>Ga0208272_100167_pt1 | contig 40425 bp, 43 predicted proteins | sample LakWasM129_HOW14_2_FD_183939 | JGI IMG/M metagenome (GOLD analysis project Ga0208272, IMG submission 183939) | Freshwater sediment methanotrophic microbial communities from Lake Washington under simulated oxygen tension - Sediment Metagenome... | ecosystem: Environmental > Aquatic > Freshwater >... | reverse complement strand
CGACGGCAGTTTGAAGAGATAGACGCCGCGCCAGGTGAACCACGCCCAGAAACCGGAGAGCTTGAAGCCGAACATTTCCGCCACCGCGCTGTGGCCGCCGATGGAACAGAGCTGGCCGAGCACCTTGAAGGTGAACGGGCGCGTCGGCTCGTTGCGCAGGACGCGGAGGATGTTTTGCGCGCATTGCCGGCCCTGGCGCTCGGCGAACTGACCGGTCGGGGGCGAGGGCTGGCCGTCGTGGGCGTTGGTGATGCTGGCGCAGTCGCCGACGGCCCAGGCGTTGGCACGGCCGCGCAGGCGCAGGTCGGAATTGGTGAGCAGCCGACCCTTCTCCTTGGGCGAGTCGAGTCGCTCTACCACCGGGGCGGTGGTGCTGCCGATGGTGCAAACGATGGTGCCGCCGTGCACAAAGTCGTCCTTCAGGCCCACGCCCTCGCCGGTGGCGAGTTGCACGCGGGCGTTGAGCTTCATGGTGACGCCGGCTTTTTCCATCTTAACGCGGGCGAATTCGCGCAGCTGCGGGCTGATTTCCGGCAGCAACTGGTCGCGCGAATGGATGAGCGTGACGGCGATGTCGTCGTTGCGGATGTTCGAATAGAAGCGCCGGCTGGTGCGGACGAGGTCGTTGATCTCGCCGGCGGTCTCGACACCACTGTAACCGCCGCCGACGACGATGAAGGACAGATACCAGCGGCGGCGCGCGGGGTCGTCGCACACCTCGGCCTTTTCCATCTGGGAAAGGATGTGCGTGCGGAGGACGGCGGCGTCGCCGACGGTTTTCAACGGGTAGGCGTGATCGGCCATGCCCGGCACGACGTTGAGGTTGGAGATGTTGCCGCAGGCGAGGACGACGTGATCGTAGTCGAGCCGACGCGGCTGACCGTCGTAGCCCTCGTATTCCAGGAAGCTGCCGGCCAGATCGATGTTTTTTACCTCCTCGGTGCGGCAGGTGACGCCCGGCAGGAGCTGACGGAGGGGCACGATGACATCCAGCAGATTCAGGGATGATCCGACGGCATCGGCCAGCAGCGGACTGAAAACCAGATGGTTCTCCTTGTTGAACAGCACCACCTCGGCGGCGCCGTGGTGCAGGTGGGCTGTCAAGGTCTCGGCGCACTTCACACCGCCGAAGCCTCCGCCAATGATGACGATGCGTTGCGTGGACATGACGCGTGGGAGGCCAGTTTGCGCAGCATTATTCCCAAAGCAACCCGCGGTTTTGCCGGCGGGACGAATTACCGTTGACCGGTGGCACCGGAGCACCCTTTATTCGCCCTCCTTTGCTTACCCGGAGAGGTGACAGAGTGGTCGAATGTGCATGATTGGAAATCATGTGTAGCCGCAAGGTTACCGAGGGTTCGAATCCCTCCCTCTCCGCCACTTTTCTTTCGATGCCGATAGAAAAGTGCCTCAATTTGCCGGAATGAAGCGGGGCTCAGCTAATGAGCAAGCCAGCGCAGGTCATAATGCACGCTTCGCAAACAAATCCTCCTTGCCGGGCCGGGGTCGGGTGGTAGCTTGGATCGATTTTTATCTTTCAAACCTGTCCATGGTCACCGCCAACAACGAGCTCAGCTATAACAGCAAAATCGAGGGGGACGTCATCGTCACCCGGGCTGATGCGGCCATCAACTGGCTCCGGACGAATTCCATGTGGCCCATGCCGATGGGCCTGGCCTGCTGCGCCATCGAGCTGATGGCGAGCGCCTCCAGCCGGTTCGACATCGCGCGCTTCGGCGCGGAGGTCATGCGTTTTTCGCCCCGCCAGTCCGACTGCATGATCGTGGCCGGCACCGTCACCTATAAGATGGCCCCGGTGGTGCGCCGGATTTACGACCAGATGGCCGCGCCCAAGTGGGTTATCGCCATGGGAGCCTGCGCGTCGTCGGGCGGCATGTATCGCAGTTATGCGACCTTGCAGGGCGTGGACCGCATCATTCCCGTCGATGTCTATGTCAGCGGCTGTCCGCCGCGTCCCGAAGCTCTCTTGGACGGGTTGATGAAGCTCCAAGCCAAGGTCAAACGCGAGCACTCGGCCTCAAAGCTGCTTAGTGCCTGACCACGCCGCCTGCCACGCATGACCACCGACGTCGCCCTACCGACCGCCGTTAGCCAGCAATTTCCCTCGGCCACGCCAAGGGCCAGTCTCGATTGCCCGGCATTCAATGTCCCCCCGGCCGACGTGCTCGCCGTGCTCCAATACCTGCGCGACGCCCAAGGCTACGACTTCCTGATGGACGCGACCGCCATCGACTGGACCGCGGAAAAATCGCCGCGCTTCACCGTCGTCTGGCACCTTTATTCGAGCACGAAGCACACCTATGTGCGCCTCGCCGCCGACTGCGCCAGCGATGCCGCTCCCACGATGCCCAGCGCCGCCGGGTTGTGGGCCGGCGCCAACTGGCTCGAGCGCGAGGTCTACGACATGTTCGGCATCACGTTCGACGGCCATCCCGACCTGCGCCGCATCCTGATGTGGGACGGCTATCCCTATCACCCGCTGCGCAAGGAATTCCCGCTCGCCGGCCTGCCGACGGACCTGCCCGACGCCGAGATCGCCGCCGAGACCAAGACCAATCTGATCGCCGCGCCGATGGCCGGCGGACCGTTCGTCGCGAAATCCGGCCAGCCCATGGGTGAGGCCGAGCCCCGCGCCAAGGACGAAGCCTGGAACGAACAGCGCCCCAAACCCGAATAACCGCGATGGCCGCCGATTTTTCATTTCCCGAAGCCGCCGCCAAGGCCGCCAACGTCCCGAAGGAATTCGAGCCCGAGAAGATGTCGCTCTCGATGGGGCCGTCGCACCCGTCCACCCACGGCGTGCTGCGCATCCAGTTCGAACTCGACGGCGAGACCGTGACCAAGGCAGACCCGATCGTCGGCTACCTGCACCGCGGCGACGAGAAGATCGCCGAGAACATGACTTACAACCAGTTCGTGCCCTACACGGACCGGCTGGACTACATCGCCCCGCTCGCGAACAACATGGCCTACGCCATCGCCGTGGAGCGCCTCGCCAAGCTTGAGGTGCCGGCCCGCTGCCAGGCCATCCGCGTGCTCACGGCGGAAATGGCCCGCGTCTCCTCCCACCTCATGGGCCTCGGCGCCTACGGCATCGATGTCGGCGCGTGGTCGGTGTTCATGTATTGCTTCACCGAGCGCGAGAAACTCTACGCGCTCTTCGAGGAGCTGACCGGCGCGCGCTTCACCACCAGTTACACGCGCATCGGCGGCCTGCAGCGCGACGTGCCCGAGGGCTGGATCCAGAAAGTGGACGCGTTCTGCGAACAGTTCCTGCCGATCCTCGACGAGATCCTCGGCCTCCTCTCGCGCAACAAGATCTTCCTCGACCGCACCGTCGGCGTCGGCGTCATCTCGAAGGCGGACGCGCTCAGCTACGGCCTGACCGGCCCGAACCTCCGCGGCTCCGGCATCGCCACCGATCTCCGCAAGGACCGCCCTTACTCCGGTTACGAGCAATACGAGTTCGACGTGCCGGTCGGCGCGAAGGGCGATTGCTACGACCGCTACCTCTGCCGCGGCGAGGAGATGAAGCAGTCCGTCCGCATTATCCGGCAGATCGTGAAGAATTTTCCCGGCGGCGACTGGTATGCGCCGGATGCGCGCAAGATCTTTGCCCCGCGCAAGGACAAGGTCCTCACTTCGATGGAAGAGCTGATCAACAACTTCATGATCGTGACCGAGGGCCCGCAGATGCCGGCCGGCGAGGTCTATTTCGAGGCGGAGAACCCCAAGGGCGTGCTCGGCTTCTACATCGTGAGCAACGGCGGCGGCGTGCCCTACCGCATGAAGATCCGCAGCCCCTCCTTCTGCAATCTGTCCATTCTCCCCAAGCTCTGCGTCGGCCACCTGGTTTCCGACGTCGTCTCCATCCTCGGCTCGCTCGACTTCGTCATGGGCGAATGTGACCGGTGATCTTTTCCTGTTGATGAACCTGAAACCCGAAACTTTCAAAAAAATCGACGAGGTCATCACCCATTACCCGGTGAAGCGCAGCGCCACGTTGCCGCTGCTGCACCTGATCCAGGAGGACGCCGGCTGGATTTCGCCCGAAGCCATCGAGTGGGTCGCCCAGAAGCTCGGGCTGCAGCCCATCAACGTCTACGAGGTCGTGACGTTTTATCCGATGTTCCGGCAGAAGCCGATCGGCCGCCGCCACATCAAGGTCTGCCGCACGCTCTCCTGCGCCCTCACCGGCGGCTACAAGGTGTGCGAGCGGTTCGAAAAGGAATTCGGGGTTCACCGCGGCGAGGTGTCGGCCGATGGCGAGGTGACCATCGAATTCGTCGAGTGTCTCGCCAGCTGCGGCACCGGCCCGGTGGTGATGATCGACGACGACCTCCACGAAAAGGTCGACGCAGCCAAGGTGCAGCAACTCAGCGAGCAGATCAAAGCCGCGGCGAAAGCCCGGCGCGCGCCATGAAGAAATACCGCTTGCTCCAGGTTCCGCCCATCCGTTTCGGCATCGTGCTGGGACTGATCAACGGCATCGCGGGCATGATCATCGCGCCGCTGTTCCTGATCACCCTCGGCATCGCCTTCACGGCCGAGGCGACCGGCCATGCGCCCGCCTATTTTCCCGCCGTGCCCTGGTTCCTGGCCGGCGGTCTGGCGGTCTTCACTCCCATCATCAACGCCCTTGGCGGCTTCCTCGCCGGCGTGCTCATCGCCATGGTCTACAACTTCGCCGCCCGCTGGACCGGCGGCATCGAGATCGTGCTCGAGGAGAAAGCAAAATCCTGATTTTCCCGCGATGCCTGCTCCCACCCAACGCCGCCTGATCTTCGCTCACATCGATGAGCCCGGCTACACCAACGACCTCGCCTGCTACGTGAAGCACGGCGGCTACGAGGTGATGAAAAAGGCGTTCACCCGTCCGCCGACGGAACTGATGGACGAGGTCAAGAAGTCCGGCCTGCGCGGTCGCGGCGGCGCCGGTTTCTCCTGCGGCCTCAAGTGGACGCTGGTCGATCGCAAGAGCGGCAAACCCATCTACCTCATCGTCAACGCCGACGAGTCCGAGCCCGGCACCTTCAAGGACCGCTACATCATCCACCAGGATCCGCACCAGCTGATCGAGGGCACGATGATCTCCTGCTTCGCGAACAACGTCCAGCAGGCCTACATCTACATCCGCGGCGAGATGCCGCACGGTGCCCGCATCCTCGAAAAAGCCATCCAGGAGGCACGCGACGCCAATCTCGTCGGCAAGAACATCCTCGGGACGAACTACTCCTGCGACATCTTCGTGCACCGCGGCGCCGGCGCCTACATCTGCGGCGAGGAAACCGGCCTGATCGAGTCGCTCGAGGGCAAGCGCGCCAACCCGCGCATCAAGCCCCCGTATTTCCCCGCCGTCCTCGGCCTCTACCAGTGCCCGACGATCGTCAACAACGTCGAGACGCTCTGCCACGTGAAGCACATTGCGGACATGGGCGGCGAGACCTACGCCAAGATCGGCACGCCCAACAACACCGGCACGCGCATCTACTGCGTCTCCGGCCACGTGCAGCGGCCCGGCTATTACGAATTCGAGTGCGGCAAGATCACGATGGGCCAGTTGCTGAACGACGTCTGTGGCGGTCCGCTGCCCGGACGGAAGTTCAAGGCCGTCATCCCCGGCGGCTCCTCGGCCAAGATCCTGAAGTTCGGCGAACGCTTTAAGGGCAAGCGCAAGGTCGGTGCCGAGATGGTCGACTACGACTGGGGCGTCGAGGATGTCCCGATGGATTTCGATTCGCTCGGCATGATCGGCACCATGGGCGGCTCCGGCGGCGTCATCGTGATGGACGACTCGGTCAACATGGTCGAGGCCCTCGCCAACATCAACGCGTTCTACTCCCACGAGAGCTGCGGCCAGTGCACGCCCTGCCGCGAAGGCTCGCTGTGGATGAAGAAGATCACCACCCGCATGGTGCACGGCACCGCGCGCGCGGAGGACGCCGCACTGCTCAAGGGCGTCGCCGACCAGATCCCCGGTCGCACCATCTGCGCCTTCGGCGAGGCGTGCTCGTGGCCGACCCAGAGCTTCCTCGCGAAGTTCGGCGACGAATTCAAAACCTACCACGAGACCAAGCAGACGGCGAAGCCCGCCACCGCGCCGGAACTCGTCTAATCCTGGTCACCACGAAACACACCAAACACACGAAATGAAAAATACCGGCGCCATTTCAGTCTCCTATTTCGGCTTTAGTGTATTTCGTGTGTTTCGTGGTTAAATACTGCCTTTTTCCGCAATGTCTTCCGCTCCCAAACCCGACCTCGTGACCGTCAATGTCGACGGCAAGGACATCGCCGTGCCCAAGGGCACGAACATGATCGAGGCCGCCCGCCTGGCCAGCGTCGAGGTGCCGCATTACTGCTACCACCCGAAGCTGACCGTCTCGGGCAACTGCCGCATGTGTCTCGTCGAAATGGGCATGCCGGCCGTCGATCCCGCCACGAAGGCGCCGGTCATGGACCCCGCGACGGGCAAGCAGAAGATCAACTGGATGCCGCGCCCGACGATCGCCTGCGCGACCAACGCCTCGCCCGGCCTCCACATCCGCACCAACACGCCGGCGGTGCAGGAATGTCGCAACAGCGTCACCGAGTTCCTCCTCATCAACCATCCGCTCGACTGCCCGATCTGCGACCAGGCCGGCGAGTGCAAGCTGCAGGAGCATTCCACCGCCTACGGCCGCGGCTATTCGCGCTTCGTCGAGCAGAAGAACGTCAAGCCGAAGCGCACCCAGCTTGGACCGCGCGTCACCCTCGACGACGAGCGCTGCATCCTCTGCTCGCGCTGCATCCGCTTCAGCAAGGAGATCGCCAAGGACGACGTGCTGGGCTTCATCGACCGCGGCAGCTACAGCACGCTGACGTGCTATCCCGGCCGGAAGCTCGAGAACAATTACTCGCTCAACACCGTCGACATCTGTCCGGTCGGCGCGCTGACCTCGACGGATTTCCGCTTCAAGATGCGCGTCTGGTTCCTGAAGCAGACACCGAGCATCGATCCCGAATCCTCCGTCGGCGTGAACACCGAGGTCTGGAGCCGCGAAGGCCAGATTTACCGCATCACCCCGCGCCAGAACGACGCCGTGAACGACACCTGGATGGCCGACTCCGGCCGCGTGCTCTACAAGCAGGTCAAGTCCGCCGACCGCATTCTCGCCCCGTCGATCAACGGCGCCGCCACCACGCCGGAACTGGCGCTCAAGGCGGCTGGGGATCTGCTCAAGGCTTTCAACGGCATGCTCAAGGCCGGCGCGATCGCCGTTGTCGGCTCCGGGCGCAGCTCGGTCGAGGAGCAGTTCCTCACGAAGAAACTCGCCGAGGCGCTCAAGGCTTCTCCCTTGCTCGTCAGTCGGGTGGGGCAGGGCGATGGCATTCTCGTTTCCGCTGATCGCAATCCGAATGTCCGCGGCGCACTCGTCACGGGCCTGATCACCGCGCTGCCTTCGCAGAAGCTCGCCTCGCTCGCCACCGACATCGACGCAGGCAAGGTTTCGACGGTTATCTCGCTCGGTGAGGATCTGACCGCCGCCGGCCTCACGGCCGCGCAACTCGCCAAGGTTTCCCTCATCTATCTCGGCACGCACCGGAATGCCACCAGTGATGCGGCCAAGGTCGTCATCCCGACGCTCACCATTTTCGAAAAGTCCGGCGCCTTCGTGAACCAGCAGTTCCGTTTGCAGAAGTTCGCGAAGGCCGTCCCCGGTCCCGCGGAGGTCGCCGACGATCTCGTGACCCTCGGTCATCTCGTGGCGGCCGCGGGCGGCGCGGTGCTCGCCACCGACCTCGCCGGCCTTTGGACGACGCTGTCCGCCGAGGTAAAGCAACTGGCCGGCATCTCCTACACCAAACTGCCCGCCACCGGCCAGGTGCTCGACGCCACCGCGTGGTCCGGCTTGCCCTTCGTCGAGGGTGCGACGCTCCACTTCAAACCCGCGGCGGTGCCCGCCGCCGTCAACGCATGAACGCCGTGATCCAACTCTGGTCCGGGCTCCACCCGCTGTTGCAGATGGCCATCAAAGGCCTCTGCGTGATCGGCGTGCTCTTCCCGATCGGCGGCGCCTGCTCGCTGGTCGAGCGGAAGATCTCCGCCTGGATGCAGGGCCGACCCGGTCCGAACCGCGCCATTCCGTTTTGGTTCGCATGGGTGCCTGTCGTCGGCCCGCTCCTCCAACGGCTGGGCGTGTTCCACCTGATGGCCGACGGCGGCAAGATGTTCCTCAAGGAGGACCCGGTCCCCGGTCACGTGAACAAGTTCTACTTCGTCCTCGCGCCGGTCGTGGCCATGATCCCCGCGCTGACCACCGTCACCGTCGTGCCTTTCGGTGCGTATCTCGACGACGCCGGCAAACTCGTGCCGCTCGTGTTGGCCAATCTCGACGTGGGTATCCTCGCGGTGTTCGCGGTCTCGTCGCTCGGCGTCTACTCGCTCATCCTTGCGGGTTGGGCGTCGAATTCGAAGTATCCCTTCCTCGGCGGCGTGCGCGCCTCGGCGCAGCTCATCTCCTACGAGCTCTCGATGACGCTCGCGGTGCTGCCGGTCTTCCTCTGGGTCAACGCCCCCGGCGCCACCGGCACGCTCAACCTCTTCGCCGTGGTGCAGGCGCAGTCGGGCTCGGGTTTGTCGTGGCACAGCCTCTGGTTCATTTTCTACATGCCGGTGGCGGCGCTGGTGTTCCTCGTCTCGCTCTTTGCCGAGACCAACCGCCTGCCGTTCGACATGGCCGAAGGTGAGGCCGACCTCGTGGGCGGCTTCCACACCGAATACGGCTCGCTGAAATGGGGCCTGTTCTTCGTCGCCGAGTATGGCCACATGACGGTCGGTTCCGGCGTGTTCATTCTGCTCTTCCTCGGCGGCTGGAATCCGTTGCCCGGCCTGCCGCTCGCCGACCTCGCCGCGTGGCTGCATCTCACGCACCTGCCCATTGTCGTCGGCTTGCTTTCCATCGCCATCTTCCTCGCGAAGGTGCTGTTCTTCATCTTCGTGTTCATGTGGGTGCGCTGGACTGTTCCGCGCTTCCGCTACGACCAGATCATGAAACTCGGCTGGCAGAAGCTGCTGCCGCTCGCCATCGGCAACCTCATCGTCTACGCAATCGCGATCGCCATCCACCAACTGCAGCTCGGCCTGCTCGCGTGGGTCGGGCTGGCCGCGGGCGTGGTGATTGCCGCCCTGGCCGCCCTCGCGTTGTCGCCCGGGAAAACCACCGTCTGATCCCCGCCATGCCTTACGTCGTCGAACGCAAACCTCTCACCCTCGCGGAACGCTTCTACCTTCCGCAGATCTTCGCGGGCATGCGGGTCACGCTGAAGCACCTCTTCGCGCCGAACGTCACCTTGCAGTATCCCGGGGCGTCGGTGGGAATTCCGCCGGGCTATCGCGGCGTGCCGACGCTGGTGAAGGACCCGAACGGCCGCGAGAAATGCGTCTCGTGCCAGCTCTGCGAGTTCGTCTGCCCGCCCAAGGCCATCCGCATCACGCCCGGCGAAATTCCCACCGACGCCCCGACCGCCCACGTGGAGAAGGCGCCGCAGGAGTTCCAGATCGACATGCTCCGCTGCATCTACTGCGGCCTGTGCCAGGAGGTCTGCCCCGAGGAGGCGATCTTCCTCCAGAACCAATATTCGATGACCGGCTATACCCGCGCCGAGATGGTCAACAACAAGGCGAAGCTCTACGAACTCGGCGGCACGCTGCCTGACCAGCATCACAAGTGGGACAAGAAAAAGGCCGCCGCCGAGCACGGCAACGCACACTGAGCCATGGCCAACCTGCTTTTCTACACCTTCACCTTCCTCACGCTCGCGGGCGCGGCGCTCGTCGTGGTGAACAAGAACGCGGTCAACGCCGCGATGTTCCTCCTGCTCTCGCTCGTGGGCACCGCCGGCCTCTTCGTGCTGCTCGACGCCGCGTTGCTGGCCTTCGTGCTGCTGCTGGTCTACGCCGGCGCGGTCGTCGCCTTGTTCCTCTTCATCGTCATGCTGCTCGACACGACGCCCGGGGCGGTCAAGCCGTTCAAGCCGGCCACCATCGTCGCCGCGGCGATCGGCGGCGTGCTGCTGCTCGTGGGCGTGGTCTCGCTCCACCAGCGCGCGCAACTGCCGACCGCCGTGACGGGCGCGGTCTCGCCGACGCTCAAGAATTACGCCGAGATGCTCTTCACCACCTACCTGCTGCCCGTGCAGGTCGTCGGTTTTCTGCTCCTGATCGCCATGCTCGGCGTCATCGTGTTGAGCAAGAAATTCGCCGACCCGGAGGACGCGAAATGATCATCGGCCTCAACCACTACCTGCTGATCAGCGCCGTGCTGTTCGCTCTCGGCTTCCTTGGCGTGTTGCTGCGCAAGAACACGCTCGTGATCTACATGTGCCTTGAGCTGATGCTCATCGCCTCGACGGTCGCGCTCGTGGCGTTCTCGCACTTCAACGACACGCTCGATGGCAACGTCTTCGTCTTTTTCATCCTCACCATCGCGGCGGCCGAGGTCGCCGTCGGTCTCGCCATCATCGTCGCGCTCTTCCGGCAGCGTCACACCGTCCAGGTCGAGGAATTGAACCAATTGAAGCACTGACATGGAGCCCGTCCAAACCGCCCTCGCCATTCTGCTCCTCCCGCTCGCCTCGGCGACGGTGATCGCGCTGTTCCTGCGCACCCGGGGCGCGCTCGCTTCCTGGATTTCGACCGGCGCGGCCGGCGTCATCGCCATCCTCTCGCTCCAGCTCATCCTCGGTGGCGCGCGCAATTTCCCGGCCTCGTGGGAATGGCTGAAACTGGGCGACCTCGTCATTTCCCTGGGCATCAAGTTCGACGATCTCGCCGCACTGATGCTGTTCGTCGTCAGCGTCGTCGGGTTCCTGATCCACGTCTTCTCGCTCGGCTACATGCATGATGACCAGGCCCGGGCGCGGTTCTTCGGCGGCCTGTCCATCTTCATGTTCTCGATGCTCGGCATCGTGCTCGCCGACAATCTGTTCATGATTTTCATTTTCTGGGAGCTGGTCGGCTTCAGCTCCTACCTGCTCATCGGGCACTGGCACGAAAAGTCGTCCGCCGCCGAGGCGGCCAAGAAGGCCTTCATCGTGAACCGTGTCGGGGACTTCGGTTTTCTGCTCGGCATCCTCATGTGCTACTGGAGCAACGGCACGGTCAATCTCACCGAGCTGACCGCCATGGGCGCGGCCAACCAGCTCGCCCTGGGGGCGGCGATTCCGCTGCTGCTCTTTTGCGGCGCCGTCGGCAAGTCCGCCCAGATGCCGTTGCAGGTTTGGCTGCCCGATGCGATGGAGGGCCCGACGCCCGTCTCCGCGCTCATCCATGCCGCCACCATGGTCGCCGCCGGTGTCTACATGCTTTGCCGCATCCATGCGCTGATGGTGTTCGAGGCCCTGCAGATCATCATGTGGGTCGGCACCATCACGGCGCTTTACGCGGCCCTTTGCGCCATCGTCCAGCGCGACATCAAGAAGGTCTTGGCCTACTCAACGCTTTCCCAACTCGGTTACATGGTCGCGGCGTTCGGCCTGGGCGCCGGTTGGGTGAGCGAAGGCGTCAAGGGCGGCGCGATGGACGTGATGCGGCTGGCGCCGGACGCCGCCGGTGTCGGTGCCGCGATGTTCCATCTGACGACCCACGCCTTCTTCAAGGCGCTGCTCTTCCTCGCGGCCGGCTCGGTCATCATCGGCTGCCACCACGAGCAGGACATTTTTAAGATGGGCGGGTTGTGGAAGAAGATGCCCGTGACCTTCGTCACCTTCACCATCGGCGTGCTGGCCATCATCGGCATGCCCGGCCTGGCCGGCTTCTTCTCGAAGGATGCCATCCTCTATCTCGCGATGAAGAACGACACGAAGGTGTTCGCCGTCCTCGCGTTCACGGCCGTGCTGACGGCGTTCTACATGGTCCGGATGTGGAAGCTCGTGTTTCTCGGCGAGGCCCGGGATGACCACGCCAAGCACGCGCATGAGACCGGCCTGAGCATGACACTGCCGCTGGTGTTGCTCGCGGTGCTCTCTGTGGTCGGCGGCTGGTCCGCCGTGTTTGGCAAGCTGGCCGGCTCCGTCGCGCATCTGGTGCCCGAGGCGGAGGGTCCGGTGCACACGACCATTCTGCTCGTCTCGCTAGTCGTGATGACGCTCGGCGCGGGCTCGGCACTGTTCTTCTACCAGTCGGCGCCGACCGACTCCCTCGAAGATAAATCCCGTTTCGCATTCAGCGGGCTGGTCTGGTTGAAGGAATCTTTCGACCGCCTCTACAATTACTACGTCGCCAAGATCCAGCAGCGCTTCGCCATGCTGTTGAACTTCCTCGAGCAGATCTTCCTCGCCGGACTGATCATCCGCGGCTTCGCGGGGTTTGTCGGCCTCGTCGGCTACGGCGCCCGGGCTTTCTACACCGGCAGCCTGCACGCCTACGTCTACTGGTTCCTGCTCGGCGCCGTGCTCCTCTGGGCCTTCGCCACCGGCCTCCTTTAATCCGTGAATCCCATCGACGCCCAACTTCTGCAGCTCGCCATCGCCACGCCGCTCGTGGCCGCGCTCGCCATCGCGCTCGGGCTGCCCAAGCGGTTTTCCACCAAGCTCGCGGCTGTGGCCTTCACCGTGCCCGCGCTCATTGCGCTCTGGCTGTGGAAGGAATTCCCGGCCGAGGGCGCGGCCAAATATTTTTTCGCGAGCACGGTTGACACCGGACTGAGCGGCTTCGGCATCGCCCTGAAGCTCGGACTCAACGGCGTCGCGCTGCCGATGTTCCTGCTTGCGGCCATCGTCGGGCTGGCGGCCGGGCTCTACGCGCTGCGGTCCGGCGCCGAGCGGCTGAAGATCTACCTGATGCTCCTGCTCATCATGCAGGGCGGTTTGCTGGGCGTGTTCGCCTCGGTGGACATCTTCTTCTTCTACTTCTTCCACGAATTGGCGCTGATCCCGACGTTCATCATGGTCGGCATCTGGGGCGGGCGCGACCGCAACTACGCGGCGATGAAGATGACCATCTACCTGACCGTGGGCGCGATGCTGTCGCTGCTCGGGCTCATCGCCATCTACGTTAAGAGCGGCGCGACGTCCTTCGACCTCGAGACACTGCGCCTGACACTCGCCGCCGACCCGCTGCGCGTGAGCCTGCAGAAGAACATTTTCGGCCTCCTGATGTTCGGTTTCGGCATTTTGGTTTCACTCTGGCCATTTCACACATGGGCTCCGCTGGGCTATGGCGCCGCGCCGAGCTCCGCCGCGATGCTGCACGCCGGCGTGCTCAAGAAATTCGGCCTCTACGGCCTCATCCAGATCGCCCTGCCGCTGCTGCCGGCGGGCGCGGCGTGGTGGGCGTGGAAACTCGCCCTGCTCGCGGGCATCGGCAACGTGCTCGTGGTGGGCTTCATCACGATGGCCCAGCGCGACCTGAAGCAGATGATCGGTTACAGCTCGGTCATGCACATGGGCTATTGCTTCCTCGGCATCGCCTGCCTCGGCATCACCGGCCCCGGCGGCGTGGTGCTGCTGATGGTCGCGCACGGCCTGTCCGTGGCGCTGCTCTTCCTGCTGGCGACGAGCGTGCATCATCGCACGCACACCTTTGACATGTCCGAGATGGGCGGCCTAGCGCAGAAGACGCCCGTGCTGGCGGCGTTCTTCGTGACCGGCACGCTGGCGAGCATCGGCCTGCCCGGTTTCGCCAACTTCTGGGGCGAGCTGACGGTCTTCGTCGCTTTGTGGAAGTTTTCCCCCGCGATCACCGCCGTCGCGGTGGCTGGTGTGGTCATCTCCGCCATCTATGGCTTGCGCGCCGCGGCGCGTGTATTCTTCGGCCCGCCGAGCGAACAGCTCCAAAAGGTCACCGCGGCGCATCCGCCGGCTGACATGGGCTGGGGCGAGCGCCTGCCGGCGCTCCTGCTGCTCGCGGCGCTGCTGCTCTTCGGCCTGTTCCCGCGTTTGCTGTCGCACACGGTTGACCAGGCACTCAGCCAGCCCGCGGCGATGCCCACGGCCACCGCGCACCTCCACCGCTGATTTCTCGCCGCCATGACGACCGACCTGCTCAAAAAGATCGCCGAGACCAACGAATGGTGGGGCATTGCGCCGGAGCTGCTGCTGGGTTGCAGCGCACTCGCACTGCTGGCGCTGGAGATCGTGCTGCCAAAGAAGGACCATCGCTTCATCCCGCATTTCGCCATCGCCACCCAGGCGACCGTCTTCGTGCTGCTGCTGGCGGGCTTCTACTCGGGTTACGAGGGGGCCAGCACCTTCGGGGGGCTGCTCCAACACAGTTTCCTCGGCCACGTCGGCCGCGTGTTCTTCCTGCTTTCCTCGCTGCTGGTGTGTTTCCTCGCCGGCATCTGCCTGCCGCGGTCGAAGATGCCGCGCGTCGAGTTCTACCACATCGTCATGGTGGTGACGGCGGCGATGATGCTGCTCGTGCAGAGCAACCACTTCGTGATGTTCTTCGTGGCGCTGGAAACGCTGACCATCGGGTTCTACGTCCTCGTTAGTTACTATCGCGATCGCCCGCTGACGCTCGAGGCCGGCCTGAAATACCTCGTGATGGGCGCGCTCAGCTCCGGCATCATGCTGTTCGGCATCGTGCTCCTCTACGGCGCCGTCGGCAAGGTCACCATCGGAGGCGTGGCGCACACCGGTTTTGAGTTCAACGTGGTCGCCGATTTCCTCCGGCAGAATCCCGACAGTTTCCTTGGCATCGCGGGCGCGCTGCTCGTGCTCGCGGGCGTGGCCTTCAAGATCGGCGCGTTTCCTTTCCAAATTTGGATCCCCGATGTCTACCAGGGTGCGCCGACCCCAACCACGGCGTTCCTCGCCGTCGCGTCCAAGGCGGCCGGCTTTGCCGTGTTGCTTACGCTGACGGGCACGGTCTTCGCGCCCTTGCAGCACATCTTGGTGCCGGTGCTTTCGCTGCTGGCGGCGGCGACCATCATCTTTGGTAATCTCTCGGCGCTCACCCAGCGCAACACCAAGCGCCTGATGGGTCTTTCCGGCGTCTCGCACGCGGGCTACCTGCTGCTCGGCGTGGTCGCTTCGTTCACCGTGGAGTGGGCGGCGGCGGCGGTCTGGTTCTACCTGTTCACCTACCTGCTCGCCTCGATGGCGGTGTTCGGCGTCATGGCCTACACGGCCGGCTCCGACGACGCCGACCAGGAACTCGAACATTACGAGCACCTGGCCAAGAACCGTCCTTTCCTCGCCGCCGTGCTGGCCGCGGGTGTCGGTTCGCTGGCGGGCATCCCGCCCCTCGCCGGTTTCATGGGAAAGCTGCTGCTGTTCGTGGCGGCGTTCCAGGCGCACCTTTACTGGCTGCTCGTGGTGGCCGTCGGCGGCGTGGTTGTCTCCATCTATTACTACTTCGGCTGGATCAAGGCGGCGTTCTTCGAGCCCGTGACCGTCGGGACGGCATCCGCCGACCAGTCGGCGTCCGCCGTTCCGACGTGGGTTGGCAAGCTGGTGCTCGGCGTGCTGGCCTTGGCAACGGTGCTGCTCGGTTTCTACCCCGGCCCGCTGACGCACTGGCTGCCGTTCAAGTAATCGTTCCGCGGGCGTTTATTTCCTTCGCACCGGGCGGCGAATGTGTTTCGTCTGGCAACACGCATGAAGGTAACCGGACTCGCTATTGTGCCGCCGCCCGCGGCCGCCGACCTCCCCAAGGTCACCCCTGAATTGCTCGCCTCCGTCCTCGCCCGCTATTCGCGGAGCAACGACGGCATCGGCAAGATCATGGAGAAGGTGGACCTCGCCAATCCTGACGAGTCCATCGACCGCATCCTGAAGTTCGTCGACTACGGGCACGCCTCCATCGGCGGCCTGACCGGCGGACTGGCGATCGCCCTCGACGATGTCTCGATGTGGCTGGCGTATAAAATTTTTGAGATCGCCCAGATGGCGGACGGGCAGGAGTCGAGCACGCGCTACATCACGATGGCGGCGACGAACCTGCCGACGCCCGCCGAACTCGGCATCCCGGCGGATCTCGCCCCGCGCTGGTCGGCGCTGATGACGAAAGCCTTTGCGGCCTACAACGCCGAGTATGCGCGGCTCGACGCGGCGGCCCTCGCGAATCCCGGCCTGGTGCGGCTCCCCAAGGACGCCAAGCCCGCCGTCGTTACGCGGCTGCGCAAGAACTACGCGCTCGACCGGGCGCGCTATTTCATCCCGCTCGCCACGCGCACCAATCTCGGCCTCGTGCAAAGTTCGCGCATGTGGGCCGCGACGGTGAAGCAGCTCGACTCGCTCCCGATGCCCGAGGCGCAGGCGGCGGCGCAAATGATCCGGCACGAATTGCTCAAGATGTCTCCACGGCTCATGCGTCACAGTGCCGCGGAGAAATCATACCAGGCCCAGGCGCAGCAGGAACTGGCGACCAGCCTCAAGCTCGGGCTCGAACGGCTCTCGACCAAGCCTCTCGCCGACGAGGTGTGGGTGAAGGTCGACCGCGACGCGCCGCCGTGGCTGCGCGAGGAACAGCCGCTCGCCGAGGCTTTGCGGCACCGCGCCAACCGCTACGGCTATCAGGGCACCGCGACGCGCCGCATGCGGGTGAGTTTTGCCTGGAACAACCTCGCCGTCGCCGAGCTGCGCGACCTGAACCGCCACCGCACGGGTCACCGCTACACGCCGCTCATCCAGGCGGGCTTCTATCTGCCGCCGGAGATCGCCCACGCGGCGCACCAGCCGCTGCTCGACGAGCAGACGGCGCTGACCCGCGAGCTGATGCAGCGCGGATCGGCCGCATACGTTTATTCGCTGTTGCTCGGGGCGCAGACGCCGTTCGAGCACAGCACGCAGGCTGACAAGTTCATCTACGAGGCCGAGCTGCGCACGGGCATGGGGGCGCATTTCCGCTACGCCGAGCACCTGAGCGCGGCGCTCCGGGAGTTTTCCCGACAGGTGCCAGAGGCGAAGGACTGGGTTGTCGAGGGCACCGCCGAGCCAGAATAGGCTTGCCGCTTTTTCGCGACGGGTGAACATCCGGATAGTCTGTCGCGTATGTTTTGCCGAGCGCACATCAGTGGCCACCTTACCCTTGTCGGCAACCTGACGCCAGCGGTAGCGTTGCTTTTCACTGCACTGGCGGGAGGCGGATGCTGACATGTCCAAGCATTTCAAAGTCCTGCAGTTTAACATGCAATACGGGCAGATCTGGGATGACGCCTATCCCGATCACGCGCCCATCAAGCTTGTCGCGACGATCAAGGAAATCCGGGCGCACCATGCCGACATCGTCATGTTGCAGGAAGTCGAGCAGACTCTGCCCGGTGGTGCCCAGCCCCAGCCCCCGCCGAATTACACCCGGTTGAAGCAGGAACTGACGGACTACGACAGCTACTTCAGCTACCCCAAGCCCGATCCCCGCGAGCTGCCCTTCGGCATCGGACTCGCGATTTTCTCCAAGACCCCGCTACGCGAGAACATCTGCCTGAACCTGCCATCGCCCCCGGTGGAATTCGATTTCTTTGGCGAGAAGAAGACCCCGACCGACCGCTTGCTCATCGGCGCCACCACCACGATCCATGGGCATGACGTGCGCATGATGAACACCCATCTGCTGGCGTTCTTCATGCTGAACTCGACCAGCGAGGAGCATCGCGGCCAGCGCGAGTTGGTGGCGCAGCAGCTCCGCGCCCACCGCGGCATGCCCACGGTGCTCACCGGCGACTTCAACGTCAGCAAGCACGACTCGCTGATCAAGCAATTCAACGACACCGGCTACCACACCGTGCAGTCCAAGGAAATCACTTGGCGCCGGCGACCCTATGTGCTCGACCACATTTTCTACAACGACTGGCTGCGGCCCACCAACTGGTGGGTGAAACCCACGCCGGCGTCGGACCACCACACCCTGTCCGCCGAGTTCGAGTTTGCGAAGTAGGGTGCCGCCCGGTGGTGGAAGCGGCTTTACGCCGCAACCGTCAGGGGCAAAAGGTCCCTCACGCACGAAACCTTACTTCTCGCGCCGCACGCGTTCCTTCTCCTCCTCGCATTCCTCCGCGAGGCGCGCCTTCTCGCCGGCGATCTGCTGGCGGATCTTGTCGGCCTCGTCGAACTGCTGCCCGCCCAGCGCCGTGTTGAGCTGCTGTTTCAGAAAAATCTCCCGCTCGGCGGTCTTGCCCTGGTAGACGCGGTCGATTTCCGCGAGGCGGTTTTTCTGCTCCGCGGTCAGGGGCTTGGTGGCGGGATCAGACTTGGCCAGGCGTTCCATGGCGAGTTCATAGGCGCTTTTCATGGCGGGAGAATGGGAGGCTTCAGCCGAACTTCACGATCAAAATCAGGATCAGTCCCAGGGCCGCCACGGGTGGCCAGAAACCGCCATATCGCCGGGACCACCGGCAGGACAGGCCGGCAAGCATCAGGGCGGTCATGCCTGCGAGGACGACGGGCGCCATCCACCCGCGGACAAACCGCGCCGGGAAATAGACACCCGGCAGCGCCGTGCCCTGTTGCACGAGCCAATCCATGATGATGAGTGTGACGGCCGCCGCGGAGTTGAACAGCACGCTCAGCGAGCCCAGTCCGGCCAATCCGGTCAGCAGGGAGAGGAAGCCCGCGACCATCGCCAGCGACGAAAGGGGGATGATGACGAGGTTCGCGAGGAGCGACCCCGGCGAAAGCACGTGGAAAACCCCGATGCCGGCCGGCGCGCTCGCCAGGAACGCCGTCCAGCAGACGGCCGCGGAGCCCAGCAGCCAGCGACCGCACCAGTCGATGCGGCGATGATACCAGCGCCAGCTCGGTTTCGGCAGGAGGGAAAACGGCCGCCACGCCGCGAGCCATTTCTCCGCCAGCGGCAACCCCATCACGACCAAAGCCACCACGACGGAGTAGGACATCTGGAAGCCGGTGCTGAAAAGTTGCAGCGGGTCCCACAGCAATGTCACCAAGGCGGCGGCGGCGAGCGCCGCCAGCGCGTTGCCCGGCAGGCGGAAGACATGCGATGCGAAAAGAAAGGCGATCATGATGAACGAGCGTTCCGCCGGCGAACTCGCCCCAGTGATCTGCACATAGAGCCAGAGGACCAGCAGGCTCAGACCGACCGTGAGCCGGCGCGGCACGCGCAGCAGATTGAATACGCTGAAGATCGCCCCCGCGATGACGCCGACATGCAGGCCGCTGATCGAGAAAATATGAAAAGTGCCGCTGCGCATGAAGGCGTTTTGCTGGTCGGCGGAAAGCACGGCCTTTTCCCCCAGCAGCATGGCCAGGTAAAGTGACATCGTCCCGGGATGACGTTCCAAGCCCCGGCGGAGAATTTCCTCCAGCCGGTCCTGCGCCCGGCCGCAGAACTGTCGGAAGCGGCCGGGCGGCCGCACCTCGCCCTGAATGTGGGCGCGGGTGAGCTTTTGGCGGATGCCGAGGTTTTCGAGATAGTCGGTGAAACTCGCCTCCGCCGGCTCGCGCGGCAGCGGTTCGATGACGCCTTGCATGACATAGCGGGCGGAGCGCCGGGGTGTCAGGCTGATCCGGCGGATGGCGGAGAAATAGACGGGGCGGCCGGAGAGTTCCTGGTCGTGCTTTCCGGTGCCCACGATCCGGCCGAGCCCCACGAGGCTACGCGCCTGCGGCGCGGCGGGAAAGGTCTGCAGCACCTCAACCGTGACGGTGACCTCACGCGGCGGCCGCGTGCTCCACTCATGCAAATGCGGCAGGCGGACGTGCAGCAGCGCAAAGCCGCCGAGTGCAACCGAAAGAACGAGGCAGAGCGCCCAGCCGGTTTGCGCGAACTTACCTGGCCGCAAGGACAGCGCGGCGGCCATCAGGCCCAGGGCACCGGCCGCGGCGGCCAGCGGCCACAGGCCGAACGCAGGTGGCGGCCAGAGTTTGGCGGCGGTATAGCCGGCCATCAGTGGCAGCAACAACCACAGAAGCGGCGCGCGAAGATGCGTGGCGGGCGAAGGCATGGGGACTGCGCCTTGGCCCGGCGGAGCAGATAAGCCAGCGAACAGCATTTCCGGCTGCCTTCAAACTTGTTTCTCCCGGGGCGGAGCCACAACCTGTCGGGATTCATGGCGCGCTCCACCGACGATTCCGGTTCCCTCTTTGGCGAAGACCCGCCGTTGCCCGGCTCGGTGTTGTCCGACCAGCCGGCCGCCCACCAGCCGCTCGCCGCGCGCATGCGTCCGCGCCGGCTGGCCGAAATCGCGGGGCAGGCGCACATTCTCAAACCGGGCAACCTGCTGCCCCGGCTGATCGCCAGCAACCGCTTCGGCAGCCTGATGTTTTACGGCCCGCCCGGTTGCGGCAAAACGAGCCTGGCGGAGGTCATCGCCCGCGAGACGAAAAGCCGGTTCGTGCGCGTGAACGCCGTGATGTCCAACGTGGCGGAGTTGCGCGATATCCTCGCCAGCGCCCGTCGCCGGCCCGAGGCCTCGACCATCCTGTTCATCGACGAGCTGCACCGGTTCAACAAGTCGCAGCAGGATCTGCTGCTGCCCGATGTCGAGGAGGGCACCGTGCGGCTCATCGGCGCGACGACGCACAACCCGGGTTTTTATGTCAACCCGCCGCTGCTCAGTCGCAGCCATCTGTTCCGGCTCGAACCGCTCGCCACCGCCGAAGTCGCCGGCGTGCTGCGGCAGGCGCTGACGGACGAGGTGCGCGGGCTCGGGGCGCGCGGCCACAAGGCGGAGGACCGGATGCTCACCGACCTGGCGGTGCTGTGCGATGGCGACCTGCGCCGCGCGTTGAATGCGCTGGAAGTTATCGCCCTGAGCCTGCCGGAAGGCGCCGCCATCACGGAGCAGGAGCTGGAGTTGTTCGCCCGCGAGCGGCGCATCCGCTACGACTCCGACGAGGACGAGCATTACGACACCATTTCGGCCTTCATCAAGAGCTGCCGCGGCAGCGATCCGGATGCGGCGATGTATTGGCTGGCGAAGATGCTGGCCGGCGGCGAGGACCCGCGCTTCATCGCGCGGCGGCTGGTGATTCTGGCCAGCGAAGACGTCGGCTTGGCTGATCCGCAGGCCTTGCCGCTGACGGTCGCGGCGCATCATGCGTGCGATTTCATCGGCCTGCCCGAGGCGGAACTGACGCTGGCGCATGCGACGCTTTACATCGCCACGGCGCCGAAGAGCAATTCGGCGACCCTCGCGCTGGGCGAGGCGCACCGGGTGCTCAAGGAGCAGCCCGTGCAGGCCGTGCCCGTGGCGTTGCGCGACAAGAGCGGCATGGCGAGCAAGCAGGCGGGCCACGGCAAGGGCTACCTTTATAGCCACGATTTTCCCGAGGGAATTTCCGGCCAGGCCTACCTGGAAAAGCCGCTGGCGCTCTACACGCCCAAGACGGCCGGCTGGGAGTCGAAGATCGCCGACCGCCTCGCCCGCTGGCGGGAACTGCGGGTCAATCTGGCCGGGAAAAGCGGCCCGGCCCGGGGCGAGTGAATTGCCGGTCAAAGCGGTTGAGCGGGCAGCGGGGGCTTGCGCCGCGACGGCGCGCGAGTATGGTGGCGGCCATGAAGAGACTCGCCGTTTTTGTCGCGGTATTTTTTGCCGCCGGCCTGATCCAGGCCCAGCCGCAGCCCGCGGCCAAGCCCGCTGATACCAGTTCTGCCACGGCGAAGCCGGCGGATCTCAAACCGGCGGATCCCAAGGCGACGGGCAAGGCCGGAGCCAAGAAGGACGAGAAGAAGAAAGAGGAAGAGCCGAAGATCCCCGGCGTGACCATTCCGCGGGCCAACGGCGGATTCCTCGGCCTCGAGGTGGTGAACGGTAATTACAAGCTCTCGTTCTACGACAAAAAGAAGAAGCCGACGAAGGTGGATGTCACGCGCGCGACGGCCCGCTGGCCCAATCCCCGGGCGCCGGGCGACAACCGCACGGTGCTCAACGTCAGCGGCACGGCCCTGGTCGGGGCCAAACCCGTCGTCCCGCCGTATAATTTCAATGTCTATCTGACCCTGCTGCAGGGCGAAGGCGACGAAGCCAAGGCCGTGGAGTCCTACGTGGTCGCGTTCCACAACTGAACCGCGATATTTCCGGTGAGCTGCGCGCGGATTTGACAGCCGCGGGCCGGATGCGAATGCTGGGTCCTCACGCCATGTCCACACACGCACCCTTTGATTCCATTGAGACCGCGATCCAGACGATCGCAGCCGGCGGCATGATCATCGTGACGGACGACGAGGGCCGGGAGAACGAGGGCGACATGCTGATGGCCGCGGAGAAGGCGACGCCGGAACTGGTCAACATGATGATCCGCCACGCACGCGGGCTCATCTGCGTGCCGATGACCGAGCCGCAGTTGAAGCATCTGGGCATCAATCCCATGGTGCAGCAAAACCGGGAGTCGCATCGCACGGCTTTCACGGTGTCGGTGGACGCCGCGGAGGGCATCACGACCGGCATCAGCGCCTTTGACCGGGCGCGAACCATTCAACTGCTGGCCAATCCTGCCACGACCCCCGATGCACTCGTGCAACCCGGCCATGTCTTTCCGCTCTGTTCGCGTCCCGGCGGCGTGCTCGAGCGCGCCGGCCACACGGAGGCGGCGGTGGACCTCGCGGCGATGGCCGGACTGAAACCGGCGGCCGTCATCTGCGAAATCCTCAGCGAGGACGGCACGATGGCCCGCCTGCCCGAGTTGGTGGAATTCAAGCAAAGGCACAAGCTGCCGCTCGTCTCGATCGCGGCGCTGATCGAATACCGGCACCAGCGCGAACAGTTGGTCGAGCTGCTGACCCAGCGCCCGTTCGCGTCGGAGTATGGCGAATTCCAGCTGCATATTTTCCGGAGCAAGGTGGATGGGCGGCACCACTTCGCCTTCACCAAGGGCAAGCTCGACGGCACGCCCACGCTCGTGCGCGTGCACACCGAGAACCTGCTCAGCGACGTGTTTCATGCCAAGGGTATGGACAGCCACCAGTCGTTGCTCGCCTCGTTGGAGCATGTGGCGAAAACCGGCCACGGCGTGATTGTCTACATGGAGCAGACGGGGCGCATGCAGAACGCGCTGCAGGGCGAGACGAAGGCCGCCGAGGGCGGCCGGACCAACCTGCGTGACTATGGCATCGGCGCCCAGATCCTCACCTCGCTGGGCCTCCGCAAGATCCGGCTGATGTCCCACTCGCCGCGCCGCGTCGTGGGCCTCGACGGCTACGGCCTGGAGATCGTCGAACAAATTCCGGTCTGAGAATTTGATTGCCGCATCCCCCGTTCTTTTCTGCTTTGAACCCTTTATGAGTCTTTCCGCTCCCACGCCCATCAACCTGGACGGTGCCCCGTTCACCGTCGGCATCGTGGCGGCGCGTTTTAATGCCGCGCTGGTGGACGCCCTGCTGCACACCGTTTTCGAGGGATTGACCGCCGCGGGCGTGAAGGAGAAGCGCATCACCGTGGTCCGCGTGCCCGGTTCGCACGAAGTCCCTTGGGCGGCGCAAGCCTTGGCCAGCCGGAAGGGCTGCGACTGCGTCATCGGACTGGGCGTGCTCATTGCCGGCGACACCAACCACCATGAGATGGTCGGACAGAGCGTGTCCCAGGCACTTCAGCAGGTCGCCTTGACCACGGGCACGCCGGTCATCAACGGCGTGATGGTGGTGGACAATCTCAAGCAGGCAGAAAAGCGCTGCATCGGCGCCATCAACCGCGGCGCGGAGTTCGCCCGCGCTGCACTGGAAATGGCGGCGTTGCAGCGATCCCTCGGAGGCAAATCATGACCAGCCAATTCAATCAGCGCCGGGAATGTCGCGCCGCCGCGTTCCAGTATCTTTACGCTTGGAGCGTGAACCAGCCGTCCAGCCTCACGGAGGATCTGCGGCTGTTCTTCGAGCACCTGGAAAAACCGCGGGACCACTATGCTTTTGCCGAGGAGCTGATTCATGGCGCCATTGAGAACGTGGCGGAGCTCGACGGGCACATCAAGGCGCTCGCGCACAACTGGGAGTTCGAGCGCATCGCGAAGATCGACCTGGCCATCCTGCGCCTGGCGATGTTCGAGATGCTGCACCGGAAGGACATTCCGCCGGTCGTCTCGATCAACGAAGCCATCGACCTGAGCAAACAGTATTCCAGCGCGGATGCGAAGCGGTTCATCAACGGCGTCCTTGACCGGATGAAGGACAAGCTCGGTCGCGACGCGCGCAAACCGACGATGGAGTAGGCGGCGGCGCATGCTTTCGCTCTTCAAGAAATTCAAGGACGGGCTGACCAAGACCGTCACCGCCATCGCGGCAAAGACGCACGGACTCTTTGGCGGACGACGGATTGACGCGGCGTCGCTCGACGAGCTCGAGGAGGCGCTTTACACGGCGGATTTCGGCGTCGAGACCACGACGGAGATTCTCGAGGAAATCAAGGCCGCCTACCGCAAGGATGCGGAATTGAAGGGGCAGCAGGCGGCGACCATCGGGGCGGCGGTTTTGCGGCGCGTGCTGCCGGCGCCGAGGGGAAGCTGGAACTCGCAGCCAGCAAACCAACCGTCATCTGCATGATCGGCGTCAACGGCTCGGGCAAGACGACCACGACGGCCAAATTGGCGCACAAACTCAAGGGCGACGGCCAGAAGGTGATCGTGGCGGCGTGCGACACGTTCCGCGCGGCCGCCGTCGAACAGTTGCGCAGCTGGACAGAGCGGTTGAAAATCGAGCTCGTGGCCAGCCACAGCGGCGCGGACGCGGCAGCGGTGGCGTTTGATGCCTGGCAGGCGGCGAAGGCCCGCGGGCATGACTGGCTGATCGTCGATACCGCCGGTCGGCTGCACACCAAGGGGAATTTGATGGACGAGCTGGCGAAAATCCGCCGCGTGCTGCAAAAAAACGACCCGGCCGCCCCGCAGCACCGCTGGTTGGTGGTCGACGGCAGCCTCGGGGCGAATTCCATCGAGCAGGCGAAGGTTTTTCACCAGAGCTTCGGTCTGACGGGTCTGGTGGTCACGAAACTCGACGGCACGAGCCGGGGCGGGGCGCTGGTGGGCATTTATCGGCAACTGAAAATTCCGATCTATTTCATCGGACTCGGCGAGCAGCCGGACGATCTACAGCCGTTCTCGGCCGAGAATTACGCGCGGGCGGTGTTTGGTCTGGAGGGGACGTGAGGCGCAAGGGCTGGCAGCCCTTCGATCGGTCGGGGTGGTGGCCGGCGCCCGGGCGGAGGGACTGAAACTCCGCATCAGGCCGGTGGAGCAGAGAGCTGACCAGAGAATCGCGGGTGTTGCCGAGCAAAGCCGCCGCGCAGCGACATCTGATCCCAAGCTGGCCGGGGGGCTGGCAGAGGAAATTGGCGGTTGAGGAGGCTCAAACATGGCCAAATGGACGGTGCTTGGCGCCAAAACCCCCAAACCACCTAAATTTAGGTGGTTTGGCTGCTCTCCGATTGCGCAGATTCCTGTTTATATGCCCTTGCAGTTTTCGCGCCTGCAAGGGTGCGAGAGGTGACCAAAAGGGGTTCGCGCGTTGCTTGACTGGCCCGTTGTGCGCGCGCGAACCCCGAATCTTTCGGGTGTAATGTCGAGGTGTGAGTAAACAGGCGCGGTTCATACCGCGCCTGTTTTGTCGAGGGACGCTGGAATCAGCGCACGCTGCCCATCAGTTTTCTGACCCATGGCACAATCGCAAACAGGGCGATGGTGGCGACGCCGACCCAGAGGGACTGCTTGGCGAAGAAATGGGCGAGCGCGGGGGCGTCCGTGGCGGTGAATTCGCCGGACATCACGCCAGCGAGCTTGTTGCCCAGCGATGCAGCGAGGAACCAGATACCCATGACCAATCCGACGAAGTTGGCGGGGGCAAGTTTGGTGAGCGTGCTCAGCCCGACGGGGCTTAGACAGAGTTCGCCCAGCGTCTGGAGGAAGAAAACGCCGACGATCCAGAGCGGGCTGACCAGGCCCTGGGCGGTGAGCTTGGCGGCGGGGACCATCAGCAGGAACGACAGGGTGAGGAAGAACAGGCCGATGGTGAACTTCATCGGGCTGGAGGGCTGACGGTCGCCGAGTTTCACCCAGAGCCAGGCAAAGACCGGCGAAAGCGAGATGACCCAGATCGAGTTGACGGACTGGAACCACGCCGAGGGGAACTTGTAACCGAGGACGACCGTGTTGGTCAGTTGGTCGCCGAACAGCTGGATGGTGGATCCGGCCTGCTCGAAGATCGCCCAGAAAACGATGGCGGCGAGCGAGAACACGAAAATGGCGGCAAACCGCTTCAAACTTGGGTCGTTGCGGGTGCCAAACCAGAGAATGGCGAGCACGGGCAGCACCACATAGCCGTAGCGGATCCACTCGTAGGAGGGGTTCGAATCAGAGAGTCGCACGAGGCCGAACACCACGGCCGCACCGGCGAGCACGCCCAAGAGCTTGCCCCACGGTCGCGGGATATCCGCCGCCGGCGCGTGGCCGACGTTGGCGATCCGATGCTGCTGTAGCAAATAAACGACCAGACCGATGGTCATGCCGACGCCCGCGGCGGCGAATCCCCAGTGCCACGAACGGGCGGGATTGAATCCCCAGCCCGCAAGGATTTCCTTGAACGCATCGCTCTGGGCCAGCCAGCCGGTGATAAGCGGGGCCATCAGTGCGCCGACATTGATACCCATGTAGAAGATGGCGAATCCCGCGTCGCGTCGGGAATCCTCGGCCGAGTAAAGCGAGCCGACCATCGAGCTGATGTTGGGCTTGAGCAGACCTGTGCCGCACGCCACCAGCACCAAGCCGGTGTAGAAAGCCGGCATGGAGTGAACGGCGAGGGCGAAGTAACCGAGGGCGATGATGATGCCGCCCCAGAGGACAGCGGCGCGACCGCCGAGGAAATTGTCGGCGATGAAGCCGCCGGGGATCGACAGCATGTAGACACTCATCGTGTAGGTGCCGTAAACGATGCCCGCCGTCCGGGTGCTGAATTCCAGGCCGCCCTTGGCGATCGGTGCGACCATGAAGAGTGTGAGCAGGGCGCGCATGCCATAATAGCCAAAGCGCTCCCACAGCTCGGTGAAAAACAGGTTGGTGAGACCGCGAGGCTGGCCGAAAATTCCACTCGAATCGTGGACAACGGGTGCGGACGGTGGGGAGGACGTCGAACTCATTTGAGCGCGGATTCGGGCAGCGTTTATGACAAAGGGCAAGTCCCGCCTCGGAGACCACCCGGGAGAATGGATCGATTACGCCAAAAGCGGCAGCCCGGGTGGGCCCGCGGTCCTGGCGGCACTTCGTCGTTCTCCCGCCGGCGAGCACCGCCGCCTGGGCGCGGCTAAACGCCGGGCTAGGGATTGGCGGCCAGATGCATTCCGCGGCCCGCGGAGAGAGGCTGGAAGGCGGCGATGACCACGCCGACCAGATTTTCCGCCAGCACGGGCTCCATGTCGTGGATCCGGTTGTTCAATCCGGCGACCCGCCAGCCGTCGCGCGCCTTGGTGATGAGCACATGGGCAACGACCTTGCCCGCCTGATTGCGGTAGAGGGCGGTCTGACCGCATTCGAGTTTATCGTAGGCGCATTGCTGCATCACCAAAATAGTTCCCGGGGCGTAGAGGGGTAGCATCGATTCACCGCCGCCGACGAGCACGAAAGCCCCGGGGGTGTTGACGGCGATCCGGCTGGCGCGCTGCCAGGCTTCGGTCTCCACGATCTGCAGCGGACGCGGTGATTTGCCGGTGAAAATGCCCCGAACCCAAGGGTTGTCGGTTTCTCCGCCGTGGAGGATTGCGCTCGCGCAGCAAAGCAGAATCACCCATCCGGCGGGCAGTGGAACACGGCGGAACATACCGGCAGTTTCCGCGACTCAAGTGCCGTGACGAGCAGCGAATGCTAGGGCTCATTCCCTAATCCGGACGGCTCTATATTTGCCGGGATTTTCCTTTCATCCCGGAATCGGCGCCACACGAGGGCGAAGCCGGTGCAGTCACCGAGGATTATCCGACCGACTCGTCCTCCCCATCCGGCTGGAGATCTTCATTCGAGCCCGGCCGGGTGCGGCGGCCGAACCGGAGATGCAAGGCCAGGAGGACCGGCAGCGCGAGGCCCAGCGCCAGATGGCTGGAGCTGGCGACGGCGCGCAGCGACTCGCCGCCGGCATAATAGAGCGCGTAACCCGTGAGGGCGAGGAGGGCGTTGAGGGCGAGCAGGAGGCTGCCGGAGCGACGATTGCGGCGGGCCAACCAGGCCCGTTTCACATGCAGGGTAAGGAGCGAGCCGAGCAGGATGAGCGTGATCATGGCGGCTCCCCCATGGAGCCGGATCAGCCAGCGTTCGGCCGGGTGGGGCGAGGGGCCGAACTCCCCGTCCACCTGAAACCAGCGATGCAGCACCCACCACGCGGTGCCGGTGATGAACGCGGTGCCCAAGGCGCCGAACAGCCAGGCGCGGTGACTGGAACCGAGGCGAATGCCGTTACGCTGCATGACGGGACGAGATCGGATGCGCGCCAGGTTGGCGAGCGTCGAGCACCCACCCCCGGGCGCGATGCCGGCGCAGAATCCGGACGGCCTCGTCCGCGCCGGCGAACCACACCGCTTTGCACAGGGCGTCGGCGAGCAGGCAGGTGCGGGCCCGGACGGTGACGCTGATGGATTGACGCGAAGGCTGGCCGTTGCGCGGGTCGATGACTGGTGCGCAGAGATGACCGCCGATCCGCCGGACCGCAAAATAGGGCGCCGAGGTGGCGAGAGCGGAGTCGTGCAACACGGTGAGCGGCTGGAAACAACCGGGTGCATCGGGGCGACGCACCAGCACGGGTTCGTCGGCGGATCCGAAGACCCGCAGGTCGCCGCCGGCGTTGACGGCGCCGGCGGTCGCACCGTGGCGGCGCAGCGCGGCGACGGCGCGGTCGACGGCGAAGCCCTTGGCGATGCCCCCGAGATCGACGAGCAGGGACCGACGAAAACGCACGCCGCGGTCGGCGAGCAGCGCGATGTCCGCCGCGCTGCCGCCCGGTCCGGGCAGCGGCGCGGCTAGGCGCGGCAGCCAGCCGGCGCGGACGAGCGCGGGCGCGACGGTGATGTCAAAGAGGCCGTTCGTATCCGTGTGCAGCTGCCGGGCGTGGCGCAGAGCGGAATGGGTCCAGGCATGGACGCGCACGATGTGGCCGGCGGCCGCGCGATTGAGCCGGCTGACGTCGCTCGATGCGTCATGAAAGCTCATCAAGGCATGCACGCGTTCGGCGGCCGCAAAGGCCGCCTGCACGGCCCGCTCTGCCCGCGTCGCCGTCGGCGCGGTGGCGCGGATTTCCACAATCGTGCCCAGCAACGGCCGGGCGCGGCGGATTTCAACGGAGATTCTTGAGCACGAGGTCATATATGACGAGCAAGCGTTTTACGCCGTCGGTGAGATTGCGGCAGGAGAGGGTGGCGCCAGAGAGATTCTTGATGTCCTGATCGAGCTTGAGGGGCGCGGCGGAGGTCTTGCCGGCGAACTGTGCGCGCCACTTCTCGTTGCGGACCTCGCCGCCGTAGGTTTCGCGGTAGTCGAGGATTTCAAGGCCGGCCACCGCGCCGTCGGCGGTGAGGGCGACGGCATAGGTGATGAACTCGTGTTTGCCGACAACTTGATCGACGAAAAACCATCCGCCCGCCGGGGTGCGCCAGGCCGTGAACTCGGGCTGGCGCACGCGGACGTGGGCGGCCTTTTCGATGGCCTTTCGCTGCCCGGGGGTGAGCTTGATGGTGGTTTCGGCGAGTTTCACTCCCGGCCACAGCGCCGCCTGCGCCTGTTCCACCGTGAGGTAGGTGACGGCGTAGCCGGAGGTGCTGCCGACGAGGGCGGCGGGCAGGGCGAGACAAAGCAGACGGGAGGCGTGGGCCACGGCGGGGAGGATCAGAAATTGAACGCGATCTTCAGGCGAAGTTCGGACTCGGTCTTCTCGATGAGGTGCAAGCTGGTGTCGGTCTGCCCAGCGTAGAATTCACCGCCGCCGGCGAGTTGACGGACATACGTGAGCGTGGCCCACCAGCGCTGGCCGCCGTAGTGCAGGCTGGGGCCGGCGAACCACGACCAGCGCTCCTGGCCGACTTCGGTTTCGAATTCTGTTTCGTAGAGCGCCTCTGCGCCCACATACCATCTGGGTGCGAACCGGTAGGAGAGGCCGGTGCCGAACTTCAGCTCGATTTCCATCTCCGGGCCGGTGGGCCAATCGAAGTCAGGGGGAAGGTCGGCGATGGCGACGCGCCGGGCATGGGTCGTTTCCATGCCGAGGTTGCCGAGCCAGATCAACTGGCCCTCGAGCAGGTATTTTTGCAGCAGCAATTCCAGTTCGCCCGAGATCCGGTTTTTCTGCTGCCCCGAGTGCTTGTCGATCCGGTCATAGTTGAGCGCGAAGGACGTGGAGAGGCCGATGCCGTCCTTGGCCGGGCTGAGGAAATTATAGAGCGCCTCCAGCTCGATGCCGGAGGCTTTCAGACCGAATCTATGGTCCTTCGGCAGATAGCCGTCGATGACGAGCCCGCTGGTCTTCAGGGAAATCGATTTGAAGGCGGCGGCGAGCGTCAGGCGGTCGGTGGCGCCGATTTCAAACTCGGTTTTGTAGTCGACCGCGTGGTAAGTGCCCTGGCCTTTGTCGTCGCGCGAAGTGGCAAACTGATAGAATTCCCGCGCGCCTTTCGGGAGTGGTTCGGTGCCCTTGACGTAGCCGAAGAGATGTTCGCCGGCGTGGACCGTGCCGGCGAAGGTGACGAGCGCCAGGAGCGCGGTGGCGAGGCTGGCGCGCCGCCCGGCCGATGGTTGGTTAGCGTGGTTGATTTGCATGATTTGCTGAGCGAGCAAAATCAGAAATTTACGCCGACTTTGAGGCGGACCTGCAGTTTCTCAAAATGCTCAAGATCACGATTGCCCCTGGTCTCGGGCCAGCCGGTGAGCTGGGGCAGCACGGTGAGGGTGGCCCACCATTTATTGTTCGCGTAGTGCAGGTTTGGTCCGGCGAAAACACCATACTCGCCGAGTTCATCGAGGTGCATGTGCTCGAAGGCCGAAGTGGCGAGGGCTTCGGCGCCGATGAACCAGTTCGGAGCGAAACGGTAGCTCAGGCCGGCACTGAACTGGAGCTCCAACTCGCTCTCCCATGCCTGTTCGTCGAGATTGTGCTCGCGTTCGAATTCGCCGCTAAAATTGGCGGCGAGGATCAACGTGCCTTCGAGGAAATTTTTCTGCGCGATGAGCTTGGGTTCGAGGAAGAAGATGTCCTCGCGGTCACCGCTCTTCGCGCTGTAGCGTTTATAACCGGGTTCAAGATAGACGGCCAAACCGTAGCCGTCCTTGTAAGGGCTCTTGAGGCTGTATTTCAGTGATGCCTGAAAGCCATTGAAACGAAACTGGTCGCGATCGCTGAAAGCGCTGACCCCGGAGATGTCGTGTTTGACCGCATTGAGGTAGAACGACCCTTGGAGCCGGTCGGTGAAACCGTGCTCGATTTCGGTTTGAAGATCGACGGCATGGTAGCTTCCGTCGGCTTTGCTGGTGCGGGAGGTGGCCCACTGGTAGATTTCCCAGTGGCCTTTGGGCAGGGTTTCGGAACCGTAGGTGTAGCCGAAATAGTTTTCGTCGGCCCAAAGCCGGGGCGGGAGTCCGGCGAACAAAACAATGGCGCAGAAAGCCAAGCGGAAGGGCAGTTTGATCGGTCTGGAGGAGTTTTTCATGGCGAAGGTTTTGGCGTGGATTCGGGCGGAGTTCAGAGAGAGGTGCAGGTTCTTAGATGAGACTGCGACGCAGTATCGTGTCAATAATTTATATGAGAATACGTCTCATTGCGCTTTGATAACAAACATTGACCAATGCAAGTAGCTGGTCTTTAAGGATTCAGTGCTCCCGTGTCTTCAAGTCGAACTAGCCCACACGAAATACCCGATCCACTTCGTGGACGACGCATCTGCGACTTTAGCTGCGTCGATCAACGAACTCGCAAAGGACGGGAGGAGGAGCGTGTTGCTTACGGATGCAGCGGTGGATGCTGCGCTGCCGACATCGGTGCGAGGCTCGCTGGCAGAGCTTCCCAAGCTGGTTCTGCCCAACGGCGAAACCTCTAAATCCCTCGTGAATCTGGGCAAGGTGCTCGATTTCCTGGCTGCGAATCGGCTGGACCGCCGGGCGGTGTTGTGGGTGGTCGGAGGCGGGGTGATGGGAGATCTCGGCGGTTTTGCCGCGGCCTGTTACCTCCGCGGAATCGATTGCATCCAGGTGCCGACCACCTTGCTTGCCATGGTCGACAGCTCGGTGGGCGGCAAGACCGGCATCAATCTGAATGCAGGCAAGAATCTGGTTGGAGCATTTCACCACCCGCGAGCCGTGTATATTGCCCGGGAATTTCTCGCCACCTTGCCGCCTCGGGAATTTGCCGCGGGCATGGCGGAAGTGATCAAATACGGCCTGCTCGGCGATGTCGCACTCTTTGGGCGGCTGGAGCAGGCACGCCTGGCAGTCGGAAGCGAGGATCTGCCAGCCGTGATCCGCCGTTGTTGCGAAATGAAGGCGGAGGTCGTTCGCGCGGACGAGCGTGAAACTGCGGCCGAAGGTGGGCGGGCGTTATTGAATCTCGGGCACACCTTCGGACACGCCATCGAGCAGGTCACCGGTTACCAATCCTACCTGCACGGTGAAGCCGTGGCCATCGGTCTGGCCGCCGCCACCCGGCTTTCCCTCCATTTGGGTAACCTCGAGGACACCGATCTCTCCCGCGTGGAGCACGCAGTCGCGACCCATGCCTTGCCGGTTCGTTTGCGCACGCCGCTGCCCGTCGCCTCGTTGATGGAGGCGATGCAACACGACAAGAAAGCGCGGGCGGGCCGGCTCCGTTTCGTCGTTTTGCGGCGCTTGGGCGAAGCCGTCACCCAGTCGGACATAGAGCCGGGACTGGTCGAAACCGTCTGGCGCGAGATCGGCGCCGTGTAAGATTTGGGGTGCTTTGGCCCCGCAAATCGCTAAGTTAACGCACCCATGTCAGCCATCGACGAAGGCATTGTCCGCGAGTATTTCGAGCAGAACGGATTTCTGGTCCGCCAGGTGCGCAAATACCAGGTGCAGGCGCGGCGCAAAACCGGGGACGAAGAGGTCGATCTGGTGGTCTACAACCCTGCCTATTCGGCGCGCAACGCCCGCAAACCCGATTTCTTCCTCTTCGCGAACGAGCTGGCCTTCGTCCATCGCGCCATCGTCGTCGTCAAAGGCTGGCACACCGGGAAATTCACGCCGAACATGCTCAAGAGCAGCCCGGAGATTTTCCGCTTTCTCGAGGAGAACGTGCTGAAGGAGGTAACCCGCTTCTTCCCGGTGGACGCCGAGGAACCCGGCAACGCCCCCGATGTGACCAAGATTCTGGTTCTGCCCAGCCTCCCGACCGCCGAGCCCTTCCGTTCGCAAAGTGTCGCCATGCTCAAGGAGCACGGCATCGACGGCATCATCTCCTTCCGCTCCATGCTGCTCGACATCATTGAGCGGGTGGAAATCAACAAAAGCTACGGCAAATCCGACACGCTGCAGGTCATCCGCATCCTGAAAAACTACGACCTGTTGAAGGACGCCCAGCTCGATCTCATTGCCGAGCGCCATTCTGCCCCGCGCAAGAGCGGTCTCCGGTCATGAGCGTTCATCCCACGGTCATCATCGAGGATGGGGTTCAGCTGGGCGACGGCTGCGTGATTCATCCGCATGCGATCATCAAATCGCACACGGTGCTCGGCGCGGGCGTGGTCGTCCACCCGTTCGCGGTCATCGGCGGCGATCCGCAATATCTCAAGTTTGACCCCGCGACCGTGTCGGGCGTGCGCATCGGCGACGGCTCCGTGGTGCGCGAACACGTGACCATCAACCGCTCCATCCACGCCGACAAAGCGACCGTCGTCGGCGCGCGCTGTTTCCTGATGGCCAACGCCCATGTCGGCCACGACTGCGTGGTGGCCGACGATGTGGTGTTGGCCAACAACGTCATGCTCGCCGGCCACGTCGAAATCGGCGCCTTCACCTTCGTCGGTGGCGGCGCAGGCATTCATCAATTCTGCCGTCTGGGCGAAGGCGTGATGGTGGGCGGCCTCGCGCGCATCACGCAGGATGTGGCGCCGTTTCTCATGGTGGCCGAACGCGACGAGGTGCCCGGTTTTAATCTGGTCGGGCTGAAGCGCCGCAAGTTCAGCCGCGAGGCCATCCGCGAGATCAAGGACTGCTACGCCCACGTCTTCGCCGGTGGCGATCCGCGCGAGGCGGCCGCGGCCCGCTTGGGCGAAGGCGTGCAGACAAATGAGGCGCGCCGCTTCCTGGAATTTTTTGCGGCGGGCAAACGCGGTTTCGCCCGTCCGTCCGGCGCAGCGCGAACGGCTGACGATGATGCCCGCTAGACTCGCATTCACCTGCGGTGATCCCGCGGGAGTCGGCCCGGAAATCATCGCCGCTTGGCTCGCGGCGCATCCGACCGAAGCGGGCGATGTCTCGGTGATCGGTCCGGCAGTCTGGCTCGAGTCGCTGGCGACACCGGCCCAGAAGATTCCGGTGGGACTCGAGGAGTTTGCGGCGATCCCCGGGCAACCGACGGGCGAAGGCGCCCTCGTCGCCTGGGCGGCGATGGAGCGGGCGGCGGCCGGCTGCAAAAACGACGAATTCTCCGGCGTGGTCACCGGACCCGTCCACAAGGCCGGGCTCGCGGGCATCGGCTACGGATTTCCCGGGCAGACGGAGTTTTTCGCCGCCCGCTGGGGCGGCGATCCGGTGATGGCCTTTTGCGGCGGTCGGCTGCGCGTCGTGCTCGCGACGTGGCATGTGCCGTTGCATCAGGTCACGCGCCTGCTCGGGCCGCACCTGCTGCACCGCACGGTGGCGGCGGCGGACACGCTGGCGCGCTCCGAGGGCATCGCCGCTCCGCGGATCGGCGTTTGCGGGCTCAATCCCCACGCCGGGGAAGCCGGCCTGCTCGGTTACGAGGAGAAGGATTTCATCGATCCGGCACTGGATCATTTGCGCAAGGAATTCCCCGCTCTCTCCTCCTGTCAGCCAGGGGACACGCTTTTCGCCCGGGCGTTGCGCGGCGAGTTCGACGTGGTGATCGCGCTTTATCACGATCAGGGGCTCGCTCCACTCAAAACCGTCGATTTTGACGAGGCCGTGAATGTCACGCTCGGCCTGCCGCATGTGCGGACGAGTCCGGACCATGGCACGGCGTTCGGCATCGCGGGGCAGGGGAAGGCCAGCGGGCGCAGCTTTGCCAATGCGGTTACGGTCGCGCGGCGCTTGATAAAACTTCGTTCCGGGCAATAAGTGTCTGCTGTGTCCGATTCACCTACAGTCATGGCCCCGCCCGAGGGCGTCCGCGAGGGCAACGAAAACCTCATCCGCCTGACCGCGGAGGCCGGGGCCAAGGTCGCGGCGCTCATCTCCCGCGAGCAGCAGGGGGATTTCCTGCGGATCGCGATCACCGGCGGCGGGTGCAACGGCTTGAGCTACAAACTCCGGTTCGTGACGGAACCGCGACGGGGCGACATCCTGGTGCGCTCGGCCGGTGTGGTGGTCGTGGTCGACCCGAAAACCGCCCTTTACCTGAAGGGCACCCAGCTCGATTACTCGTCCAAGATGGTGGCTGGGGGCTTCAAGTTCTCCAATCCCAACGCGAAGGCCAGCTGTTCGTGCGGGGAAAGCTTCAGTGTGTAAATGCGTCCCTTCCGCTCAATTTGGTGCTGACGCCGCGTGAGTTTCCACGCCGGACAGGGCCGTTTTCCCTCCAAATAGGTGTTGTCTTCACGGGCGTTCGCGGCAAAAACCCACCCGACCAACCTACCTAGCAATCCTCATCCTGAATGGCACTTCCTTCTTCTTCGCCCGGCGGCCGCCCTCCTTTTAACCGCGACCCCCGTCGCAACAACGACCCCTTCGCCGCCATCCGCCGCAATATGCGGATCAAGTCGCCCCAGGTGCGCGTCATCAGTCCCGAAGGTCGCCAGCTGGGCATCATGGACACGCCGAAGGCCATCGCCCTCGCGTTGCAGTTCAACCTCGATCTCGTCGAGGTCGCCGCCACGGCCACGCCGCCCGTCTGCCGCATCATGGATTTCGGCAAATACGTCTACGAGGAACAGAAGAAGCACGCGCACAGCAAGCCCGCCGGCGCGAAGCTCAAGGAGATCGAATTCACGGTCCGCATCGAGCAGCACGACTTCGAGACCAAGGTCCGCCACGCCGAGGAATTCCTCGATCACGGCAACAAGGTGAAGCTCCGCCTCAAGTTCCGCGGCCGCGAGATGGCCCACACCGAGATGGGCTTCGAGGTCATGAAGCGCGCCCTGACGGATCTCGAAAACATGGGCCACCCCGACTCACCGCCCAAATTGAACGGCAAGCAGATCAACGTCATGCTGTCGCCGCTGCCGGTCAACAAGCGCAAGCCGAAGTTCCACGTTCGCGAAACCCCTCCGCCCCAGCCGCCGGCTGACGGCGAAGCCTGAGCCTTCACCGGCCATGACGGTGCGGTTCATCGCCCGCGGCCTAGGTCTCGCGTTGGCGGGTTTGGTCGCCGTTACTTCCTGGGCGCAGACCACCGCCAAGGCCGAGCCGCTCCGCACCGCTCCGACGCGCCCCGCCGCCCTCTGGCCGTTTGTGCGGCTGCACGACACCGACTATGTGTCGCTGCGCGACGTGGCCGCGCGTTTCGGCCTCAAGCCGGCCTGGGCCAAACCCGAGGTGGCCTTGGCGCTCGAGGACGCCCGCGGCCTGCGCTTCACCTTCGAGGCCAACCAGCGCGACTATTATTTCGACGGCCTGCGGGTGTTCCTCGGCGAACCGGTGCTGCTGCACCGCGACAGCCTCTGGGTCAGCAAGCTCGATCTCATCAAAATCGTCGCGCCGTTGTTCCGTCCGGCCGATCATCTCGCCCTGCTGCCGGCCACGCCGCCGCGGATCATCGTGCTCGACGCCGGCCACGGCGGCATCGACCAGGGCACGGAGAACAAGAAGACGGGGCTGAACGAGAAGACCGCCACGCTCGACGTCGCGCTGCGCCTCCGGAAAATCCTCGAACTGCAGGGCTGGACGGTGCTGATGGTCCGCACGGACGACCGCGAGCTCTCACGCGACAAGAAGACCGACCTGCAGATGCGCGACGAGTTCGCCAACAAGAACCACGCCGACCTGTTCCTCAGCATCCATTTCAATTCCGCGCCCGACGCCATCACGGGCATCGAGACCTACTCGATGACGCCCCAGTCGATGCTTTCCACGGCCGACGACACGGGCGACACGATGACGAAGGTCGCCTTTCCCGCCAACCGGCTCGACTACGCAAATCTGCTCTTCGGCGCGCAGATTCACCGGGCGATGCGCTCGGCGCTCAAGACCCCGGACCGCGGTTTCAAACGCGGTCGGCTGGCGGTGCTCCGCCTGCTCGATTGCCCCGGCGCGCTGGTGGAATGCGCCTATCTCTCCAACGACGCCGAGGCGCGCCGCGTGGCCACGCCGGAATTCCGCCAGCAGATCGCCGAAGCCCTCGCGCAAGGCGTGACGGACTACGCCGCGACCCTCGCGGCGTTGCGGACGCCGGCGGAGACGGTGAAATCGGGGTGACCCGATCACTCTTCGCTTCGCTCGGCCGGACAAAACTGCTAGGGCTTTCGCTTATGCAAAGGTCATCTCGTTTCTGGTTTTTGTTTCTCAGCGCCGCCCTTGTCGCTGTCACCGCCCGTGGCTGGGATTACGACGGTCACCGCATCGTCAACCAGGTCGGGCTGGCGGCCCTGCCCGCCGACTTTCCCGCCTTCGTGCGCGAGCCGGCCAACGCCGAGCGCATCGCGTTCCTTTCCGGCGAGCCCGACCGCTGGCGCAATGTCCCCGATCTGCCGATTCGGCAGTTCAACGGCATGGATCATTATCTGGACATGGAGCAGCTGGCCGAGGCGGGCCTGGATGTGGCGAAGGTGCCGTCGCTGCGTTATGAATTCGCCCTGCAGTTCGCCGCCGGCCGCGCGGCGCATCCGGAGCATTTTCCCGCCATCGATCCGGAGAAGAACCCCGATCATTCGCGCGAATGGCCGGGTTTCTCGCCCTGGGCCATCACGGAATATTACGGCAAACTCAAATCGGCCTTCTCCTACCTGAAGGCCTTGGAGGAAGCGGGCACGCCGGTGGAGGTCGCGAACGCGCAGGCCAACATCGTTTATCTGATGGGCGTGATGGGCCACTACGTCGGCGACGGCGCGCAACCGCTGCACGTCACGATGCATCATCACGGCTGGGTCGGACCCAATCCCAACGGTTACAGCACCTGGCCGGGTATCCACAGTTGGATCGACGGCGGTCTCCTTGCCAAGGCCGGGATCAAGACGGCGGACCTGCTGCCGGCCGTGACCCCGGCGGTGCCGTTGGCGGTGACCCCGCCGGCCGACGGACGCGATCCCGTGTTTGTCGACGTGATGGATTACCTTTGCGCCACCCAGAAGCTGGTGGAGCCGCTCTACGTCATGGAGAAGGCGGGCAAGTTCAGCCACGAACCGAACGAGCCGGTGGTCGCGGAAGGCCGCCAATTCATCGAACACCGGCTGCTGGCCGGCGGCGAGATGCTGGCCAGCATCTGGCTGACCGCGTGGAAGCAGGCGGGACCGGATATTTATCTGCGCGCCCAGTTGCTGAAACGCCAGGCCGCCGCGACGCCCCCGGCAAAATAAACCGAGGCCCGCTCAGGGCTTCGTCGTGCGGTAATGGATGACGCGCACCTTCTCGAGCGTCACCAGTCCGCCGCCCATCATCCCGTCCAAAACCGGCAGGAAGCCGTTGATCTTTTCCTCGCTGTCCACGATCTCGATCACCAGCGGGAGATCGATGGACAGGCGCAGGATCTTGCTGGTGTGGATGCGGCTGCTGGGCCCGAAGCCCATGCCGCCGCGCAGCACGGTGGCGCCGGCGAGGTGCAGTTCGCGCGCCTTGAGCACGATCGCTTCGTGCAGCGGCTTGCCTTCGTGGCGGTCGGACTCGCCGATGAAAATGCGCAGGAGCTGGGAATCGGTGGGGAGGTTCATGTTAGGCGCCCTTGAGTTGATTGATGGAGGCGGCGGCGAGGTGTCCGAGCCAGACGGCGACGAGGCAGGTGACCACCGAGCCGGCGATGTTGCCGCCGGCCTGCAGCCACTGGCCTTCGCGGGCCAGGCTGAGCGTTTGCAGGCTGAAGGCCGAGAAGGTCGTGAAGCCACCGCAGAGACCGACCATGACGAACTGGCGGGTTTCGCTGGTGGCAAACACCCGGCCCTCGGGCCCGGTCAGGGTTGCAAAGAATCCGATGACGAACGAGCCGGCCACGTTGATGACCAGCGTGCCCCAAGGAAAGGTCTCGCCGATGCGGGTGGCGATCACGCCCGAGAGCCAGAAGCGCGCCATGCTGCCCAGCGCGCCGCCGAGGCCGACCAAGAGATAAAGCATCATGATGAACTGCGGGAAGGTGAGGTTGCGCAGGAGTCATCAGCCGGCGCCTTGCCGGCGGTTTACCCTTGCGGGAAGGCGGAATCCATCGCCGCCGGCAGCAAAGGGGAATGCGCCGGCCATGGCAAGCGCCGGCTCCGCGCATTCCCGTGAAACCATGCTGGAAATGCGCGGTCCCAGCCGGCAGCTTCCTTGCCGGTGACTTTCACAAAAGCGATCAGGTGGTGCCTCGGATTTCTCGCCCTCGGGGCGGGCGCGTTGCTCCGGGCCGGCCTGCCAGCCGTCGCCGCGGCGAAGGCGGACGATCTGGCGGCGCGCGTCATCGTCGTGGCCAACTCCCGCGAACCGGATTCGATCCGGCTGGCCGAGTTCTACGCGGACAAACGCGGGGTGCCCCACGCCAACATCGTGGCGCTGCCGATGCCGGAGACCGAGAGCATCACCTGGCGCGAGTTCATCGACCAGGTTTACCAGCCGCTGCAGGACGAACTGTATCGGCGCGGCTGGATCGAGGGCACGGCCACCAGCCTGTTGGACAAACTCGGACGCAAGCGCTACGGGTTCACGGGCCACCGGATTTCCTACCTGGTCGTGTGCCGGGGCGTGCCGCTGCGCGTCTACAACGACCCGACGCTGCTGCCGGAGAAGCCGGCGCGGAGGATCGCCGACCAGTTCAACAAGAACGAGGGCGCGGTCGACGCCGAGCTGAGCCTGCTGGCGCAGAGCGGCTACGAGATCACCGCGATCGTCAACAATCCGCTCTTCGCCAACGAGCGGCCGTCCTCGCTCGATGCCGAGATGGTCGTGAAGGTCACCCGGCTCGACGGCCCCACCTTCGAAAGCGCGCGGCGATTGGTGACGTCGGCCCTGGCCGGCGAGAGCCAGGGTCTGCTCGGACGCTACTACATCGACCTCAAGGGACCGCACGCCGATGGCGACCAGTGGCTGGAGTCGGCGCTGACCCAGTTGCAGGATCTCGGGTTTGACGGCGACACGGAAGGCACGGGGGCGACCTTCGGGGCGGAAGCACGCTTCGATGCTCCCGTGTTCTACTTCGGTTGGTATACCGGCAAGCTCAATGGTCCGTTCGCCCGCGAGGGATTTGCCTTCCCGCCGGGGGCG
>Ga0208272_100163_pt1 | contig 41056 bp, 28 predicted proteins | sample LakWasM129_HOW14_2_FD_183939 | JGI IMG/M metagenome (GOLD analysis project Ga0208272, IMG submission 183939) | Freshwater sediment methanotrophic microbial communities from Lake Washington under simulated oxygen tension - Sediment Metagenome... | ecosystem: Environmental > Aquatic > Freshwater >... | reverse complement strand
GACGGGAAGCTGGAGGCGATTTTCCCCGAGTTGCGCGCGCGGGTGCGCACGGCGCGGTTGCAGATGCTGGCGACGGCGCCGGCGCCGGAGGTGAGCCTGGCCCGGCCGGGATACTGGCGTTATGGCTATGAATATTGGCAGCAGCAGCCGGACGGCAGGGTGGCGCTCGGGGGTTTCCGCGATCATGCGCTGGAGACGGAGTGGACGCACGACGCCGAGCCGACGGAATTCATCCAAGGGCTGCTGGAGGGATTTTTGCGGGAAAAACTCCGGGTGCGCGCGCCGGTCACGCATCGTTGGGCCGCCTCGGTGGCCTACACCGAAGACGGGCTGCCGGTGCTGGAAGAGTTGCGGGACAAGGTCTGGGCAGTCGGCGCCTACAACGGCACGGGGAACATTGTCGGTGCGCTGAGCGCCCGAGCCGCGGCCCGGCTGGCCTGCGGCCAGACTTCGGAGTGGGCGGGGTTGGTGGAAAAAGCCCGGGCGCACCTGGCTCGTTGAGATTTCGACCAACGCGGCATTTTCCACGACGAACGATGCATCCTTCCGGTCAGGCAGGGCAATCGGGGCGGTCGGGGGGCTGGTTCCGGCCGGTCACGCGCTTGCCTTCCGTCGCCGGCGGCGCTTAACGGAAGGCTGTGCCTGAGTTCCGCCGCCGCTTCTGGTTGCAGTCTTTCGCCATCTGGACCGCGCTCGGTCTGTTGCTGGTGCTGCAGACTTATATCGTGTCGGAGCGGCCGCTGCCGGGTTTGCTGCCGCATCTGTTCCGCTGGGCGGCGCAGATGTATCGGGCGTGGATCTGGGCGTTGCTGACGCCGTTCGTCTTTGAACTGCATCGGGAGATCCGGCGGCGGCACCAAAACCTGCTCGTCATCGCGGGGCTCCATTTGCTCGCGGCGCTGACCTTGCTGGCGTGGGTCAACATCGTCCGGGTCTGGGCGCTGGAACTGTCCTTCGGTTACTGGATGCTGGAGAAACTGTCGCTCGACAACGTGTTCGCCCTGCTCGATGCGCGCAGTCTCGTCGATTTCTACCTCTACTGGCTGGTGCTGGCCGTCGGACACAGTCTCGACCTGGTCGGCGAGAAGCGCGCGACCGCGCTGCGCGAGGAGCAACTGCGCACGCAGCTCGCGCAGGCCGAGCTCGCCGCGTTGCGGCAGCAGGTGCAGCCGCATTTTCTCTTCAACGCGCTCAATGCCGTCGCCGCCCTGATGCGGGCGGGCGAGGCCGCCAAGGCGGTGGAGGCGCTCGGGCAACTGTCCACGTTGCTGCGGCAGCTGTTGAACCACGGCGGCCGGCCGGAGATCGAGCTGCGGCGGGAATTCGACTACGCCCAATGCTATCTCGCGGTGGAAAAGGTGCGCTTCGAGGAGAAGCTCAGCATGCAGTTCGACGCCGACGAGGAGTGCCTGGGCGCCCTGGTGCCCACGCTTATCCTCCAGCCGCTGGTCGAGAACGCCGTGAAGCACGGCATCTCCCAGCGGCGCAACCCGGGCCGGGTGACCGTCACCGCGCGGCGGTCGGACCGCCGGCTCCGGTTGCAGGTGGCGAACGATCCCGCCGAGGGCGGCCGGCATACCAGCGAGGCGGAGAATCACGGCATCGGTCTGAGCGCCACCCGCACGCGCCTCGCGCGCATCTTCGGGGATGATCAGCGGCTGGACTGCACCTTCGACGGTCCCGATGGCACCCTCGTCACGCTCGAGCTGCCGCTGCGCTTCGCTGCGGCGCCATCACCGGAGACGCAATCCCATGGATAAAATCTGCGCCCTGATCGTCGACGACGAACGCCCCGCCCGCCGGGCGCTTCGCGGTCTGTTGGAAAAGCAGGCCGACATCGACCTCGTCGGCGAGGCGACGGACGGCGAGCGGGCGCTGGGCCTCATCCGCGAGTTGCGGCCCCACCTGATCTTCCTCGATATGCAGATGCCGATGATGACGGGCCTGGAGCTGCTGCAGCACCTCGCGCCGGCGACCCGGCCCGAGATCGTCTTCGTGACCGCCTACGACGAGTTCGCGGTCAAGGCGTTTGATTTTCACGCGGTCGACTATCTGGTGAAGCCCTTCACCGACGGACGCTTTGCCGAGGCCCTGGAACGGGCGCGGCAGCGGGTGCGGCGCCAGGTGCTGGCGACCTCGGAGCAAACGTTGCGCGCCCTGCTGGAGCAGCTCGCGCAAACGCGGAAACCGGCCGGGGACTTCGACCGGCTCGTGGTGAAGGCGGACGGGCAGCTGCATTTCATCAACCAGCGCAACATCCGCTGGGTGGAGGGGCAGGGGGATTTCATGAAGCTCCATCTGACCAAGGGCGCGCTCATGACGCGGCTCACCATGACGCGGCTGATGGAGCTGCTCGATCCGGCGCAGTTCCAGCGCATCCACAAGTCCACCATCGTGAACCTGTCCTACGTGCGCGTCATCAAACCCATGCTGGCGCGCAGCCACGGCGTGGAACTCGATGACGGCACGGCCCTGCCCATCGGCGCCAGCTACACGGCGGTGCTGGAACGGTTGAAGTAGCCCGATGCACGTTTGCGCCGCCGGATTCTGCGGGAGAAAATGCGGGGTTGGTCCCGGCTTCGGCGGCGGTCAACGACGGGGGATTGAACGCGCCCGGTTGGCGGGCAGTTTCGGGGCACTCCGATGAAAACCGCAACCACCCCCTGCACCGGCCTGGAGCCGGACCGTTCGAGAATATGGCCGGCCATTCTGCGGGCCGGACTGATCTGCGGGGTGCTGGACATCACGGCGGCCTGCATCCATGCGGGGATCGGTTATGGCGTCACGCCCCCGCGGTTGCTCCGGAACGTCGCCAGCGCCTTGCTGGGCGCCGGCGCGCAGGACGGTGGCTGGCCCGTCGCCGCTCTGGGGCTTGGCATGCATTTTTGCATCGCGCTTTCCGCCGCCACCGTCTTCGGCCTGCTCAGCCGCCGGTGGCCGCTGCTGACGCGCCGGGCCGTCGGGAGCGGGCTGGTTTACGGAGCGGTGGTCTACTTCGTCATGAATTACGCGGTGCTGCCGCTCGTGGCGCAGTTCCGGAGCCTGTATCTGCCGGACACCAAACCGTTCGTGCCGCACCTGAACCTGATCGGGGTGGGCATCCATCTGGTGTGCGTGGGTCTGCCGATCGCGCTCACGATCCGCCGGTTTGCGCCGGCGGAAACGGCCGGGCGTTGACGGCAGGACTTGCGGCGTTGGCCGCAACGATGGCGGCGGTGGTCGATGACACGTTGAGGCCGCGGCGCGGGTGGCGTTGAGGATGGCGGCACACAAGGCCGGGCGTCGGTCGCGCGGCCGCACACACCCATCCCAGCAAACACGCATGAACACACAACACACACCTCGCATGCGGCCGGGCTGCGCGCGCCTTTGGGCGTCCGCCGCTCTGTCCGTGCTCGCGACCACGGTCGCTTTTGCCCAACCCGCGGTCGAGACCGCCAAGAAAGACGAGACGGTGACGCTGGAGCGCTACGTCGTCACCGGCTCGCTGCTGCCCAAGACGGAGGGCGAGACGTTCATTCCCGTCACGATTTATTCGTCGCTCAAGCTGCTGCAAATGGGCGCCGCCACCCCGATCGAGGGCCTGCGCAGCCTGCCCTCGTTCTTCGGCGCGACCAATACGGAACTGGACAGCAACGGTGGCAGCGGCACCGCGACGGTGAACCTGCGGGGACTGGGCGGCACGCTCACCCTGATCAACGGCCGTCGGGCGGGCGCGAACGCCAATTCGGGTTTCACCGACCTGAACGTCATCCCGATCGACGCGATCCAGACGATCGATATCCTGAAGGACGGCGCGGGTTCGGTGTATGGCGCCGATGCCCTGGCCGGCGTGGTGAATGTCGTCCTGAAGAAAAAGTGGATCGGGACGCAGGTGCGCGCCGGCTACGGCATTTCCAGCGAGGGGGACGCCCGCCAGTGGGACACCTCCGTCGCCATCGGACGCGCGTTCAACGACAACAAGGGCTACGTCACGGTGGTGGCATCCTACTCGGACAAGGACACGCTCTATGCGCGCGACCGCCAGCTCTCGGGCAACGCGGACGGTCGTCCGTTCGGCGGCCTGAATGGCGGCAGCCCGACGTTTGCCGGGCACATCGGATCGGCCGGCGGCGGTCTGATCCTGAACAGCAATCTGGACTTCGGCCGCGCGCCGGCGGATTACCACGCCTTCAACCCGAGCACGGAATCCTACAACTTCCGCGAATTGTCTCCCTCGATCCCCGGGCAGATCCGCAAGCTGGTTCATTTCGCCACGGGCTATGAACTCTTCGGCCGGCGGCTGGAGTCCTACGCGGAATTCGATTGGGGCAACCAGTTCACGGCAAATGGTCTGGCGCCCGCTCCGTTCGCGCTCAACAGCACCGCCGCCCGCAACAGCGTCTACAATCCCTGGGGCCAGGGCAACACGGTCCCGGGCAACACCGTCCGCTACCGCGGGACCGACACGGGCAACCGCCTGACGGAATTCGACAAGACCGATTATCGGGCCGTGCTCGGCATCAAGGGCGAATTCGACAACGGCTGGGCTTACGACAGCGCCTACATGAAGTCGCATGAAATCCGGACCCTCACGGAAAAGAACGGCGTGTTCAACTCGGCCATCAACGCCGCGGTCACGGCCGGGCAGTTCAATCCCTTCGCGCGGGCGGGCAGCACGGGCACGTTCAACGGCCATTCGTGGGACAACCACGCGGCGCTGACGGCCGCGCTCGCCTCCGGCAAGAAGCCGATCGACGACACGCTCGAATCCTATGATCTGAAGCTGTTCGGTCCGGCGATGACGCTCCCGGCCGGTCCGGTGAACGTCGCCCTGGGCTACGAATGGCGCTACACGCACAGCACCTTCAATCCGGACGCCGTCTATTTCGCGGGCGACCTGCTGGGCTACAACTCGAGCAACCCGTTCGATGCCTCGTCGAACAACAACGCCTTCTACGGGGAGGTTTCCGTCCCGCTGATTTCGCCGGCCAACGCGGTGCCCTTCATCCGGGAACTCAGCATCACGGGCAACATCCGTTACGACGTGGCCAAGGTGCGCGACAACCTCACGCAGGCCGGCCGGAGCTTCGGTTCGGACACCAAGCGCGTGGGTCTGCGTTACCAGCCGCTGGCCGATGTGGTGCTGCGGGCCACCTACGGCACCGGCTTCCGCGTGCCCAGCCTGGCGCAGCTCTACGCAGCGCCCGGCGATGGGTTTCCGACCCTCATCGATCCGCTGCGCTTCCCCATCGGGCAGCAGACGGACGTCCTGGCCCAGGGCAATCCGGATCTGGATCCGGAAACCAGCGTCAGCAAGGGACTCGGCGTCATCTATTCGCCGCATGCGGTTCCGGGACTCAACTTCACGGTGGACTATTACCGGACCAAGCTCGGCGGGCTGATCACGGACGGCGCGCAGTTCATTCTGAACCAGAATGCAGCGACGCAGGGTCCGGGCTTTGTCTATGGCAATCCGGCGACGATCAATCCGAATGCGCTGTATGCCGACCGCATCCACCGCAATCCGCTCACCGGCGAACTGGATGACCAGACGGGCCCGGCGATCGATTCGACCAACCTCAATGTCTCTGAGCGACTCGCGGAGGGCATCGATTACAGCGTCTCGTATCGCCAGCCCAAGAATGACTGGGGGCAGTTGACCCACACACTGGAGTTCAACCAGGTGTTGAAATGGGAATTGGTGCCGGAGGTCGGTTCCCCGGCGCGGGACTACAAGGGGCACTTCGTGGACCCCGCCTCCGACGCCATCGCACCGGGTTCGATCCCGGAATGGAAGGGCTTCTACAATCTGCTCTGGGAAAAGGGCCCGTGGACGGTGAGTTTCACGATGAACTACATCAACCGGATCCAGGACGATCCCAATGCCCAGCTCACCGACGCCAACGGTCATTACGCCTACCTCGATACCGCGACCGGCAACCTCGTGCCGACGGACGACATCTCGATGGAGCGGTATGTGACCTTCGATGTCACGGCCACCTACGCGTTCAAGACCGACAACAAGTGGCTCCGCGGCACCGAAATTCGGGTCGGCGTCCAAAACATCGGCAACGAGCCCCCGCCGTTCTCGGCCGGTGCGTTCAACGACAACTACGACACGTCCCTGTATAATATCCGCGGCCGCTACTTCCAGTTCGGCGTCACGCGGAAGTTCTGAGCGCGGTCCGGATCAGATTCGCCAGCCCCGGGGGAAACCTCCCCGGGGCTTTTTTTGCGTCCGGCGCAGAAGTATGACGTGCGGTTGGAAAGCCGGAGGTTGACAGCGGCGGCGGCGGGGGCTTGCTTCGGCGGCGATGAATCGTTTTGCCGCCGCCACCTTTTACTTCTTCGACTTTTTTAGCCCGAAGCACGAGGGCGGCTGCACCAACGCATAAACTGACCAACCAGATTTAAGCAAAGGAGCCGCCCCCACCGGGCGGCTCTTTTGTTTTCCAACCCGAACACCATGATCCTCCCCAAGAACAACCGCCTCACTCCCGAGGAAGTCGCCGAAATCACCGCCATCGTGACCGAGTTCGGATGCCGCATCCAGCCGATCATCGGCGATGTGCGCACCATCTACGCCATCGTCGGCGACGAGCGCCACGAGCTGATGATCAGCCGCCTCGAGGGTCTGCCGTATGTGGACCGCGTCGACACCATCCAGTCGCCGCACAAGCTGATGGACATCAAGTCCGACCTGTCCCGCCACCGCATCAAGGTGGGCGGCGTGACGCTCGGCGACGAGCTACTCATCATGGCCGGGCCCTGCACGATCGATCCGAAGAACCCGAACTATTTCTACGAGACCGCCCAGGCGTTGAAAGAGGCCGGCGCCCACGCCCTCCGCGGCGGAGTCTGGAAACCCCGGACCAATCCCTACGCGTTCCAAGGCGACAGCCGGTCGCTCGAGATCCTGATGGAGGGCTCGCGCCGCACGGGCCTGCCGGTGGACACCGAGGTGATGGACGAGGAACAGCTGCGTCTCGCCCTCGACGCCGGTGTGCACATGCTCCAGATCGGCGCGCGCAACGCCCTTAACTATTCGCTGCTCCGCCAGGTCGGCCGGGCCATCGCCGGCCGCGATGTCGCGGTGCTGCTCAAGCGCGGCATGCACCTCGGCACGATCAACGAGTTCATTTCCGCCGCGGAATACATCGTGAACTTCGGCAACCCCAACGTCATCCTCTGCCCGCGCGGCACACAGCCGGGCCTCGACGGCTACCGCAACCACCCCGACGAATCCATCACGCCGCTGCTCAAGGAGCGCACGTGGGCGCCCGTCGTGGTCGACCCGTCGCACTCGGTCGGCAAGGCGGCCTACGTGCCGGATTGCGCGCTGGCCGCGGTGGCCTACGGCGCTGATGGCCTCTGTATCGAGGCCCATATCAGCCCCAGCCACGGTATCGGCGACGACCCGAAGCAGGCCGTGACGCCCAAGGTGCTTGCGGAGTTGATTACCCGGGCCAAGGCCCTCCATGCTCTGCGCCGTTCTCCCCGTCTCTCCGCCTGATCCGCCATGAAAAAAGCCCTCGCCAAGATCCGTGCCCGCATCGACACCATCGACGAAAAGGTCGTCAAGCTGCTCAACGCCCGCCTGAAATGCGCGCAGCGGATCGGGGAGATCAAACGCGGCGCCCGCGGCCGCATCTATGTCGCCGAACGCGAGGCCGACGTGCTGCGCCGCGTGCAGGCGGCGAACCGGGGCCCGCTCAAGCCGGCCGCGCTCCAGGCTGTTTACCGCGAGATCATGTCGGCCGCCATCGCGCTGGAAAAGCCGCTGTGCATCGCCTACCTCGGGCCCGAGGCGACCAACACCCACATGGCCGCACTGCGCAAGTTCGGGGCGAGCGTCGATTATCGCGCGATGCCGTCCATCGCCGACATCTTCACCGCGGTCGAGAAAGGCGAGGCGGACTTCGGCGTCGTGCCCGTGGAAAATTCCACGGAGGGTTCCGTGCGCGATTCGCTGGACCTGTTTGTCGAGACGCCGCTCAAGATCGTCGCCGAGCTGCATCAGGAGATCGAACACACGTTGCTGTCCAAAGAGCCGCTGGAAAAGATCAAGAAGGTCTACTCGAAGGATCAGGCACTGGCGCAATGCCGGCGCTGGCTGCAGCGGCACCTGCCGCACGCGCAGCTTGTCGACGTGGACAGCACCGCGCTGGGGGTGCAGATCGCCGCGAAGGAAAAGGGCGCGGCGGCGGTGGCCCCGCGGCTGGCGGGCGAGCGCTACGGCGTGCCGATCGCGGCGACGCACATTCAGGACATGAAGAACAACACCTCGCGGTTTGTGTTTCTGGGCCGCGAGGCATCCGGCTCGGCGGGCAGCGGCCACGACAAGACGAGCCTGCTCGTCTCGTTGCACCATGAGCCCGGGGCGTTGCTGCATGCCTTACAGCCGTTCAACCGCCGCAAGCTGAACCTGACGCGCATCGAATCGCGCCCGAGCCGGCTGAAGCCGTGGGACTATATTTTCTTCCTCGACGTGACGGGGCACTACGAGGATCCGGCGATGCAGGCCGCGCTCAAGGAGCTCAGCCGCAAATGTCCGCTCGTGAAGTGGCTCGGCAGCTATCCCGCCGCCAAGCGCTAGCCCCGCCGGCGGCGATACGCGATCCCCACCAGCGCCGCGCCCAGCGCCAGCAGCGCATACGTCGACGGTTCGGGGATGGCGGAGAATTCCGCGCCCCAGACGTTGCCGGAACGGCCGGTGACTGTCAGGCTTTGCAGCAACGTGCCGGTCTTGGAGTATTGCAGCAAAGGCGAAGAGGAGTTGTTCGGCACATACCACAGCGTGTCGGTCGAACTCTGGTAGGCGAGGCCGCCGCGGCTACCGGTATGGGAAAAATGCGAGACCACCGTGCCGGCGAGCGTGATCTGGTAGATGTCGGTATTGCCCGAGATCCAGAGATTCCCCGACGCCATGTCGTAGGCGATGCCGGCAAGATCGCTCGTCAGGCCGAGCGAGCTGGTCGAAAACAAGACCGTGGGATTGGTCCAGTCACCATTCGCCTTGTATACTGTGACGCTACTGGAGCCATTCCATGTCAGGGAGTAATTGTTGATGCCGTCCGTGGTGCCATCGAGGAATTGGGAAGGCAGGCCGGTCGGGAGTGTCACTGTCTGCCCGGTGCTGATGCCGGCCAGGGAATATTGGTTGGCCGAAGTCGGAGAACTATATCGGCTGATCATCCAAATGCTGTCTGTCACAGCCAACGCGTCCGGGAGATCGCCGGAATTGACCGTCGTATTTACGGAGAACAGAATGTTGCCCGTGGTCGTATCAATGCCCTGCAGCATTTTGGTAGAGCCCGAATCTCCGTCCGCAATGTAGAGCACGCTTTGGGCCCGGGCTGATGCCAGAGCGATCGACAGAACAACGACGCAGCCGAAGACTAGCTGGTAGAATCTGCTCCGAGGTGTGTTCATGGCCCGTATCTCGTGTTGCAAAAATTGAGCGATACCGTGCGAAATCGCGAGACCAAACCTTAACCTGCCGTGCGCAATTTTGACTCGGCAGTTTCCCGACCTTGGCTTCTCCTTCAGCTGTGCGCTCCCTGAAAATTCTCTTCGTCACGCCTGAGGTTGAGCCGTTTGTAAAAATCGGTGGCTTGGCCGACATGGTCGGCGCTTTGCCCAAGGAGCTGGCCAAGCTCGGCCATGATGTCCGCATCGTTTGCCCGGCTTATGGTTCGGTGAAACAGATCGGGGAGTGGCGCGCCTTGCCGGAACCCCTGGGCGTGGATGTCGGTGCCGCGACGCATTGGGCGCGCACGTGGGAAACCGTTCTGCCGGGCTCGGCGGTCCCGGTTTATTTCCTGGAGAACAACGATTTTTTTGCGCGGCCCGAGGTTTACACCAGCCCGTGGGGGGCCTGCGCGGACAACGACCTGCGTTTCACCTTCCTGTCGCGCGGGGCCCTCACGCTTTGCCAGCAGCTGGGTTGGACGCCCGATGTCGTGCATGGCCACGACTGGACCACGGGCCTCGTGCCGGTGTTTCTGAACACGACGCTGCGCCACACCCCGCTCGGGGCCGCGGCGACGGTCTTCACCATCCACAATCTGGAACACCAGGGCTACTGCGACCGGCGTGTGTTGGATTTCGCGCGGCTGCCGGCCAGCGAGTTCCGCGCGGACAGCTTGGAATCCGTCGGAGCGGTCAACCTGATGAAGGCCGGCATCTACCATTCGACCAAGATCACGACCGTCAGTCCGACCTATGCCGACGAGATCAAGAATCCGGCGGGCGGCTTCGGGCTCGACGCCGTGCTGCGTTTCCGCGCCGGCGATCTCATCGGCATCGTGAACGGGATCGACGACGAATCGTGGGATCCGGCCCGCGACCGGTCCCTGCCGGCGAACTATTCCGCGGCCGACCTGCGCGGCAAGGCCGTGTGCAAGGCGCGCTTGCAGGAACGCTTCGGCCTCGAGGTGAATCCGCGCATGCCGGTCTTCGGGGTCGTGTCGCGTCTCGCCACCCAGAAGGGCCTCGACCTGCTTGCCGCAGCCCTACCGGCGCTCATGGACCGGATGCAGGTGCAGCTCGTGTTGCTGGGCAACGGCGACTGGCGGATGGAAAACACCTTCCGGCAGGCGGTGCATGCCTGGCCCGGCCGCGTAGGTGTGCACATCGGGTTCGACGACAAGCTGGCGCGGCTCATCCAGGCGGGCGGTGATTTCTTTGTCATGCCAAGCCGGGCCGAACCCTGCGGCCTCACGCAGATGTATGCGATGCGCTACGGCACGCTGCCGGTGGTCCGCGCAACCGGCGGTTTGATCGACACCGTGGAGAATTTTGCCGAAGGGCAGGGGCGGGGCACCGGGTTTGTTTTCCAGGACGCCACCCCGTCCGCCCTTTACGACACGCTCGGCTGGGCTTGCGCCACGTTCTACGACCGGCCGGCGGAACTGGCCGGGCTGCAACAGCGGGCGATGGCCCGGGACTTCTCGTGGCGGGACAACGCCGGGCATTACGTGCAGGTTTATCGCTGGGCCATCGAGGCCCGCACCGGTGCCAATCTCGGCTGATGCCGGGTAACCCCGAGGAAATCGGCTCGTCATATGAACACACCCGGCTAGTGTCTGTCTTGATCATTCCGGCAAAACTGCCGGTCCGCATGTCCGCCCTCCCTCACACTCCACGCTGGTCGTTCTTCCCCCGTTTGCTGGGACTGGGGGCGCTCCTGCTGGCCGGCTCCGCCGGCCTGACCGCCGGTGAATGGCAGTCTCTGCTCGACAACACCCCGTTCGGCCAGGCTCCGGTCAACGCCCCGAGCCCGACCGGCGAACTCGAATTCCGCGGCGTGGTGCAGGAAGAGGGCGTTTATCTGGTCAATCTCTACAATCCCACGACCAAGACCGCGCAATGGATCCCGGTGAACGGCAGTGTCGCCGGACTGGAGGTCAAATCCTATGACGCCGGCTCCGACAAGGTGCAGATCACCCAGGCCGGCCGGCCGCTCACCCTTTCGCTCAAACAGGCCCGGGTCGCCCTGGTCGCCGCCCCGGTGCCGGCCCCACAGGTGGAACCCCCGGGAAATCCCGACACACCCGACAAGGAAAACCTCGCGGAGCGTCGCGCCCAGGTGCGGGAAATGATCCGCGCCCGGCTGGAGGGCCGCGGTCCCGACGGCCAGCCCCCGCAGTTCATGCGCAACATGCCGCCCGAGGCGCAGGCCATGATCGAGGAGTTCCGCCGCCGCCGGGCCGAGGCCGCCGCCAACCGATCGGGCGGCCAACCCCAGCCCCAGCCCCAACCACGCCAGCGCTGATTTTCCCATGATGTCTGCATTACCCTCCCGCTCCTCCCGTTCTCCCCGCCGGCAACGCGGATTCACCCTCGTGGAAATCCTCACCGTGCTCGCCATCGTGGGCCTGCTCATCGGCGTGGTCGTGAGCAACACCGACAAGATCTTCGGCCAGAGCCAGGAGTCGGTCGCCCGCATTTTTGTGCGCGATTCGCTGAAAACCTCGCTGGTCCGCTACCGCATCGATCTTGGCGACTATCCGACGACCGCCGAGGGTTTGAACGCCCTGATCACTGCGCCTTCCAGCAACGCCGAACGCTGGCGCGGCCCCTACATGGACGCGATCGGCGGCAAGCTCCCCCTCGATCCCTGGGGGCAGCCCTACGAGTATCGCTATCCGGGCGTAAAGAACACCGGCGGCTATGACCTGTTCTCGAAGGGTCTCGACAAGACGCCCGACACCGCCGACGACATCGGCAATTGGTGATGTTCGGCCGCAGCTCCATCCGGGGCCGGCGTCGCTCCACCGCGAATTGGAGCCGCAGCGACCCCGCTGCGGTTCTCGGGCAATCCACGGCGAGGTCGCCGTGGCTCCATGCTGAATCCGGCTTCACCTTGATGGAAATCCTGGCGGTGCTCGCCATCATCGGGCTGGTCTCCGCCCTGCTCATCGGCAGCGGGGGCGAGTATCTCCGGACCATGGCGCGGGATGATGCCGAGACGGTGGCGCTCGGCGCGATCGCCAACGCGCGCCGCAGCGCGGTCCTGCACGGCCGTCAGCTCGAGCTCCGCTACGACGAAAAGACCCGCCAGCTCGACTGGGGCGACGGGCAGGCGGCGATCATCGGCGACAGCGAGGTCCGGCTGCTGCCACCCGCGCGCGTTGGCGCCATGCTGATCGGCGGACGCGAGGTGGAGACGGCGCTCGCCCGCGTGCGCTTCTATCCCGACGGCACCTGCGACCCCTTCCGGCTCGAGATCGTCCGGGAGAAGACCAGCGAGATTCTCGGCATCGATCCCTGGACCTGCACCGTGCTTTCGCCGGATTCCAAACCGGGGCGCAACTGAGATGGCCCACCGCGCTTCCAGTCCGTCGTCTCATTCCCCAAGCGGCTTGGTATCGGCTGTAGGGGCGCAGTCTTGCTGCGCCCGTTTGGCCGGAACGATCTTTGGGCGCAGCAAGTCTGCGCCCCTACCCGGCATAAGGCCAAGAGATCGCGGGTTCACCCTCCTTGAGGTGCTGGTGGCGCTGGTGATCTTTGCCTTCTCGGGCATCATCCTCGCCTCGTCCTACGTCAACGTGCTCTCCGCCCACCAGGCCGCTTTGCACCGCGACGATTTCGTCGGCGACCTCCGGATGGTGCGCGAAGCCCTGTGGGCCGAGCCCGCGCTGGACAAGGTCACCGCCTGGAACGATCTCACGCTCCCGGACGACCGCACGGCCCACTGGCGGGCGACCGTGACCCAGGCGCCGGTGGCCGACCTGTTCGATGTCGTGCTCGAGGTGGAATTGACCGATGCGTCCGGGAAAAAACTGCCCGCGATCACGGAAACCTGCCGCCTTTTGCGGCCGACCTGGTCCCTGCCGGCCGACCGCGACAAGCTTCGCACCGAAGCTCGCACGAAGCTCGCGCAGCGCACGTTCCAATGAGGATCCTTGGCACAGAAGCCGGAGCATTCGCGGGCGAAGTCGCCCGCGCTCCAGCCGGGCGTTTTCTGGAGCCACGGCGACCGCGCCGTGGAAATTGCCGTGCTGCCGCCTTCACCCTCATCGAGGTGCTGCTGGCCCTCGTGCTGCTGGCGACGCTCCTCACGGCGATCAACCAGTTTGTCTTCTCCATCACGGAGGCGTGGACGAAGCATCACGACGATTTCATCTTCGTGCAGCACACCCGCGCCGTCGCGCGGCACCTTGACGAGATGCTGCAAACGGCCGCCAACAGCTCCCGCGCCAGCAATCCCAACGCGGGCGCCCCGGCGGTGGAGGAGGTGCGTCTGCCCGAGGGCGGCACGGATGACCTGCTCGCCTTCGACCTGCCGGAAGGCGACCGCCTGTTCGTCTGGCCGGACAAGCCGCTGCCGGAGGTCCAGTGCGCGCTCGCCTGGCGCCGGGACGAGGGACTCGTCCTCTACTGGAAGTCGCGCCTCGAAAAGGATTTTGCCGATGCCAATCCGCGCATGACGGTGGTGTCGCCGTTCGTGACGAGCCTGGCTTACGATTATTACGACAGCACGACCGACACCTGGTCCACCGAGGATACCTTGCAGAAGGACACGGCCGGCGCCTGGCTGGCGCCGCGCCGCCTCCGGCTGCATTTCCACCGGAAGAACCGGGATTACGAGGAGATCCTCACCGTGCCGGAGATCAAGGAGGGGCTGCCCGCCTACTGAACATGAGACCGCCACAACCAGCCAGCCGGCCCTTGGTGGGCGTCGGTCTCCGCACCGACGCCAGTCGCCGATGTGGAAATCGGCGACCATCCCCTCGCGGCTCAGTCGTCGTCGTCGTGCTGATCACGCTGCTGTTCGCCTCGTTTTTGCTCACGCGCCTGATCGAGTCGAGCAGCACGGACCTGCTCATCGCCATGCGGATCGCGGACCGCGACCACCTCCGGGCGGACGCGCACGCCGCGCTCGAGACCACGCTGGCGGCGCTGATGGATTTCCGCATCGTCGACGGCGGCCTCTACTCGCCGACGCAGGGTTGGAACGATCCGCTCGGCTATGCCGGCTTCGTGCCGCGGGAGGGCGTGACCGTCGACGTCGGCTTCGAGGACGAGAGCGCCAAGCTCTCGCTGCCGCGCATCAATCTCGACACCCTGAACACGCTGCTCGTCCAACTCGGCCTGACCGCGCCGGATGCCACGCGGGTCGCCGACGCGCTCTTTGTCTGGATGCACAACGGGCATGTCGCGGCGGAAACCGCCACGAGCGCCACGGTCTACGAACAGGCCGATCCGCCTGCGCATCCACCCTACCGCTCGCTGCGCTCGTTCGACGAGCTGGCGGACATCGCCGTGGCGCGCGATTTTTTCTACAACGAGAACGGCCAGCCGAAGCCGCTGTGGAACGACTTCACCCACGCCGTTTCGCTCTATCAGTTTTCCGCCACCAACCTGAACTCCGCGCAACCCACCGTCCTCGCCGCCACCGGTTGGGATACGAACCAGACCGGCGCGCTCCAGAAATACCTCGCCTCGCCGGTGGGCACCACGAAGTCGCGCCCTTACCTCCGTTCCGTGCAGGAGGCCCGGCGGCAGGTCGGCAACGCCGCGACACGCAACCTCGGCGCGCAGATCCAGTGCCTGCGCATCAATGTCACCGTGCACCAGGGCGCGGCGCAGCTGCGGTTGTCCGCGCTCGTCACCTGGGCTGGCCTGGCCTCGCTGCCGCCGCCGCTCGCCGCCACGCCCGAAAACACGACCGCGGCAACCGGGAACCGCCCCGCGGCGTCTAACGCGGTGCAGACCCAGAACCAGGCCGTCGCGGCGAATGCGTTGCGGTATCCCTTTACGGTTTTGGAAATTTCTGAAACGACTTTATCCGACACTCCGCCCCCCGCCTGATGCGCCTCCTGCCCAAAATCAACCTGCGCACCCCCGTCTCGGCCGTCTTCGCGCCGACGGACCGGTTTTTCCTGCGCCTTGTGCCGCTGGCGCCGGACCTGCCGGCCGCCGGCCAGGTGGAACTCGCCCTCGAGGGCCTCGCGCCGTTTCCCGTCGCCCAGCTTTACTGGGGCTGCTGCGTGGCGCCCGACCGCACCGCGGCGCTCGTCTACGCCGCGCACCGCCGGCGCTTCACGGCGGAGGAAACCGCCCCGTGGGAACGCGCCGATGTCGTCGTGCCGGAAATTCTCGCTCTCCTTGGCGCCGCTCCCGCCGGCCCCGCCGTTCTGCTGCACGCGGGCGACAACCGGCTCAGCGGCGCCGCCTGGGCAGCCGAAAGCAAATGGCCGGTGGCCGTGCACACCCGCGCCTACGCCGAGACGCCGACCGAGGACGTCCGCCGGCAGTTCGCCGCCGAACTGGCGGCGAAGGCCGGCCTCAAGGGTGCGCCGGTGCGCCCCATCAGCGGCACGCCGGGCGCCCGGCGCGACGGAGATGATCTGATTTTCGAATTGGCGGACGTGGCCGGCAGCACCGTCGCCAGCCTGCCGGTAGCGCGCGCCGACCAGCATGCGCTCGACATCCGCGACCGGGTTTTCCTGGAAAAACGCCGGCGCGACCTGAACCGGGGCGAATTCATCTGGCGGGTGCTGCTTGCCGGTATGGCGGTCGCCGGGCTCGCCGTCGTGCTCGATCTCTCGGCCGTGAGCCTTAATTTCATCGGGCACGCCTTGCACCAACGCATCACCGCGCAGGCGCCGTATGTGGAGAAACTCGAGACCGCCCACGGCTTGAGCAGCCGGATCGACGAGCTCACGCACCGCCGGCTGCGGTTTTTTGAGATGCTCTCGGCCATCAACGAATCCCGGCCGCACTCCATCCAGTTCAACCGCACCAGCACGAGCGGCCACTACGGCCTCGAGATCGAGGCGCAGACGAACAGCGCCGACGACGTCGGCACCTACGAGGCGGCGCTGCGCCGGCTCCCCGCGCTCGAGAAGGTCGAGATCCGCGACCTGCGCGCCCGCGACGGGGTGACCACCTTCGGCCTCTCGGTCGCCTTCAAGACCGACCCCACGCCCGCTGCCGGAGGTGCACCATGAAATCCTGGTTCCAACACCGCCCCCGCCGCGAGCAGCTGCTCATCACGGCCTTCGTGATTTTCGGCGCCCTCGTCTGGCTGCTGAGCGCCGCCGGCCGGATGCGGACGCAGTGGACGGACTGGCACTCCGCGCGCAACGACCTCGCCACGCAGCGGCTCTGGCTCGACCGGCAGAAGGAGATCGAGGCCTCGGCCGGCGCGGCGGTCCGCAACCTCGACCCCGCCCGCACCTTCGACGCCACGCGGCTGGTCTCGACCGTCACCTCGCTCGCCACCGGTGTGAGCCTGACGCCGTCGATCGACTCGCCCGTGACGCAGCGCACGCCGCAATTCGCCTACCACACCATCAAGGTCACCCTCCGCCGCGCGACGCTCAACTCGCTGCTCAGCTTCTACGACGAACTCACCAAGCAGAGCCCGTATCTGAATCTGGAGCAGATCGCCATGCAGACCGAGCGCAGCGCCCCCGGCGTGCTCAACGTGACCCTGCAAATCTCCGCCACCCAGATCACAAAGCCGGGCGGGTGAAGTCGGTTTGTGAGCCACGAACTCCAAGGCCGATCTCGTTTCCCTTCACTGGCACGTGCCCATATCCGGGTCGGGTAATTGCACCGTTGCCAATCCATTCTGGAATTGCGATAGGCTGAACAAGCGCACTATAGATAACCCCGGGGCTGATTGATGACGTTAAGCAACGATGGCGCTCGCGCATTTCACTTTCCGCAGAATTGTTGGATACACGGTTCCGCTTGTCACATTGGTTGTCGTTCTCTTGCTGCATGACCCAAACTCATCCCGAGACGCACGCCCTCTTCTTTGGCTATTTCCCGTGAGCTGTCTTATCGGTGCTTATGCTCTGCTTGTGGAACTCGTAAGAAAAGATCTGAGAGCTTCGTGGCCCTCTATCCTCGTTGGTTTCCTCACAGTCGTCGTGGCTATTATTTCCTCGGGATTTCTCATCGCCTTCAATGGTTGGCTTCATGCCCGCTAGTTGTAGTAAGAAGAGAGTGTCAAGCCATGGTCAGGCTGCGGATGTTTATGTAAGCCGCGACAGTCGCGGCATATCACAGCCGGAAGCTGGCGCTGACTTGGAAGAGGGCGGTGACGATGGCGTAGGCGAGGAAGGCGACGAAGCTGAAGGTCACGAAGAGCACGGCGCCGGAGAGCAGGCGCGTGGTGTTCTGCAGCCGGCGGGTCAGGTCTACCTGGTAGGATTGGGCGATCTGGCGCAGACTGGGGGCGAGCTTGCCGGTTTGTTCGCCAACGGCGAGGCGGTCGAGAAAGAGCGGCGGGATCAACTTGGTGCGCTGGAGCGAGGCGCAGAGGCTGGAGCCCTCGATCACACGGTCGGTGGCCTCGTGCAAGGTTTCCTGCACGCTCGTGTTGTTCACGGCGCGCTCGGTCAGGCGCAGGGCCTCGGCGGTCGTCACGCCGTTTTCGATGAGCACGGCGAGCGTGTGCGTGAAGTTGAGCACGGCGGCTTGCACCACGAAATCGCGCACCACGGGCACGCGCAGCAGCCACGCGTCGGATTGCTTGAGACCCTCGGGTGTCTGGCGCCAGCGGAGGAACAGGTAGATCGCGATGCCCAGGCCGATGGCGAGGAACGGCCCGACGTAGAGGATGAAATGCGCGCCGCCCACCAGCAGCCGTGTGGCGAAGGGCAGGCGTCCGCCGAGCGAGCCGAGCAGCGTCTGCAGCCGGGGCACGAGGAAGAAGAGCAGGAACAGCACCACGCCGCCGCCGAGGAGGCAGATGAACGCGGGGTAGGCGAGCGTCGCGAGGAATTTTTCGCGCAGGTCGCGTTGTTCGGTGAAATGCTGGATGAGCCGCGCGAGCACCTCGCGCAGGTTGCCCGTGGCCTCGCCGGCGGCGATGAGGTTGACGGTCTGCCGGTCGAACACGGCCGGATGCTCGCTCATCGCCACGGAGAGCGTGCTGCCCTCGCCGAGCCGGGCCCAGAGCGCGGCGCAGAGCGCCTTCAACTGCGGCTCCGACAGCCGCACAGCCAGCAGGCGCACGCCTTCGCCGGCGGACAGGCCGGAGTTCACCAAGTCCACCAGCGCCTCGAGGAACGGCAGGCGCAACTTCGCGGTGAATTGCCGGACGGGCGCGGCGCGACGGTCATCGGCCGAAGCGAGGATCGCGCCGCCTTCCTCGTCGAGGCGGACGACCTGCAGGCCGCGGACCTTCAAGAGGTGCAGCGCTTCGCGGCGGGAGAAGGCGTCGACCGTTCCCTTGGTGGAAGCGGTCTGGCCGGCCTCGCGGGCGGTGTAGGTGTAGCGCGGCATCAGAGGATTTTCGATTTTGGATTATCGATTTTCGATTGATGCCGGGCAGAGGGGCGGGCCGAGACTGGAGCCACGGCGACCTCGCCGTGGGTAACGGAGTTCGCCGCGGGCGAGGTCGCCCGCGCTCCAATTGGAGCGATCAGTCTTTCGTGTGCGTTCGTATCCATTCGTGGTTTCCCTCCGGGACCGCTCATGTCTCGCTCGTGCTGATGGTGCGGAGCAACTCGTCGAGCGAGGTCTGGCCGGCCTTCACGCGTTCCCAGCCGGATTGCGAGAGGGTGCGCATGCCGTGCGCGCGGGCGAGGGCGCCGAGCGCCTTGCTGGACTCGCGGCGCACGATGAGGTCGTGCAGCGGCTTGGGCTGCAGGATTTCAAAGAGGCCGATGCGGCCGCGGAAGCCCGTCTGCCGGCAGGCGCGGCAACCGACGTGCGTCGGGAGCGAGGTGATGCCGTCGGCCTCGGAGGGCGGAATCTGCATGCTCTCAAGCGTGAGGCGCAGGGCGGCCGGGTCGATGGGCTCGCGTTTGGAGCAATCGGGGCACAGCCGGCGCACGAGGCGCTGGGCGATGACGAGCTCGACCGCCGAGGCGACGAGGAAGGGCTCGACGCCCATGTCAGTCAGACGGGTCAGGGCGCCGGGGGCGTCGTTGGTGTGCAGCGTGGAGAAGACCAGATGGCCGGTCAGCGAGGCGCGGATGGCGATCTCGGCCGTCTCAAGGTCGCGGATTTCGCCGACCATGATGATGTCGGGGTCCTGACGCAGGACGTGGCGGAGCGCGCTGGCGAAGGTCAGCCCGATCTCGGAGTGCGTCTGCATCTGGTTGGCGCCGGGCACCTCGTATTCGATCGGGTCCTCGATGGTGACGATGCGCAGGTCGGGGGAATTGATCTTTCGCAGAAAGGCGTTGAGCGAGGTGGATTTGCCGGAGCCGGTCGGGCCGGTGACGAGGATGATGCCGTGCGGGTAGCCGAGCACCTTGTCGATGAGGGCCTGTTCCCAGGCGGTGAGGCCGATGCCTTCCATGGTGTAGGCCTGCTTGCGCTGGGTGAGCAGGCGGAGGCTGACGCTCTCGGCGTAGATGGTCGGGATGGTGGAGACGCGGATGTCGAGGGCCGCGCCGTTGCTGCGGAAATCGATGCGGCCGTCCTGCGGCAGGCGGCGCTCCGAAATGTTCATCCGGGCCATGATCTTCAGCCGCGAGATGATGGCGTCTTGGAAACGCAGCAGGTTTTCCGGCACGGGCACGGGCACGAGCAGGCCGTCCACCCGGTAGCGGATGCACAGCTCGCCCTCCTGCGGCTCGAAGTGGATGTCCGTGGCGTTCTCCTCGACGGCCTGTGAGATGACCTCGGTGACGAAGCGGACGACGGCGGCGTCGGCGTCGGCCTCGATGTCGGTGTTGACGTTGGCGTCGGCGAGGCCGGATTCGTCGGCGTCATCGAGGCTGCCGGAGCCGACGCCGTAATTCTCGTTAAGGAGCAACTGCACGCGGTCGGGCGGCGCGAGATGCCAGACCAGCGGGCGCGGGGTGAAGGTGGCGATCCAGTCGGCGATGGTGGCATTCGCCGGCCAGGGCGTAGCGAGATGGAGCGGACCGCCAAGCGTAGCCGAGGCTACGGCTGGAACCAAGACGGGCACGACCTGGAATTCGTGGGCGAGGCGGGCGGGCAGGATCGTCAGGGCGTCGGGGTCGACCTGCGGCGCGTCGATGACGGGCAGGCCGGTGGCGCGGGCGAGGACCTCGAGGGCGCCGGATTCGTTGGTGGCCAGGCCGGCGGCGAGCAGCGTGAGGCGCTTTTCGCGCACGCTTTCTTGCAGGGATTTTTGCGCCGCCTCGGAAAGGCGGTCGGCCAGGGCGGCGGGCAGGGAATCGTCCATCATGGGCGGGATGCCGCGGATCACTTCTTGACGGGCAGGGCGCCTTTGAGGGCGGACTGCACGTCGTCGTGCTGGGGACTGTTCTTCAGGCGCGCCAAGGCCTCGGCGTTGTCGGCCGGCGTGTTGGTCAGCACGTAGGGGCGCAGGAAGAAGACGAGATCGGTGCGCGTTTCGTCGCGGGAGCGTTTGCCGAAAAGGTCGCCGATGAACGGGATGGGCCCGAGCCGGTTGGTGGACCGGGTCTGGGATTTGCGCTGCAGGCCGCCGAGGACGATGATCTCGCCGCTCTGGGCGTTGACGAAGGACTCCATGGTGCGGCTGCCGACGATGGGCTGGGCGTTGCCGTCGAGGGTGGTTTCGCCGAGGATATCCTGCACCTCCTGACTGATCTCAAGTTGCACGGAGCCGTCGTTGCCGATGAGCGGCTTCACCTTCAGCGTGATGCCGATCTTCCGTTGATTGATGGTGCTGGTGTAACCGCTGCCGACGTTGCCGGTGTTGTTGCCGGTGTTCAGGTAGCTGCTGATCGTCGGGCGCTCTTCGCCGACAAAGATGGTCGCCTCCTTGTTGTGGGTGGTGACGATGTTGGGGACGGAGAGGATGTTGGTGTTCGTCTTGCGCGGCGTGGTGACGAGATTGAGCGTGGCGGCCAGATCCCGCGCGTTGGTCGTCGCGTTGTAGAGTGTGGCGAATGGGGTTGCCGCTCCGGTGGTGGCGTTGGGCGCGCCGGCGATGCTGCCGCCGGCGCCGGCGGCGTTGAACGCGACGAGCTTGTTGCCGGAAACCACGAGGCCGAGGGCGTCGAGGCCGGTGGTCGAGGCGTCGGAGAGGGTGACCTCCGCAATGACGACCTCGATGCGGACCTGGGCAAGGAGGACGTCGAGCTGGCTGACGATGTCCTTGATGAGGCGGAGGTCGTCGACCGTGCCGGAGACGACGAGGGAGTTGCTGCGCTCGTCGGGCACGATGGTAAGGATGGAACTGAATTGTTGCGGGGCACTGGCCCCGGCGCCGCCCGGAGCCTGGGCAATCGCGGCGCGGGCGGCTTGGAGGGCGGCGGCCTGATTGGCGTTAGGGGCCTGTTGGGCCGCCGGAATGTTGCGAGCGGTGTTGCGGGCGTTGGCCTGGCCCTGGTTGGCGGTGCGGGCGGCGGCATTCTGGCCGGTGACGAGCGAGGTGAGCACGGCGGAGACGTCGCTGGCCGTGGCGTGCTTCAGCTGGATGACCTCCTGGCGCGTGCTGGATTCGCCGGGCGTGTCGAGCTTGGCGATGAGGTCGTCGAAGAACGCGAACTGCCGCGGGTCGGAGATGAGGATGATCTGGTTGGTGCGGTCGTCGGCCTGGAACGAGGTGTTCGTGCCGAGCGGCGTGGCGGCGTTGCCGGTGAGCAGGCTCTGCAGCTTGGTGACGAGCTCGCTGGCAGTGGTGTTGACGATCTTGTAGAACTTGGGGGTGAGGCCCTGCAAAGAAGGCTGGTCGAGTTTGGCCACCAAGGTCTCGATGCGCTGGAGGTTGCTGATCGTGTCGGTGATGAGCGCGGAGTTGGATTTTTCAAACAGCACGGGCGGGCTGGCCGCGGCGGGATTGAGCAGGCCGGCGATCTGCGGCATAAACTCGGCCACGCGGAGGAATTCCAGCTGGAAGAGCTTGCTGGCGATGCGGCCGCTGGCGGACAGGCCGAGGGTCGAGCCCTCGATGAAATCCGGCGCCTCGGTCCGGGCGGTGTTGAGCGGGGTGACCTTGAGGAACTTGGTGCCGAGCGGCGAGACGGCGATGCCGTTCAGGGTGAGCAGGGTCTGGAGCGCCTCGAGCGCCTCTTGCTTGCTGACCTTCTGGTTGAGGGAAAAGGAGAGCGAGGTCGCGGGCAGGCCGCTGGGCCGGAGCACCGAGCGACCGGACCAGCGTTCGAGCATCTCGAGGGCGGAGTCGATGGTGATGTCGCCGAACTTGATCGGGCCGATCATGGCATCGGGGGCGGAGGGTGCCATCGGCGGCTGGAGGGCGGCCGGCGCTGGGGCGGGAGCGCCCAAAGGGACGGGCGCAGGTTGGGCGGAAGCCACGGCGGCGGTCAGCGCCACAGCCGGAATCCAGCGGGAAAGGGTAATGAGACGGCGGAGGCGGAGGGGGAACATGAAGATAAAATCGTGATGCGACGCCTGCAGGCTAGCGTGATAGCCCGGCAAACTGCCAGCGTTTCTTGCAATGGCTTGATGACGCCTTAAACGGGCAATTGTTTCGCAAAACAAGGGTTTCAGTAGTCATCCATTACGAACCACATGATCCACGTTACTCCCAGACTGAACACGACCATGCCGGCCAAGCCGCAAACCAGGATGAAGGGGTTGCCCCGGCCCTGCCAGGTCAGGAGGCCGAGCAGCAGATCGCCGGGCACCAGCAGCAGCCAGAAGTCGCGTTTGCGACGGGACGTGGTCTTTTTCAGCACCACCTCGTCGCGGCCGTGCTTTCGCTCGACAGCCCGGTTCCGTTCCAGCACGGCATAAACATCGTTCGGGTCGTCCGCCTTGGGGCCGGTGGCGTCGCGCCGGGTGGGAACCGGATTGCCCGCCAGTTTCGCCAGGTCCTGGGCGGTGGGCATGGGCGGCGCGGCCGAGGCGGGGGCGTTGTCGCGCTGGAACTCGCGATCCTTGAATCCGTAATTCTTCCGCGGCGGGTCGTCGGAATCCATGGATGCCAGACTGGGCCCGGCCCGGCGGTTTGCAGCCTAAAAAGCCGCGGGACGGCACGAATCCGTCACATCGCGCACACCCGGCGGTAAAGCGCCTCGTAGCGCGGGACGATGACGTCGGCGGAGAAGTGTTCCCGGGCGCGTTTTTGGGCGGCCTGGCCCATCGCGGCGCGGCGGGCGGGATCGGCCAGCAGCGACTGCACCGCGGCGGCGAGGGCGGCGGTGTCGCCGAACGGGACCAGCAGCCCGGTCTCACCTGTCACCGTGACCTCGGGAATGCCGCCGACGGCGAACGCGGCGCTCGGACAGCCCATCCGCATAAGCTCGAGGATGCTCAGGCAGAAGCTTTCCGATTCCGAGGTGAAGAGCCCGAGGTCGGCGGCTTGGAGGTAATCCTCGATGTCGGTCACGCGTTCGCGCACGAGGACGCGGTCGGTCAGGCCGCGCCGCCGGATTTCGGTGACGAGCGGGGCGGGGTCGGCGCCGGCGAGGATCACGAGCTTGAAGCCGCCGGGAAGTTGGAGCCGGGCGGCGGTGTCGAGCAGCAGGTCGAGACGTTTGAGTTTCCGCAGATTCGAAAGGTGCAACAGCATCGCCTCGCCGTTGGCGAAGCCGAGTTCGCGGCGCACGTCGGCGCGCGCGTGCTCCGCGCGATGCGGCTCGAAGAAATTGTGGATGACCTCGATGGGCCGCTGCACGCCGAGCAGGCGCACCGTCTCGCGCCGCATGAATTCCGAGACGGTCGTCACGGCGTCGGAGTGTTCCAGCGCGTGGCGGATGGCCGGGCCATAGCCGGGGTCGCGGCCGAGCAGCGTGGTGTCGGTGCCGTGCAGCGTCGTGATGATGCGCAGGCGGTGCTCCTCGTGGAGCATCGAGCGGGCGAGAAACGCGGCCGTGGCGTGCGGCACGGCGTAATGGACGTGCAGCACGTCAAGCGCGTGGTCGCGGCTGACCTCCGCCATCTTCACCGAGAGCGGCAGGGTGTAGTCGGGATACTTGAAGAGATCGTAGCTGTTGACGGTGACCGGGTGGAAGAACACCCGTGGCCCGGCGGGCATCCGGAACGGCTGCTCGTAGCTGATGAAATGGATCTCGTGACCGCGCGCTGCGAGTTCCTCGCCCAGTTCGGACGCGAGGATGCCGCTGCCGCCGATGGACGGGTAGCAGGTGATGGCAATCTTGAGCGGGCGGTCGGACATTTCAGAAGCGCCGGGCGCTGCGGGTCAGCGGGGCGAGCGAGTCGAAGACGAGCGGATCGTTGGGGAAAAGCGGGATCGCGTAACCGCTGCCGCTGCGCTGGCCGCTGACGACGGCGCGGGCGCATTGCAGCGCTGCGTAGCTGCGGGTCTGCATCTGCGAGGAGTGGGCCTCCATCGCGGCGATCCAGGTTTCGAGGACGTCGGACACGTCGATGAACACCGGCTGAATGCCGGCGGGCTCGGCGCCGGGCGAGACCGCATAGAAAAGCAGCTGACCGATGGGGTGGGCGGACTTCTTGAGTTTCTTCAGGCCACCATAGCGGGCGAGCCGCGAGGCGTCGCGCACGAGCTGTCCAAGGCGGTAGTGATCTGGATGCTGGTTTGGCTCCAGGGTGGGAGCGAGCACGATGCCCGGCTTCACGCGCCGGATGATGGCGGCGAGCTTGAGGGCATGCGCCGCCTTCACCTCAAGATGGGCGTCGCCGTCGAGCCGGACGAACTCGATGGTCGCGCCGAGGATTTTTGCCGCCTTCTTCGCCTCGGCGGTGCGTTGAGCGGGTGTGCCGTGGGTGCCCGCCTCGCCGCGGGAGCACACGACGAAATGCACCTTCCGGCCGGCGCGGGTCTCGCGGGCGATGACGCCGCCGCAGCCGAACTCGATGTCGTCGGGATGCGCGCCGAAGGCGAGGAGGGGCTCAAGCGGGGAGGTCGGTGTAGGCTTCATCGGAGCGGTCGATCGGGTCGCGTTTCAGGAAGGTTATCTCGGGGGCGTCGGCTTGGTTCAAGTAGGCCTGTTCGCCGGCCCCGGCAATGTAATGCGTGCAGTGAATCACGGATTGCATCCAACGCAACCGGCTGTCGCGGGTCGGGCTGATCTGCTCCTTGGTGTATTCGGTGGCCGGCAGGGTGACGTAGCAATCGCCGCCCTCGTGCAGCTTGAGTGCGCCGTCGATCAGGCGGGCGCGGACGGTTTCGCCTTCGTGCGGCACATCGACGAAGAAATCCGCGACGGCGCACGCGGCGCGGCGCACGGTGGGGTCGCTGGAACGGACGACGCGGATGCCGTCGAGCAGGCCCATGCGGCGATACATCTCGAGGCAGAAGTCGGCGGCGTTGGCGGCGGTGGTCTGCTTGAAGGCCTCGACCCAGCGCGCATCGACAAAGTTGGGCAGCTGGCGGGCGGTGTGGGCCGGCCAGTCGGCGGGGATGCGCTTGAGGAAGAGCGGGGAGAATTTCCGCTGCACCTTGTTCGCGCAGGTGAAGTTGAAGGTCTGCGGCTCGTTGGTCTTCCGATGGCGCAGGGTGGTCTGCGTCTCGCGGTGGTCGTGGTCGCTATCGTGGCAGAAGAACACGATCTCGCCGCCGATTTCCGATTGGAGCCGTCGGGCGGTCACGAACTTGGCGTAGAGGAACCGCCGCGGGAAGAAACCGCAGGGTTGCTGGCCGAAGCAGATGACGGGAGAGGAAGGCATCAGACGGATTTGCCCACGAAACACACGAAAGGACGCGAAAGGGGAAAGGTGACAGGCAACAAAGCCGGAGATGTCTTATTCGGACGCATGGGCGTGATTCACGGGTAGAAAGGATTGCAGGATGAAGCCGAGCAGCATGCAGGCGGCGCAGCCGATAACGTTATACCACAGGTAGGAGATGCTGAGGGTGAAATAGAACACCAGCACGAGGGTCTGCGCGGCGAGCGCGGCCCAGAACACGGCGGTGCCGCCGATTTGCTTGAAGAAGAACGCGAGCAGGAAGATGCCGAGCACCACGCCGTAGAAGACGGAGCCGATGATGTTGGTGGCCTGGATCAGGTTCTCCGCCAGCGAGGCGAAGAGGGCGAAGCCGATGGCGACGAGGCCCCAGAGGGTGGTGAACCATTTCGACGCGGTCACGTAGTGGGCGTCGCTGGCGTCGCGTTTCACGATGTGCCGGTAGATGTCGACGGTGGTGGTCGAGCCGAGGGCGTTGAGCTCACCGGCCTTCGAGGAGAAGGCCGCGGCGAAGAACACCGCCACCAGCAGACCGATCATGCCGTGCGGCAGGTGGTCGAGGATGAAGGTGATGAAGACGTAGTCCGAGTCGTTGACCGTGGTCTTGGGGTCGGCGGCGCGCAGCACGGCCTTGGTCTCCGTGCGCGCCGCCTCGGTGCGGACGTTGGCGGCGAGCGCGGCGGCGCGGGCGGTTTCGGCGGCGGAATCGTTGCCGGCGTGGCGGGCGGCGATCCACGCCTGAATCTGGCGCTCCTTCTCGGCATGGGCCGTGGCGAAATCCTTTTCCAGCGCGCGGAGCTTTTCGCCGGAGCCGTGGTCGACCTGGTAGTGCCACGCGGCTTGGTTGAAGAACACCGGCGGGCGTTCGAACTGGTAGAAGACGAAGACCAGCGCGCCGAGCAGGAGGATGAAGAACTGCATCGGGATCTTGAAGATGGCGTTGAACATCAGGCCGAGCCGGCTTTCGCGCAGCGAGGCGCCGGTCAGGTAACGCTGCACCTGCGACTGGTCGGTGCCGAAATACGACAGGGCGAGAAACATGCCGCCGAGCACGCCGGTCCAGATGGTGTAGCGCCGGTCGGGGTTGAGGGAGAAGTCAACCGCCTCGAGCTTGTGGAAGCCGCCGGCAACGGTGAGGGCGTCGTGAAACGTCAGGCCGGCGGGCAAGCGCGCCAGCAAGACGAAGAAGGCCGTGACCATGCCGACGAAGATGACGCCGATCTGGTATTTCTGCGTGAGGTTCACGGCGTCGCTGCCTCCGGCGACAGTGTAGAAAACGACAAGCAGGCCGGTGCTAACGATGGTGAGATCGAGGCGCCAGCCCATGACGGTGGAGAGCACAATGGCCGGCGCGTAGATGGTGATGCCGGCGCCGAGCCCGCGTTGCAGGAGGAACAGGCCGGCGCCGAGCAGGCGGGTCTTCGCGTCGAAACGTTTTCCCAGGTATTCGTAGGCGGTGTAGACGTTCAGCTTGCGGTAGATGGGCAGGAAGACCACGGCGATGACGATGAGCGCGAGCGGCGCGCCGAAATAATTCTGCACGAAGCCCAGGCCGCTTTCGTAGCCCTGGCCCGGTGTGGACAGGAACGTGATGGCGCTCGCCTGCGTGGCCATGACCGACAGGCCGATGGTGAACCAGCGGGTCTCGCGCGAGCCCTTCAGGTAGGAACGCAGGTTGTGGTGGCCGCGCGTGCGCCACATGCCGTAGACCGCGATCGAGACGAGCACGCCAAGCAGGACGAGGTAGTCGAGGGCGTTCACGAATACACCTCCGTCAGCACCGTGAGCAGCACAACCCAGAGGACAAAGACGCCGAGCACGAACAGGTAGACGGAACGCCACGAACGGAAACCGGGCAGGCCGGTGGTCGCGTCGTCGGGCGGTGGAGGACGGGTGCCCTCACCCGTCGTTGCGTCTTTCGTGCGGGGTGGGGGCACCCCGCCTCCATCATTCTGTTTTCCGTTCGTCACTTTCCGAGGGAGATCAAATTGGCGAACAGCCGGTAGGCGCCCGGCACGCCGGCGGGCAGCTGGCGGAAGAACGTGAGGCCGGTATACACATAGTAACCCTTGCCGTGGCGGGCGATGAGGAGGCTGCTCTTGAGCGGGGCTTCGCCCGGGTCGTTCATGGCGAGGATCGAAGTGTAGTGCGCCTCGTCCCATTTGCTGGGGAAGTAGGTTCCGCGCTCCTGAACCCAGCCGGCGAAGTCCGCCGCGGTGATCTTGTTCGGGGCGTTGAGGCTGGAATTATCCGGCGCGAGAAATGTGACCGGCGCGTTCTCGTCCGTCACGCGCAACAGCGACGCCGGACCCTTGATCGAGAGTTCATAGGGCCCGAGCTCGCCCGCTTTCAGCGGACGGTCGGAGCGGTTGTATTGAGCGATGACGGTGCCGCCGGCCTCGACCCAGGCGAAGAGTCCGGGCAGCGCGGCCTTGAGGTCGTCGCGCTCGTCGAAGGCGCGCACGCCGAACACGACGGCGTCGAGGCCCTTCAGCCGTTCCGGCGTCAGGTCGACGCCCGCCAGCCGGTGGACCACGTAGCCCATCTGCTCCATGCATTCGGCCACGGAGTCGCCGGCGCCGGGGACATAGCCGATGGTGAAGCCGCGCGTTTCCAGCGGAAAGCTCGCGACGCGGACGCGCGCCGGCGGCTGCAGGAGTTGCACCGGGATGTGGCTGTAGCGGATTTCATACCGTTGGTTGGAATAGCGTTTCCCGCCGATCTCGGCGGAAGCGGTGAAGTGACCCGCGGTGGGTTCGGCCGGGGCGGTGACCTTGAACGAGAACCGGGCCTGGTCGCCCGTGTTCGCGAAGTGGAAATCTTGCGAAGCCGGCGCGACTTTCCAGCCGGTCGGAGCTTCGAGCCGGAGCGTGCCGGCTCCGGCGCGGGCCGCAGTGACCTCGACGGTGACATCCTTGCTCGTGCCCGGCGGCACAACAAAAACCTCCGAGTTGAACGCGAGCGAGACGGGCGGGATGACGTCGAGGCGGCGGCGATGCTCGCCTTGTTCATCACGCACGATGTTCACGGGCTCGTCCGCTATCTCAAATTCCTGATCACCGATTCCGAGGACATGAGTGACCGGGAGTGCCGGCGGGTTCTCGGGTTTGCCGATCAACGTCGGATCGGACACGTGAGCGACACCGGCGGAGCCTTCCTCGCGAAGCCAGTAAGGCTGAGTGAGTGACAAGCCGACCGGGAGAGGAACGTCCAGGGTTCCGGACGCAGTCTTGCCGGGAACGAGCAGTGGAATATCGAGTGCCCGTTGGGCAAAGGGTGTCCGAATGCCGAGGTAGCGCACAGGAACACCCATCTCCAATCTATTGGCTTGGGCCGAAAAGGTGAGATGCACGGATTCACCCGGAACGACTTCGCTGACCGGCGCAGTGGTCTCGAGGTGCAGGGCCAGCCACGAGGTGATTATGCGATCCAGCTGGGCGCGCTTGTCGGCAAGCAGCGGATCGACGGGAAATGACGCAAGCTTCCGGCGAATGGTAAGCAAAGTCTGGATGGACGGTGATTCCGTTTTGGCCGCCTCGGTCAAGGCATCGGAGACAAGTCGGTCGATCTCGGCGCCGCCGGGGTAGCGGGCCCAGGTGGTGTCGATCCCGTCCATGAGATCCTTTTCAGCCGGGTCGCCGGCGAGGAGCATGAAAGTTTGCGGATTGGGTCCGCTGCCGACGCGGCTCGTGAATCCGCCCAGGCCCTGGGTCTTGTGCATGGCGCGGCTGCGCGCCGCGATGGCGCCAAAGGATTCGCCGGTCACGGCGTCGGTGCCGGCGATGTCGGTCTGGAAGGTGGGACCGTTCAGCGCCTGCGGGGCGTTGCCGAATCGAAAGGAATTCCAGAGCACGCGCTTCGGCTGCCAGATGGTCAGCCCTTGCGCGAGTTGCTCGGGGAAGGCCTTGGGGTCGCCGGCGAGCTTGAAGGCTTCGACGGCGAGGATCGCCGACGCGGTGTGGTGGCCGTGGCCGCCGCTGCCGGGCGGAACGGGAAACCGGGTGATGATGACATCGGGACGGAACTGCCGGATGATGCGGACGACGTCGGAAAGCACCTGGTTGCTGTCCCAGAAGCGGAGCGTCTCCTCCGGGGTCTTGGAGAAACCGAAATCGATGGCGCGGGTGAAGAACTGCCGCCCGCCGTCAAGCCGCCGGGCGGCGAGCAGTTCCTGCGTGCGGGCGACACCGAGTTTCTCGCCGAGCTCCGGGCCGAGTTCGTTCTGGCCGCCGTCGCCGCGCGTGATGGAGAGGTAACCGGTGCGGTAGCCGCGGCCGAGGGACAGCCAGGTGATGAGCTCGGTGTTCTCGTCGTCGGGATGGGCGCCGATGTGCAGGACGGTGCCCATCGTGCGGAAGCTTTTCAATTCCCGCAGGATCGCGGCGGGCGGCAGCGGCTCCGGGGCCGCGGCGAGAGGGGCGAGGGGCGCGATGATATCGAGCGCCCCTACGATCGATGCAGCAAGGAGACGAAATCGCCGGAGCATGGCGGCGATTATTTTTTGACGGTGTAGTTCACCGAATACTGCGTGTCTTCCCAGACGAGCTTGAGCACGCCGCCTCCGTTGGGATTCTTATCGAGGGCCATGGTGAATTGATCCACGGGCGACTCGAGCGCGTCTTTCTTCAAGGCGACGCGGGCGAATTCCTGGCCGGCGTCGTAGGGATCGGCGCCCCACTGGCCGAGGTGTTTGTTGATGAGCAGTTGGGCCGAGCCGTCCTCGGTGGGCAACGTGTAGAGCGTATAGGCGCCCGCAGGCAAAGCCGTGCCGCCGAGATCCAGCGGTTGCTGGGTGATGAGCAGCGTGGCTTCGTCGGCGCCGGTGCGCCAGACCTTGCCGTAGGGCACGAGGCCGCCCCAGATCTTGCGCGGCTGGCCGGTCTTCGGGTCCTTGGTGTAAGGGCGGCCGTAGACGATCGTGACGCGGTTGCCGTCGATGCGGGCGCTGATGGTTTCGTGCGGGCTGACGCGGGCGCGGGGAGCGGCCGGGACGGGCAGGGTGTCGGCCACGAGGCTGGCGGCGCCGGTGAGCGCGAGGATCGCGAGGGTGGAGCGGAACAGTTTCATGATGGCTTCGGCGGATGAGGTATGAGACGTAGAGGCGCAGTCTTGCTGCGCCCAGGGATGTTCGGCGGGAGGGCGCAGCAAGACTGCGCCCCTACACGCGATGTTACTTCAACCGGGCGATGAGGGCCTCGTTCAGGTGGATGTATTCGTCGCGCAGGGACGGCATGGGAGACTTGGCGGCGGCTTCCATCGAGGCCTTGGCGGTGGCGATGGCGCCGGCCTTGTCGCCGGCCTTGGCCTGGATGAGGGCCTTGCGGTAGACGAGGTAGAAAGCATCGGGCTGCGCGGCGATGGCGGCGTCCATCCACGCGAGGGCCTTGGTCAGGTCCAGGTTGTGGTCGAGATAAAACATCGCGGCGGGCACATAGGGTTTCTTGGGTTCGGCCGAGGCCATGGCCGCCTCGATCTGCGGCACGAGCGTGCCGACGACGTCGACCTCGAGCTTCACGGGCACGCGGGTCTTGTCCCACACGAAGGAGAGGGTGGCGGACTCGTCGCGGAGGTCGCCGGTGTCGATGGTGAAGGTCTCAACGGCGGTGGGATTGGGCACCGGCGTGGCCTTGATGCGGGCGACGTCGTTCTTGGGGTCGTAGCTGTAGGCGCCCCATTGCGACATGTTTTTGTGGATGATGACGGTCCACTCGGTTTTGCCGGGGATGGTGAAGAGTTCGTAGGTGCCGGCGGGGATGGCGGTGCCGTTGAGTTTCACTGCGGTGCTGAAGGTGATCTTCGTCGCGGTGTTGGCGCCGGTGCGCCAGACTTGGTCGTAGGGGACGAGGCCGCCGAAGATTTCGCGGCCCTTGATGCCGGGTCGGGAGTAGTTGACCTCGATGTCGGTGAGGCCGACGCGCTGCTTGAGGGTGGCGGAGGGGCTGGCGTCCGGGAAGGCGAGCTTGGCTTGGGCAAACAGACCGGTCGCGAAGACCAGTCCGGCGATGAGAGACACGACGGGGCGGGGAAGGGATGTCATGGGAAGGATAAGAGAAGCCAGAGTGCGGGCGGATTCCACCTAAATGTGGGCAAGTTGACCTGGACGGTTTAATTTCGTTGCAGGTGCAAGCCGCGCATCCGTCTGGCGTGCGCGGCAGATCATCAGCTAAGACGGGTCCGGTGATTAGGCTTCATTGTTCTGGGGCTTGTAACATCGGATACAGAAAATCTAACTTGCCCAGATTTTGGCATTTCAGCAGTTTCGCCCTGCATCGGAGTGCCAGGGCCAGGCGGGATGATGCGACTCCTTCGGCGTCTACCGGATCACTGTGTAGACGTTCCCATAACCATGTCTGCCTTGGCATCTATCAGAACACATCATGCTGGCTGCGGTTGTTTTCAGCCGCAGACACGGACCCGATTACCCATGGGTAGTGGGAAATGGGCTCTAAACCCGGTGCCATGACCAAACTACGGGTTGTTTTTGTTACGTTACTCCTGGCCGTTACCGCAGTTGTGGTTTGGCAATACGCGAAACGCCGCGATGTCGCAGGGGCTGTTCAAGCGCAGGCAAAGCCAGCATTGGCCAAGCCGCCATCCACGGGCAGCACGAAAACCGCTGCGCAAACTCCCCCTGCGGGGGACGGCAAACGGCCGGCTGCGGCCAAGGGGCGCATGGAGAGTTTTGATGCGGCAATATTGCCGTCGTTGGGCAGTTTGCAGCGTGGCAGCCAGATCGTAATCCCGTTGCCGGGCGGCGGGGAGGTTGCCGGCGTGGTGAATCTCGCACTCGTGGACGTCAATGGAGTGATGCGGGTCGGCGGCAGTCTCACGGGATCCCAGGCGGGCTCATTCTCACTCTCCAGCAGCGCTCTCGGGCTCAGCGGCCGGGTGCTGATGCCCGGAAAGCAGCTGGCTTATGTGATCATGCCCGCACCGGCTGGAAAGATCCGCGTGCAGGAAATGCCGTTGGGCAGCGTCGTGTGCTATCCGTTTCCGCGGGAGCCGCTGGCCGCCGGGAGCGTGGCGATCGAGGCGGCGCCGTTGCCGCGGGCGGCGGCACCTTTGTTGAGCAGCCGGCCTTCCGCCACGGCGGTGCTCTATCTGGTGTTCGATGGCGCGACCGTGACCGATCCGGATTGGAACAGCGGCAACACCATTGTAGCGCCGGCCTCCACCCTGACCAACGCCGAGATCATCGAGGTCTGGAACCGCGTGAAGGAGGATTACTGGCCGTTCAACATCGACATCACGACCGATCCCGCCCGCTACGCCTCCGCTCCCCTCGGGCAGCGCATGCGCATCATCATCACCGCAAACGATGCTGCCTCGCCCGGTGCCGGCGGGGTGGCGTATTGGGGCAGCTTCACCATGGCGGGCGCACCTTATAACGCCTTTAATGCCGATGTTCCGGCCTGGGCGTTCAACAGCACGGTCAATGGCGTGGCCGAGGCCATCTCGCACGAACTCGGACACACCTTTGGTTTGGATCACGACGGACGCAATCCGCCGCTGACAGGCTACTCCGATGATACCGGTGACTATTACTACGGCCACGGTGACACGAACAGCGCGGTGGGCTGGGCTCCGATCATGGGCGCCGGTTACGACCAGAAACTCGTCCAGTGGAGTAAAGGCGAGTATCCCGGCGCCAACAACCATGAGGACGACATCGGGGTTGTTTCCGGCGCGGTCAGTTTCTCATTTGATACAAATACATTCACCAACGCGACGGGCTATATTGCCGACGAGGCGGGGAATTCGCAGGCTGCCGCCGCCGCCGTAGATGTCTCGTCTGGCTCCCTGAATCTCTCGGGGATCATCTCTAGTGCGGCCGACACCGACTTCTATTCCTTCACGCTGGGTTCGACCACGAACGTCACCATCAATGCCGACCCACCTGCGGCCTACTCCAAGCAGGCCAACCTGGATATCCTCCTGGAATTGCAGGACAGCAGCGGCAACGTCGTGGCCAGTTCCAATCCGGACGGGGCCCTCAATGCCTCGATCACGACCAGCGTAGGCGCCGGCACCTACTACCTCAAAATCCAAGGCGCAGGGCGGGCGGGCAACGCCGGCGCCGGTGACTACGGTTACACGACCTACGGTAGCATCGGGGCCTATTCACTGACGGGCACCCTCACCGCGATGCCACCACCCGCTATCGTCAGTCCCGGTAACGCGTCAATTGGCGTCGGCCACCTGTTTTCGTATGGCATTGTCGCAACCGGCAGTCCGACCAGCTTTGGGGCGACCGGATTGCCGGAAGGGCTTTCCCTTAACACTTCAACCGGTGTGATAAGCGGCCGGCCGGCCGGCACGGGCGTGTTCACGGTGACATTAACGGCTACGAATGCCGCCGGCACTGGCACGCTCGAGCTGAGTCTGACTGTCTCGGATGCAGTCCCGGCGGTGATCAGCCAAAGCGGTAGCCGGCAGGTATTGGCGCCTGGAGAGGGTGTGACCCTGACAGCAACCGGATTTAGTGTGAACGGAGCCATCAGTTATCAATGGATGCACGCCGGCCGGCCCGTTCCCGGGGCAACCAGCAACAGCCTCCCCCTTGCCAGCGCATCGGCAGCGACCGGCGGGGCATACTGGCTGCAACTGACCAACTCCATCGGGGTTGGCCGGAGCGCGCCCATTTTTGTGTTAGTGGCTCCTGACGCGACGCAATTGGTCGCCTGGGGCAACAACGGTTCAGGCCAAAATTCGATTCCGGCCGGATTAGGCCGCGTGCTGGCGATTTCGGCTGGTGGGTCACATTCACTGGCGTTGAAAGCCGATGGCACGGTGGCAGCATGGGGTCAGAATGGCTACGGCAGCTACGGACAGACGCTGGTTCCTTCCGGTCTGAACGAGGTGGTCGCCATCTCGGGCGGGGGAAGCCATTCGTTGGCGCTGAAGGCTGATGGCACGGTAGTGGCGTGGGGTGGGGATTACGTCGGTCAGGCGACAGTGCCGGGGGGCCTATCAGGCGTCGTGGCGATCTCTGCCGGGGCCTCGCATTCCCTGGCCTTGAAGAGTGACGGCACAGTGGTCACTTGGGGCTATGAGGTGGATGGACTTGGTCTCGTGCCGGCCGGGCTGACCAACGTGGTGGCGGTCTCCGCTGGAGGCCATTTCTCGTTGGCGTTGAAGGCGGATGGCACGTTGGTGGGCTGGGGCAGTTCGAACGATGGAGTGATTTCCATTCCGACCGAAGCGGCCGACCTCAAGGCCATTTCTGCCGGCATCAACCACGTGCTCGCACTCAAGGGGAATGGCACGGTTATGGGCTGGGGCAGCAATATCAACGGGGCCCTCAGTATCCCTGTCGGCCTCAGTGGTGTCACGGCGGTATCCGCCGGCGCATATTTCTCCGCGGCATTGAAAACCGATGGCACCGTGGCCGCTTGGGGGCTGAGTTATCAGGGGCAACTCGATGTTCCTGTCGGACTGGACAACGTCATCATGATTTCAGCTGGCGGACAACACACGCTGGCGCTTCGGGACACGGCGTCGATTTCCATCTCGTCACAGCCGGTCGGCCTGACCCGCGAGGAAACTCAGACGGCCATCTTCTCGGTCGCCGCGAGCGGGCTGGGGCCCATCAGCTATCAATGGCGCAAGAACGGCAGCAACATTCCGGGGGCTACCGCGGCAACATACACTATCAATTCCACGGCTTTGGCTGACGCCGGCGATTATGAGGTCGATGTCACCAACGCTTACGGCTCTCTGACCAGCGCGGTGGCCACTCTCACCGTCATTGCCGGTCCTTTGATCACCAGTCAGAGCCCAGAATGGCAGACCGTTGATCCCGGCCAGACCTTGAATCTCAGTGTCGCCGCCACGGGGACTGGTTTGCTGCATTACCAGTGGACACACAACGGCCAGCCGATTGCGGGCGCCACCGGCAATAGTCTGACCATTTCCAATGTCTCTCGGCAGGACACCGGCCACTACCTAGTGTTCATCACTGACGATCATGGCGTCAAACGCAGCAAGCCTATCATTGTCCGGGCGGCACCTGTGAACACCCAGGTGCGAGTTTGGACCAGCACCACTCACCCGGTGAAGACTGTTCCTCTTGGTTTGAGTGATATCGTGTCCATTGCGGCGGGTCGTGATTGGGGGTTAGCGATCAAGCGAAACAAAACCGTGGTGGCGTGGGGTCTTAACAACAACTACCAGACTGAGGTTCCCGCAGGGTTAACCCAGGTGGAAGCGGTCACGGCCGGCAACGGATATTCCCTGGCTTTGAAAAGCGATGGCACCGTGGTCGGATGGGGCTCCAACAATTATGGTGCCAACTTGGTGCCGGCGGGTTTGACCGACGTGGTTGAGGTCTCCGCCGGGGACAGCCATGCGGTGGCACTCAAGAGCAATGGGCAGGTGGTGGCGTGGGGCTCCAACAACTACAATCAGACCAATGTGCCCGCGGGGCTCGCCAGTGTTTTTGCCATTAGCGCTGGTGGCTTCCATACGCTCGCCCTCAAGGATGACGGGACAGTCGTCGCTTGGGGCCACGACGGGCGCGGACAACTGGCGGTCCCCGCCGGCCTGACCAACGTGGTAGCAATCGCCGCCGGCAGTGACCATTCACTAGCCCTGAAAAGCGATGGCACCGTGGTAGCCTGGGGCAGCGATTCCTATGGTGAGATCCAGGTTCCCGCGGGCCTGAACAACGTCATCGCCATCGCAGCGGCCCGCTACCATTCGCTGGCGCTTAAAGCGGATGGCACGGTGGTCGCTTGGGGATCAACGGCCGACGGCAACACGACTCCGCCAGCGGATCTGACCGACGTGTTCGCAGTTGCTGACGGCACCGGATTCTCGCTTGGACTGGCGAGCCTGACGACGCTAGTCATCGATGCTCATCCGGTTGATATTACCGTGCCGATAGGAGAACCGGTCAGCTTTTCGATCCAAGCGGCCGGACCGGACCCCAAATCATACCAGTGGCAACGGCTGCCCCGCCGCAGTAGCGCGTGGGCCGATATTCCGAATGGCGGGGCGTATTCGGGTGTCACCAGTCCGGTCCTGATGATATCCACTGCGGCCCCCGAGATGAATGGAGACAGGTTCCGCTGCCTTGTCACCAATCCCTCCGGCTCGGTCTTGTCCAATGCGGCCCTGCTCACGTTGCCGGTGCCGCTGCCGGTCATCACGATTCAAAATTCCAATCGCAATGTCATAGTTCCCGGTCAGGACTTGAATCTCAGCGCGACAGCCACGGGCAACGGAGTGCTCAATTATCAGTGGACGCACAACGGCCGGCAGATTGCCGGCGCTACCGGCGGCACTCATTCCCTGTCGGCGGTCACATATCAGGACAGCGGATGGTATGTAGTGGAGGTGTGGGATAACTATGGCAGCCGTCTCAGTGCGCCCATATTCGTGACGGTGGCACCCACCGTGACGGAGGTCCGGGCCTGGGGCTCCAATGGCTACCATGAATTGGCCATACCGGCTGGCCTGAATAATGCCAATGTCATCGCGATTGCCACGGGCAGCATTACCTCGCTCGCGCTGAAGCGGGATGGCACCGTGGTCGCTTGGGGCGACGATTGGAGCCATAGTGGAAATACCACGGTTCCCGCCGGCCTGAGCAATATCGTTGCGATCGCTGCAGGTCCCTTTCAGTCCTTGGCACTTAAGAGTGATGGAACCGTTGTCAGTTGGGGGTGGTATAGTTCTGGAGTCCACCCGCCTCCGGCAGACTTGAATAACGTGGTATCAATTGCGGCGAATGAACTCCATTCGTATGCGCTGAAAAGCGATGGCACGGTTGTGATTTGGGGTGACCCAAACAACGGGGTGCCGGCCGGTCTCGCAAACGTCGTAGGTATTGCCGCACCCGGCCACGACTCGGCTCTTGCCCTCAAGGGCGATGGCACAATTGCCTATTGGAACTCCAATCTTAGCGGGCAGGACACGGTTCCAGCCGGGTTTGACAATGCGACAGCAGTATCAGCCGGATTAAACCACTCCCTCGCCCTGAAGAATGACGGGACCGTTGTGGGATGGGCACTCTCATCTTATGGTTCCGCTGCTGCCACTGTTCCCGCGGGGTTGAGCGGCGTGGTCGGCATCGATGCCGGTGGCGGTCACTCGTTGGCTTTGAAGTCGGATGGCACAGTCGTCGCTTGGGGTGCTAATGATGCCGGTCAAGCTTCCGTTCCGACGGATCTATCCAGGGTGATTGCGATCTCGGCCGGAACATGGTTTTCTCTCGCCCTGCGCGACGGGACGACGGACGGGCCCCCGGTAATAACAGCCCAGCCAGTCAGCTTGACGCGTTCGGAGACCGGCACGGCAAATTTCTCCGTTACGGCTACGGGGGCAGGCATTTTTTCTTACCAGTGGATGAAAGATGGGTCTCCGATTGGTGGCGCCACAGCTGCGACTCTGACGATGGCCAATCTTTTGCCATCTGATGCGGGCAATTATCAGGTGACCGTATCAAACCACAAAGGTTCTACCTCCAGTGCGATTGCCACTCTGAGCGTCAATCCCATTGCAATCGTCACAAACTTGAGCCCGAACCGGCAAGTGCTGGCGCCTGGGCAGGCAGTTAATCTTAGCGTCAGTGCCACCGGCACGGGATCGCTTAGTTATCAGTGGTATCACAATAATCGACTGATACCCGGCGCCACCGGCAGTGATTTCACCCGGCCGGGCTCTACCTATCAGGATGGTGGTTCCTATATCGTTCGGGTCACCGACAACTTTGGCACCCGGATCAGCGCCCCCATGTTTATCATCGTTGCCCCTGCTTTCACCCAGGTGATCGGTTGGGGTAGCTCGACAGGGGCTGCCACGACGCCCCCGGCGGGGCTGACCACTGCGGTGGCCATCGCAACCGGCTCGACCAGTTCATTCGCCCTCAAGCCGGATGGCACGGTGGTTTCGTGGGGTCAGGGCACTTGGGGTGGCAATGTTGCGCCGGCCGGCTTGGCCAATGTCGTGGCGATTGCGGCCGGCACTGAGGGCGGAATTGTGCTTAAGGGCGATGGCACGGTCACAACCTGGAACACGTTCTTCTGGGATGCGAGCTATGCCCCCCCTCCCGTTGGCCTGAACAACGTGATCGCCGTCTCTGCCGGTGACGGTCATTTCCTCGCACTCAAGAGCGACGGCACGGTAGTGGCTTGGGGCCTAAATAACCGCGGCCAGAGCAATGTGCCTGTCGGGTTGACGGACGTTGTTTCGATTGTCGCCGACACGGGCCTTTCCATGGCCATTAAGTCGGATGGCACTCTGGTGGTGTGGGGTGACTCCAGCAATGGAGCGACAACACTGCCAAGCGGCTTGGCCGACGTTGGCACCGCGGCGGCCAATTATCACAATGCCTTCGCGGTAAAATTGGATGGCACGATCGTGGCGTGGGGAAACTACTTTTACGGTCAACCTCACGTTCCGGCGGGTCTCACCAATGTCACCGCCCTTGCGACAGGGACCTATTTCACGTTGGCCCTGAGGTCCAATGGCACAATCGTGGCGTGGGGCGTTGACAATTACGGCGAGACGGTGGTTCCGTCCGGATTAGACGGGGTCTTTGGTATTGCTGCGGGAGACACGCATTCCCTTGCCATTCGCGACACAGGTGGGGTTTCAGCCCCGACAATAAATACCCAGCCGCAAGGCCAGGCGATTACCACCGGCGCCACGGCGCAATTTACCGTGGCAGCTGCGGGCGCACCGCCGCCCACCTATCAGTGGCAGAGGTTGCCCGCCGGCAGCGGCACTTGGAGCGACGTAGGGAACGGCGGCAGCTATTCCGGGGCCACCAGTTCGACGCTTTCCGTCAGCAACTCCACTCTGGCGATGAGTGGCGATCAATTCCGTTGTGTCGCAACCAATGATTCGGGCAGCGCCACGAGCAATGCAGCAATCCTCACGGTCAATCCGCCCGCGTTGAGCCCGATGCTGATTACCATGACCGGAACCATCGGTTACATCAATGACGCGGGGTATTACCTCTCTTCCAAGGGCGTGCAGCTTGGAGATCCCTTCACCATCAGTGCGGTCTATGATTCTGCGATTACTTCCGGCACTGGAATAGTGGGAACGGCTGTTTTTGACTACCCCACTTCAGCGACGATCTCGTTAAATGGCTTGGTCTACACGCTGCCGGGGTTTCGTGTGACGGCGGTCGATAATTTAGTGTATAACTCCTACGGTCTGCCGACGGTTGATGGTCATGTCATTCAGGGAACCACTGCCGCCAGTGCCGAACTCGACGCGCTTCAGTTCACCAGTATTCTGTATTCGCTAAACACGAGCCTGGTGAACTTTGCAGCCAGCAATGAACTGCACCTCGCTCAGCCGGGGGACTACAACTACCTTCGGTCCTTTAGCCTGCAGGGATCGGATCGGGTCAATTCTTATCCTCATAACCTGTTCAACGTGTCAGGGGATATCAGCTCCATTTCCGTCGTTCCCCTGGCGACGGGCGAAGTTTTGCCCAGCATCACAGCCCAGCCGACCAGCCAGAGCCTGATGGCGGGTCAAACTGCGCAATTTAGTATCAGTGCCTCGGGCCTGCCTTTGCCGCCGCTGCAGTGGCAGCGATTGCCAGCCGGTAGCAGCACTTGGATCAACCTCAGCGACGGCGGCAGTTACTCCGGAGTGAATTTGAACACGCTGGCGGTCGATAGCATCACGCCGGCGATGAGTGGCGACCAATTCCGCTGCGTGGCCACAAATTCTGCCGGCACGGCCACTTCCAACGCGGCCATGTTGAATGTGACCGTGCCGTTGCCGGTCATCACGAGCCAGCCGGCCAGCGTGGGTGCGTTGAGCGGATCGGCGGTTGGCTTTTCCGTCACGGCCATGAGTCCGGTTTCCGTGACCTACCAGTGGCAGAAGGACGGGGTGGATATTCCCGGGGCGACGTCATCGGAATACGGTATCGCCAGCTTTGCGGCGGGTGATGTGGGCACTTACACGGTGGTGGTGACGAACAGCGCCGGCTCGGTCACGTCCAACGCCGCCACGCTCGCGATAGCCTTGCCGCCCGTCATCACCACGGATCCGGCGACACAAACGGTGAATCAAGGTTCGCCAGTCACGTTCTCGGTGGCCG
>Ga0208272_100159_pt1 | contig 42521 bp, 29 predicted proteins | sample LakWasM129_HOW14_2_FD_183939 | JGI IMG/M metagenome (GOLD analysis project Ga0208272, IMG submission 183939) | Freshwater sediment methanotrophic microbial communities from Lake Washington under simulated oxygen tension - Sediment Metagenome... | ecosystem: Environmental > Aquatic > Freshwater >... | reverse complement strand
CAGCTCGTATTCGAGTTCATGGCGGTCGAGCACGGCGTGCACGCGCTGCTTGAGGCTCTCGGCGCTTGATTCGGTGCAGAAGCGGAAGTTGAAATCGACCACCACCTCGCCGGGAATGATGTTGCTTGCGCCCGTGCCGCCGTGGATGTTGCTCATCTGCCAACTGGTGGGCGGGAAGAAGGCGTTGCCACCGTCCCAGCGCATGGCGGCGAGTTCGGCCAGCGCCGGAACCGCCTGGTGGATGGGGTTGCGCGCCAGATGTGGGTAGGCAATGTGGCCCTGAATGCCGCGCACGACCAGCTTGCCGCTGAGCGTGCCGCGGCGGCCGTTCTTGATCATGTCGCCGGTGCGCGCCACCGAGGTGGGCTCGCCGACGATGCACCAGTCGATCCGCTCGCCGCGTCCGCGCAGCTGCTCGACCACCACCTTGGTGCCGTCCACGGATGGGCCTTCCTCGTCGCTGGTGAGCAGCAGGGCGATGCTGAGATGCGGCGCCGGCGTGGCGGCCAAAAACTCTTCCACCGCGACGACAAACGCCGCAATCGACGTTTTCATGTCGCTCGCGCCGCGCCCATACAGCTTGCCGTCACGCTGCATGGGTACGAAGGGGTCGCTGCTCCACTGCGCCAGAGGCCCGGTGGGCACGACGTCGGTATGGCCGGCGAAAACTATGGTTTTGCTAGCTGCAAGCCCTTTACCATCATGCGCTGAAGGCCGTTTTGACCATAAATTCTGCACCCGGAAGCTCTCCGGGCCGCTGTCCATGGCTTCGCAGGCAAAGCCCAGCGGCGCCAAGCGCGCTGTGAGCAGCGCCAGGCAACCCGCGTCGTCGGGGGTGACGGAGGGGCGGGCAATCAGTTGTTCGGCAAGTGTGAGGGTAGGGGACATGGAATGCGTCAATCACCGCCCCTGACATCGAGCACGATTTCGGTGAACGACGGTGCTTCGTCCTGGGCCTGTGCCTCGCTGGCTTGCTTGTTGGCCTGCGCCGCTTTGGAGGCGAGCGAAAAGTCGTTTTGCAGGCGCCACATGAGGTTGGTGGGGGAGTCGGCGTAGGCCAGCCCCTCCTTGCGGTCGATGCGGTTTTCGAGGATGAGGCGCGCCAAGTCTTCCTCAAACGTTTGTGAGCCTTCGGCCATGGATTTTTCCATGGCCTCTCGGACACCAGAAAAATCGCCGCCCTCGATCAGTTCGGCCACGAGTTTGGTGTTGAGCATGACTTCCGCAGCCGGCACGCGTTCGCCGCTCGTGGTGCGCACCAGGCGCTGCGAAATGATGGAACGCAGGGCCGCCGCTAGGTCGCCGAGCATGGTCTCGCGCACTTCCACAGGGTAAAAACTGAGGATGCGGTTGAGCGCCTGGTAGCTGTTGTTGGCGTGCAGCGTTGCCAGGCAAAGGTGGCCCGACTGCGCATAGGCAATGGCCGCCGACATGGTTTCGCGGTCGCGGATTTCACCGATCAGAATCACGTCGGGCGCCTGGCGCAGCGCGTTCTTCAAGGCCACTTGCAGCGACTGTGTGTCCGAGCCCACCTCGCGCTGGTTGACGATGGATTTCTTGTTCCGGAACTGGTACTCGACCGGGTCTTCAATGGTCAGGACATGGCCGGTCTGCAGGCTGTTGCGCCGGTCGATCATGGCGGCAAGCGTGGTGCTCTTGCCCGAACCGGTGGCGCCCACCACCAGAATCAGGCCGCGTTTCTCCAGGATCAGATCACCCAGGATCGCAGGAAGGTTGAGCGATTCGAGTTCGGGAATCTGCTGGCTGATAAAGCGGATGACCACCGCGTAGCTGCCGCGCTGGCGCATGCCGCTGACGCGAAAGCGCCCGACACCCGAGAGCGGCACGCCCATGTTGAGCTCGCCGGTTTCCTCCAGCTCCTCAATGCGGTCGGGTGGGACGATTTCGGACAGCAGGTTGCGCGGTGCTTCAGGCGGCAGGATCTGGTTGTTGATCGGCACGCATTCGCCATTGATCTTGATCAGTGCCGGTGCGTTGGCGGAAAGATAGACGTCGGATGCCTTTTTTTCGGCCATCAGGCGCAGGATTCGCTCCATCGTGCTCATGGTGTACTCCCTCGGGTGGTGTCGTGCGGACCTGCGCCAGTGTTGTTCTTCAGTCGCGCAGCAGGTCGTTCAGGCTGGTGGTCGAGCGGGTCTTGGCGTCCACCTTCTTCACGATGATGGCCGCGTACATGCTGTACTTGCCACCTTCCTTGGGCAGGCTGCCGCTGATGACGACCGAGCCGGCGGGGATGCGGCCATAGCTCACCTCGCCCGTGGCGCGGTCGTAGATGGGGGTGCTCTGGCCGAGGTAAACCCCCATGCTGATGACGGAGTTTTCTTCGACGATCACGCCTTCGACGACTTCAGAGCGTGCGCCGATGAAGCAGTTGTCTTCGATGATGGTGGGGTTCGCCTGCAGCGGTTCGAGCACGCCGCCCAGGCCCACGCCGCCCGAGAGGTGCACGTTCTTGCCAACCTGCGCGCAACTGCCGACGGTGGCCCAGGTGTCGACCATGGTGCCTTCATCGACGTAGGCGCCGATGTTCACGTACGACGGCATCAGGATGGCACCCTTGGCGATGAAACTGCCGCGCCGCGCCACGGCGGGCGGCACCACGCGCACGCCGGTGGCCGCCATCTCCTGCGGCGAGAGGTGCGAGAACTTCGTTGGCACCTTGTCGAAGAAGGCGAGATCGCCGGCCTTCATGATTTCGTTGTCCTTGAGGCGGAAGGAAAGCAGCACCGCCTTCTTGATCCACTGGTGCACCGTCCACTGGCCAACGGCCTCACGCGTCGCAACCCGCAGCTTGCCGATGTTGAGTTCGGCAATCACGTGCTCGACGGCATCCACGATCTCCTTGGGTGCGTTGGCCGGCGAGAGGCTGGCGCGGTCGTCCCACGCGGTGTCGATAAGTCTCTGGAGTTGCTGTGTCATGAGGTCTTTTGCAAGGGTAACGATTGGATGAATTGCACGATGCGCTGCGCGGCCTCCACGCATTCCGCCGTTTCGGCGACCAGGGCCATGCGGATGCGCTGCGCACCCGGATTGGTGCCCTGCGCTTCGCGCGCGAGGTAGCTGCCGGGAAGCACTGTCACATTGTATTGAGCCAGCAGCGCGCGTGCGAACGCCTCGTCGGACAGGCCCAGGGCATCGGGAATGCGCGCCCAGAGGTAGAAGCCGGCGTCTGGCAAGGTAACGTCAAGCACTGGCGCGAGCAGCGGGGTCACGGCGGCGAACTTGGCCCGGTAGAGGGCCCGGTTCTCGATGACATGGGCCTCGTCGCCCCAGGCGGCAATGCTGGCGGCCTGCACCGGCGGCGACATGGCGCCGCCGTGGTAGGTGCGGTAGAGCAGGAAGGATTTCACAAGCGCGGCATCGCCTGCAACAAAGCCGCTGCGCAGGCCGGGCACGTTGCTGCGTTTGGACAGGCTGGTGAAGGCCATGAGGTTGCGAAAATCAGTCCGCCCCAGCCGTGCCGCCGCTTCCAGACCACCCAGTGGCGGCGTATCGCGAAAATAGATTTCGCTGTAGCACTCGTCCGAGGCGATGACGAAGCCATGCCGGTCCGAGAGCGCAAACAGCTTCTCCCACTCGGCCAGCGGCATGACGGCTCCCGTGGGGTTGCCTGGTGAGCAGACGTACAGGAGCTGCGTGCGCTGCCAGACCTCATCTGGCACGCTGTCCCAATCCACCGCGAAATTGCGCGCTGGGTCGCTGGGGGCGTACCAGGGCGTCGCACCTGCCAGCAGGGCAGCGCCTTCGTAGATTTGGTAGAACGGATTGGGGCAGACGACCACGGGGCTTGCCCGCGAAGCGTCAACCACCGTCTGCGCAAAGGCAAACAGCGCCTCGCGCGAGCCGTTGACAGGGAGTACCTGCGTGGCCGGGTTCAGCTGCAAGCCGTAGCGGCGCGCCAGCCAGCCTGTGAATGCTTCGCGCAGCCTCGGCTCGCCTGCCGTGGCCGGGTAACTGGACAGGCCGCCGAGGCCGGCCACGAGCGCTTGGGTGACGAAAGCCGGTGTTGCGTGGCGGGGCTCACCCATACCCAGACTGATGGCGGGCAGATGCCCGGGAGGGACCACCTCGGAAAAAAGCTGGCGCAGGCGCTCAAAAGGGTAGGGTTGGAGCCGATTGAGCAAGGGATTCATCAGGGCATTATCGGTGAAGGCTCCGGCTGCAGTGGTGCCGTAAGCAATTGGAAACTTCGCGGGTCTACACTCAGAAAGGGTGTGATCCGAGGGTAACAAAAAGAAAGAGACCGAGATGTCTGCATCGTTGATCCTGCGGCCGGGCCGCTGGTTGCTCGAACGCCTGGGAGTTGCGCAGCAAATGCTTGCCGTGGCAGCCCTTGCCATCCTGGGTTTGCTTGGGCTCGCGGCTTTTGCCAGTTCAGGCGCGGAGGCGAGCTGGTTATGGGGGATTGCTGCGGCAATTGCCGCGCTCGTCGCCTATGCCGCCGCTGCCGCTGCGACAGGGGTTTCGTCAGATATTGCAGCGCTGACAGGTGCCATGGGCCAGGCCATGCGCGGTGACCTGCGGGCACGCACCGGTCTGCAAGGCAAAGGCGAGCTCGTCCGGTTGGCCGCCATGCTCGACGCCATGGTGGTGACCCTTTCGTCCATGGTGGCCGATGTGCGCAGCAATGCCGCGCTGGTCTCACATGCCGGCGATCAGCTGGCAAGCGACAACCGTGCCCTTGCCGATCGCACCGAGCAGCAAGCGGCCAGCCTGGAAGAGACGGCAGCCAGCGTAGAGCAGCTTTCGGGCACGGTGCAGAACAATGCGCACACCGCACAAGGCGCTGACGCACGCGCCAGCCAGGTGAGCCAGTCGGCGGCTCAAGGGGCCGAAGCCATGGCGCGCGCCGTTGCCTCGGTGGAGGCGATCCAGCAGGGCGCACGGCGGATGAATGAAATTATCGGTGTCATTGACGGCATCGCCTTTCAGACCAACATCCTTGCGCTCAACGCTGCTGTCGAGGCAGCACGGGCAGGTGAGCAGGGCCGAGGCTTTGCCGTGGTGGCGTCGGAGGTGCGCATGCTGGCGGGTCGATCTGGCGATGCGGCGCGCGAAATTCGCCAGCTCATTGGCGCTTCGGTGCAGCAGGTGGAAGAGAGTGCGGGCCTGATTCGAAAAGCTGGCGAGACCATCGCGGGAATGGCGTCGGGCATACGCTCGGTGGCGCTCACCATGTCCGAAATCGCCACAACGGGTGCCGAGCAGAGCACTGGTCTCTCGGAAATCACCGCGGCAGTGCGCCAGTTGGACCAGATCACGCAGCAAAATGCCCAAATGGTCGAGCACGCAGTGGAGCAGTCCGTTGCCCTCGGGGAGCGCGCGGCAACGCTCTCGAGCGCGGTGGCCTCGTTTCAGCTCCAGCAAGGCACGGCGCAGGAAGCGCGGGCGCTGGTGGAAGGCGCCGTGGGGCTGTACAACCGTGGTCTTTCGCGAGAACAGTTCCTGCGCACCCTGACCGATCCGAGCCAACCCTGGCACGACCGCGACATGTATGTATTTGCGCTGGACCGTCTCGGCACGTACCTGGCGTTTGGCGGCAACCCCGCGAAAGTGGGCACTTTGGTGCGTGACATCCCAGGAATTGCCGGCGACCAGTTGGTGGCCGATATCTTGGCGCAGGCGGAGCGCTCGCCGGGCTGGGTGGAATACGACATTGCCAACCCGATCACCGGCAAGGTGCAGACCAAGATGTCCTATGTGTGCTTGGTGGGCGAGCTGTACGTGGGCTGCGGCGTGTACAAGTCGCTGGTGTCCTGATGCGTTCGGGTGCGCGCCCTGGCGCGTGCCAATGCGGCTTCAATCACAGTTTGCCTGCTGCTTGGGCCGGTAGCCGGTGGCTGCTGAACGGCTGCCGTGTGGTCGTCACGCGCAAGGCGCGCCTGCCGCGCTTCGTAGCGTTGTTTGGCATGGTCTGCCTGCACGCTTGACCACGCTTGCCACCCTGTGGCCGCGCCACTGGCGTTGACCATGGCGATGCAGTCGATGGGGCACACCGGCAGGCACAACGCGCAGCCGGTGCAGTGTTCCTTGATGACCGTGTGCATGCGTTTACTGGCGCCGACGATGGCATCGGTAGGACAGGCATCCAGGCACAGCGTGCAGCCTATGCACCAGGCTTCGTCGATGACGGCGATGCTGCGCGGCGCTTCCTCGCCGTGGTCTGCGTTAAGGGGAATCACCGGCCTGCCAGTGATGGCGGAAAGCCGCGCCACGCCGTCGGCGCCGCCGGGTGGGCACTGATCAATGCCGGCAGCTCCTTCAGCGATTGCCTGCGCATAGGCTTGGCAATCCGGAAACCCGCAGCGGGTGCACTGCGTTTGTGGCAAGGCGACGGCAATGCGCGCCGCCAGGCCGCCTGGCGCTGGCGGCACAGGCATGGTCAGACCTTCTTGCGCGATGCCGGCTTGGGCGTTTCAGACGATGGCGGTGCGTCCGTCACGACCGTGGCTTTCGCGTCGACCTCTGGCTCTGGTGCAGGAGCGGCCGCGCCGGTAGGGCGTTCGGCGGGTGCCGGGTCTACCCAGCGTGTGGCAAGCGTCGGCGCCACGGCAGTGGTGCGTGCAGGTTTTACTGGCAAAGGAAGAGCCTGGGCTGGCTCAGAAGCGACGGCTGCGGTGGCCTTCTTGCTGGCCGTCGCACGGGTAGCGGCAGATGCGACCCCCCGCTTGCTGGCAGGTTTGCGCGGTGCAGGTGCTGGCGCCACTGCGACGGCTTTCTTGGCAGTTGCGGCTTGGGTCACGGCCACTTTGGGTGCTTCAGGCGCAGGCACAGGGGCGCTGGACACCCCGAGCTGGTGCTCGGCAATGAAGTTGCGCACCTGAGGGTAGACCGTCTCGCGCCAACGTCGGCCGCTGAAGATGCCGTAGTGCCCTGCGCCCTTGACTTCGAGGTGCCGCTCCTCCTTGGCCGGAAGGCCGCTGCACAACGCGTGCGCGGCACGGGTCTGGCCTGAGCCGGAGATGTCGTCCAGCTCGCCTTCCACGGTCAGCAAAGCAGAGTGTTTGATGTCTTGGGGGCGCACGCGCTCAAGGCTGCCATCGGGTGCGCGCACATCCCAGGTGCCGTTCACCAGCTCGTACTTCTGGAACACGGTCGCAATGGTTTCCAGATAGTAATCCGCGTCCATGTCGAGCACAGCGTTGTACTCGTCGTAGAAGGCGCGGTGTGCATCGGCGCTGGCGTCGTCGCCTTTGATGAGGTTCTTGAAGTAGTCGTAGTGGTTGCCCGCATGGCGGTCGGGGTTCATGGCGACAAAGCCCGTGTGCTGCAGGAAGCCAGGGTACACGCGCCGGCCTTTGCCCGGAAAACTGTCGGGGACTCGGTAGATGACATTGCTTTCAAACCACTCGTAACCGCGCTTGACCGCCAAATCGTTCACACTGGTAGGGGATTTGCGCGCATCGATGGGGCCGCCCATCATGGTCATGGACAGCGGCACCTGTTCACCCCGGCTGGCCATCAGCGAGACGGCTGCGAGGACGGGCACCGTGGGCTGGCAGACGCTCATGACGTGGCAGTTGCCGTATTTGCCTTGCAGGTGGCGAATGAAGTCTTCCACGTAGTTGACGTAATCGTCCAGATGGAAAGCGCCTTCCGAAAGCGGTACCAGCCGGGCGTTCTTCCAGTCGGTGATGTACACCTTATGCCCCTGCAGCATGGTGCGCACCGTGTCGCGCAAGAGCGTGGCGTAGTGGCCGGAGAGGGGGGCAACAATGAGCACTGCGGGCTGGTTTTTGAGCTTGGTCAGCGTGGCCGAGTCGTCCGAAAAGCGTTTGAAGCGGCGCAATTCGCAAAAAGGCTTGTCGATCTCTATACGCTCGTGAACGGCAATTTCTACGCCATCGACCTGTACGGTGTTGAGGTTGAACGCGGGCTTTTCGTAGTCCTTGTACAGGCGGTACAACAAGTCGTAACCCGCAGACATGCGCTGTGCGAATGCCGATTTCTGAAAAGGCAGTACCGGGTTGCTGTAGAGCTTGGACGCGGCGAGGGCGAAGTCGGCAAACGGCTCCATGAACGAGCGCTGGGTTTCGTAAATCTGGTAGAGCATGGGCGAATCCGTTTATGTTGCAGTGCAATATAGCAGCGATCTGTTACGACTGCAGCCCCGTACTAGTACGCATAAGAAGTCACGTGAGGGACAGCGTGCAGACCTGGAATGGGAGAATTTGCCAAAGATAGCTATCTTAAAGAGAGCTAACAATTCAATATAGATAAGCGGTCTGGCCCATTTTATTGATTTTTATCTCGCCCTGCATTCGACTGAAGCCAGGTATCAAATCTTGTTCTGGCCACCTTGCGCAAGGCTGCAGTGAAGACCTGTTTGTTACCAAGGTACAGGCAATGGCGCATCACGGTGTAGGGGTTGAACGACCCCCCGCCATCCTTCTCCTCCAGGAACAGCCGGTAGCGTTTGACGGTTCCGATGTGGCTGCGCACCAGGTGATTGAAACGTGCGCGGTTGATATCCGGAGCCCAGCCGTGGATGTCTTCCACGAAGCCATCGACCTTGTGCGGCTCGAACTCGAAATCCTTGAAGAAGTGCGTCGCAATTTTCAGGAATGTGAAAGCATTGAGTTGGCTGTTGGCAACATCGCGCTGTGTGGCAGGGGCATCGCTTGGGCGCTCGTCCTCGCTCTCGTCTGGCGCTGCGCGCAATTCGAGTTCGGTCTCGTCGCGGATTTGCCTGAATTCCCGATCAGCCAGTTCAAACAGGGCTGCCAGCACATTGATACGGCGCTTGAGCGGACTGGGGATGGCTTTCTTGTACTTGATCTTGTGGTCCAGGATGGCCCAGGAGTCTTGTATGACGGTGCGGATTTGCAATTCAAAGGCATCCCTGGGCCCGGTTACCGCGTCCGCTGCGTGTGTGGGTATCGGGCGCAGGTCTAAGTGCAGGCCTTTGTAGCCGAAAGACGCTTCCGTAGCCTCGACCGCGCTGACCTTATCGGTCATGTCGATCACTTCAAAATGGCCCCGCACGGTGGTGGCCACCTTCTCCAGTTCGTCTTCGTACAAGCAGACCACGCGCAGGCCGATCAGGTCGCTCAGGTAGTGGCTAATTTCGTAAGGAGTTCCACTTTCTTCCAGGCTCGCGCGGTACTTGCGCGAGAACTTGCGTAGTGCCTCGTGCGGGTCCTTGATGCGCCAGTCCACCTTGCATCCAGGAACTGGCCCCGCCAGGATGCCCTGCAGCTGCGTTGCATAGGCGGCCGCTGCAGCGTGCCACTGCGCAGCATGCAGCGTATGAAATTCGAGGAATCGTGCTCGCTCGCGTTCAAATTCGGATGTGGGCATGGTGTCGTTGCGAAGGAGGGGCATTGTGGCTGGTTTGGCATTGGCGCGCAGCCAGACGGGTTCGCTTGCAACGCCAGTCGTGTCTGCACTGCGATGGCGATATTGACCCGGCCGCGCACTCAGTGCCGGCAACTGCATCAATAATGCACCACGGCACCTCTTTCGGGTGCATTGACTTGCCCTTGCATGTTTGCGCCGCATTTCTTCTTTCGACGCTTTCGGACCCAACAAGGCCATTGGCGCCTGCCGACCCTGATGGGGCCGGTGATCAGCCTTGTCTTGCTGCTGGCCACTGCGCTGTACTGGTCTGGCGAAGGCCGGCAGGTCGAGGCCAAGCGAAATGCGGCATACCGCAGGGCACTGGAGCGCATTGTGGATGCGCTTGAGGACCGTGTGACGGCTCACGAGATTGTGCTGCGCGGACTGAAGGGGTACTACGAGGCGTCCGAATCCATTGACCGGATGGAATTCCACGCTTATGTTGCGCAACTCAAGCTGCAGCATGTTTTGCCCGGCCTGCAGGCAGTGGCCTACATCGTGCGTGTCAAGGGTGGGGAGGCCGCAGCCCATGTATCGCGTATGCGTGCCATTGGTGTTCTGGACTATCGACTGCGGGCTCCGGCTGGTCGCGATGAGTACCGTCCGTTGACGCTGATCGAACCGCAATCGGAAGACAACCTGCGCGTGATCGGTGTGGATACCGCGACCGTGCCTGAAGCACTGGAGGCGCAGAACCAGGCGCGTGACTCGGGTCTTCCCGCCATGACCCGCAGCTTGCTTCTGCGCCAAGATGTAGGCCTGCGTACCGACCGCAGCGCGGTCATGTACCTGCCGATGTACGCTGCTGGCCAGCCACTTGGGTCGGTTGAAGAGCGAAGGGCTGCATTGACGGGATGGGTCTCGGGCCCGTTTCGCATCAAGGACTTTGTCGAAGGCATAGGACAACTGGTTGGCGATGAGGTTGCCATCGCAATCTTCGACGGGCCGATGAATCAACCGGCCTCCCTTATCTACCAAGCGCCAGGGTTCGTGACAGGTGCTCCGCTAAAGCGGCAATCCGTGCGTTCGTTGCCGGTGGCTGGGCGTACCTGGACCGTGGCGGCTCAGCCCCTGCCGATTATTGCCAAGCGATTTGACTCGGGCGAGCGCAACCTGGTCGCGCTATTGGCCACGGTACTGAGCCTGACGGTAGGGTGGTTTACCTGGTTCCTGTCCACTCGGCGCGATCACGCCGTGGCGCTGGCCGAACGCATGACACGGGAGTTGCGCCAGACGCGTGACGATTTGCAGGCCACGCTGGACGCTACGCCGGACTGGATGTTCGAACTCGATGCACAGGGATGCGTGCTGCATTGCCACAATGCCCCTGGGTCTGCGCTGCATGCTCAGGCAGGGCAACTGCTGGGCAAAAGCCTGCTTGACGCGGCCTCGAGCAAAACGGCATTCGGTTGCCGCGCGGCCTTGGAGACTGCAACTGCGCGCGGCTATTCGTCCGGGCATGAATTGCAGCTCATGGTGGGCGGTCAGAGCCGCTGGTTTGAGCTGTCGGTGGCGCGCAAACATGGCGCGGGACTGGGCACAGAGACGCACTTCATTGCACTGCTGAGGGATATATCCGAGCGCAAGCAGGCAGCAGAACGAACGTACCGTCTGGCGTATTTCGATTCGCTTACGGGAATGCCCAATCGCAGGATGTTGCTCGATCGACTGGCTCAGGCGCTGAGCGCCGCAACGCATGCGGGCCGCGTGGGTGCTCTGATGTTTTTGGATCTGGACCATTTCAAGCATATCAACGACGCGCATGGACATTCTGCTGGCGATGCCTTGCTGGTGCAGGTTGCGCAGCGTTTGACACAGGCCGTGCCTGCTACCGACACTGTGGCCCATATTGGGGGGGACGAATTTGTGGTGCTGGCCATTGATTTGTCAGACCAGCTCGATACGGCAAGCCTGCTGGCGTTGCGGCTTGCAGAGAGCCTGCGCGGAGCTCTGGATGCTCCGTTCAGCATTGGCGGATACGGCTTTGCAAGCAGCGTCAGCATTGGCCTGACCCTGTTTCCCAAACAAGGCGAAGCCGTGGAAGATCTTTTGCGTGAAGCCGATACCGCCATGTACCGGGCGAAAGATCTGGGACGCAACCGCATTTGCTTCTTTGAAGCTGCCATGCAGGCGGACGTGCAGCGGCGTTTGGCGCTGGAGCAGGATTTGAAAGTGGGTTTTGCCACCGCCCAGCTCAGCGCCTTTGTGCAGCCCCAGGTGGAACTGGGTGGCGCGGTGGTCGGTGCCGAGTTGCTGATGCGCTGGCAGCATCCGCAGCGCGGCGCCATTTCACCTGTCGAATTCATCCCTGTGGCCGAGGCATCGGACCTGATCGTGCATATGGGTGACTGGATGGTCGAGCAGGCCTGCACCGCGCTGGCGCAACTGCAGGCGGCTGGTGTGCTGGTGCCCTTGTCGGTCAACGTGAGCCAGCGCCAGTTTCGCCATGAGGGCTTTGTCACCAGGGTTCAATCCTTGCTTGCGCAGAGCGGTGCCCGTGCCGATCATCTGGTGTTGGAAGTGACCGAGAGCCTGCTGGCTGAGCAGATGGAGCAGACCATCGCGCGCATGGGAGAGCTGGTTGCGCTTGGGGTGCGCTTTTCCATTGATGACTTCGGCACTGGTTACTCGAGCCTGGCCTATCTCAAGCGCATGCCGCTCTATGAACTCAAGATAGACCGGAGTTTCGTGCAGGACACACCCATAGACCCCAGCGACACCGCCATCGTGCAGACCATTCTTGCCATGGCACGCAACCTCGGTTTGCGCGTCGTGGCCGAGGGCGTCGAAACGCAGGCACAGGCAGATTTTCTGGCGGCCAACCGCTGTGACGTGTTCCAGGGGTATTTTTTTGGCCGCCCGGAACCGCTTGCTGGGTGGGTTGCACGGCGTGTGGCTCAGGCGGGTTGATCGGCACGATCCTGCACGGCGTTTTGCGCGGCCCGGGCGCGAACCATGACCGCGTGCGCTGGCCATTCCTTGAGGTGGTGGTCACTCCATACCTGGCGCCACAGGCGTGCACCGCGCAGGCCGTGGCGCAGTCCCAGCATATGGCGCGCAACCGAGGGCCAAGGTGTACCGTAGCGTGTTTGTTCGCGTGCCATGTAGTCCACCATGGCCTCCTCAATGGCTTCGCGCTCAAGCGCCTGGGGCGCGGCACCGAAATACAGCGCATCCCAGCGTGCCAGCCACCAGGGGTTGTGGTACGCCTCACGCCCGATCATCACTCCATCGAGTCCGGCCAGCTGTGCGGTGACTGCGTCGTCACTCGCCAGGCCGCCGTTGAGGGCGAAGGTTAGAGCCGGAAAGTCGGCCTTGAGCCGGTGCACCACCTCGTAGCGCAGTGGTGGAATCTCGCGATTTTGCTTGGGCGAGATCCCCTCCAGCCAGGCGTTGCGTGCATGCACGATGAAGACTTCGCAACCCGCATCGGCCACCTGGCCGACAAAATCGCGCACGAAGTCGTAGCTTTCATCGCGGCCTATGCCTATGCGGTGCTTGACCGTCACGGGTACTTGGACGGCATCGCGCATGGCCTTGACGCAATCGGCCACGAGCTGTGGTTCCTTCATGAGGCTGGCGCCAAAGGCGCCGCGCTGCACGCGCTCGCTGGGACAGCCGCAGTTGAGGTTGATCTCCTGGTATCCCCATGCTTCGCCCTGCCGCGCGGCGAGCGCGAGGGCTGTCGGTTCGCATCCACCCAGTTGCAGGGCCACTGGGTCCTCCTCTTCATTGCGCCGCAAATGTCTTTCCGTGCCGCCGTGCAGAACGGCGCCTGCGTTCACCATTTCGGTATACAGCAGCGCATGTCGGCTGAGCAACCGGTGAAAGTAGCGACAGTGGCGGTCGGTCCAGTCCAACATCGGGGCAACGGAGAGGCGCCAGGGCGAGAACGAGGGGGTAGGTGTGCAGGCGTTCACAGTAAAGATGCAATCCCCATGGGGCTATGAAAAATGCCTTGCTTGCCTCTCAAGTATGGGCATTCAGAAAATTCCGGCGACAGTAGCATCCTTTCGCAAGGGATGTCCTGCACCACACGTCGCAAGGCGTGATACGGGGCATCCCAAGGCATCTGTCATGCGCAAGGCAGTTCGCCAGCCCAGTCAACTCGGCGGAATGCATGCGTTGGCGCCATTGAGTGGCGAGCAAAGCATCAGGTGTGCGCTGCACCAGACAGATGCTGACGATACGCAGGAACACGCGAGAACCTGGAAGGCACTGGCATGCGCACCGACTCTACCTGTTACCTGTCGCACCCCGGACGATCACGATCTAAAAGGGCGATGCTGGACACATTCAGATCTGTTTGAATGAAGCGAAGCGAGCGGGCTGCTGGTGTTGACCGGAACTATTGAATCAGGCATTGATTGACAATGTCGCCCTTCTTTATCTTACATATACCTGACGAGTGTTGGTGTTTGCGGAGATTTCATTTCAGGGTTTTCCAGTCTTTGAAGTTGTTTCCTGTGGTGCTAGATTGGTACTGTTTCAGGTATGAGGCAACAAGCTATTATTATCTTACATATGCCTTACGAATGACGGCATTTGCGGAGATTTCATTGCAGGGTTTTCCAGTCTTTCAAGATATTTCCTGTGGTGATAAATTGGCGTTGTTTCGGGTATGAAACGGCAAGCTATTATTCTTAATGGCGTGTTTTTGTGGTTTTGATCGATGTCGGCGTGGCCCGATGGTCGGCAGATTTTCATCGCTGCAAATATTTGTAAACTATCGGGTCCAATCTGGGTTTATTCGGATTGAAATAATCAACGAGGAAACACATGTCAGATTTTAAATCTCAAAAGGAGATGACGGCTGTCATTTCGCGTCGTGATGCTCTGCAGTTGAGTGCGGGTACTCTGCTGACGACTTTTGGTGGCGTGCAATGGGCCTATGCGGCCGACAAGCCTGCCATGGGTACGTGGCCCGAAGGGTCCAAGGGCGATACGGTGTATCTGGGGGCGGCTGTTCCCTTGACCGGTGCTTATGCGGTGCAGGGCGCAGACGAGCTCAAGGGCTGGGAGCTTGCGGTCGAGCACATGAATACCAACCACCCCCTGATGAAGAAGCTCGCACCCAAAGTGAACAATGGCGTGCTCGGGAAGAAAGTGGGTCTTGTGTCTGCGGATTCGGCTGCCAAGCCCAACCAGGCGCTGCAGTCGGAGCAGACCTTCATCAACAACAACAAGGTTGTTCTGATGACCGGGTCCACCTCGTCGGCGGTGGCGGTGGCGTTGAACAAGTTTGCCCAGCGCGAAAAAATCCTCTACATGCCAGGGATTTCCGGTTCGAATGACACCACCGGCAAGGATTGTGTGCGTTACGGGTTCCGGCAGGGGTTTTTCGGGGAAATGGCGGCCAATGCGATCGGCCCGGTGTTGGTGAAGAATTTCGGCAAGAATCGCAAGGCCGCCTTCATGACGCCGGACTATACCTATGGCCATACCACGACCCAGTCGGTTGCGGATTATCTGACCAAGGAAGCTGGATGGACGGTGGTGACCAATCAGGTGTCCCCGTTGGGTACGCAGGATTTCAGTCAATACCTGACCAATATCGCCAATTCTGGTGCCGATTTCCTCATTAACGTCAATTGGGGTCGGGATGCCGTGTTGTCAAGCCAGCAGGCCAAGCAGTTCGGTCTGTTGCCCAAGATGACCTTGGTCCTGCCCTATCAAATTCCATTCTTTGCCAAGGAAGCCGGGGTGGATATCAGTGCCGGGGTGTTTGCGGCGACCGATTTCTGGTGGACGCTGGAAGACAAATACCCCCTCGCCAAGATGTTTGTCGAGGCCTTTTCCAAAAAATACGGCTATCGCCCAGAGTGGGGCGCAGAAAACGCCTACGTCAGCTTTGCCCATTGGGCTCGCATGGTGACCGAGGCAGGCAGCTTCTACCCGCCCGATGTCATCAAGCAGTGGGAAAAGGGCGAAGTCATTCCTTCGCTGCTGGGTGATTTTGCCTACCGGCCGCAGGACCACCAGTACCTGCACCCCGTAGTCATTGTTCGTGGCAAGGCCAAGAAGGACATGAAGAATCCGGAGGATTTCTGGGAAGTTGTTGAAGTCGTTGCTGGCGACAAGGTGATCCAGCCGCCGGACGCCTTCGGTTGCAAACTGGGTGACTACGCCTGACCGAAATGCTGGTGCCCTGGCAGCCTAGGCGCTGTCGGGGTGTCAGTAGCATGATTTTTCCCGTCTGAAGGCGGGATTTGGATCTCCTGATTGGTTCAGGGGTGAGTAGCTGTTGTCTCAATCTTTGAATCCATTTGCGATGAGGGCAGGTCAGCGTGATTAATTGGGCTAATTTCATCTCGCAATGTTTCAACGGACTGGTGTTGGGAGCGCTGCTGGCGCTGATCTCCTCTGGTCTGACGATCATTTATGGCACGCTGGGCGTGCTCAATCTTGCGCATGGCGCGATGTTCATGCTGGGGGGCTATGCGGGCTGGGTGGCTTTCACCTACACCGGCTCCTTCGTCATCGCCGTAGTCGCCGGCTCGCTGTTCGTGGCGCTTGTCGGTATCGTGATGGAGCGGCTGATCATTCGCCACTTCTACACCAGACCTGCAGAGGATCAGCTTCTTGTCACATTCGGCCTGGGGATCGTTTTTGTTGAGTTGGTGCGCTTTGCCTATGGCAGCTTGTCAAAGTCCGTGCCTCCGCCAGCGCCTCTGATGGGTATCACGAACCTGGGGTTCATGCTCTATCCAACCTACCGCCTGGCATTGCTGGGCATCATTACCGTGGCGCTGCTTGCGCTCTACTTCGTGCTGTACCGCACCCGTATCGGCATGATTGTGCGTGCCGGCATCGAGGATTCGGTGATGGTCGATTCGCTGGGCATCAACGTCTACAAGATATTCATGCTGGTGTTCGGCATTGGGGCTATGGCGGCAGGCTTTGCCGGTATCGTCAATGCGCCAGTGGTGTCTCTTGCCCCGGATGTGGGGGAAGCCATTCTGGTGCAGACCTTCGTGGTCGTGGTCATTGGAGGGGTCGGGTCGTTCCCTGGAGCGGTGCTTGGTGGCTTGGTGGCCGGCGAACTGATCAGCTTGACGTCCATGGTCAATCCCGCTTACTCCTACGTGATGCTCTTCGTGGTAATGACACTTGTGCTGGTCTTCCGTCCGCGCGGATTGCTTGGCGCTGTAGGTCGCGAATAAACAGGGTCTTCAGTAATGCGCAGACAAATTCCTTTTTTGGTCGAGGCCCTGACGATTTTGGGCCTGGTGGCAGCACCCTTTGTGCTTCCACACCTTGGTTTCAACCCGACCACCATTAACCGCATCCTGGTGTGGGGTTTGGTGGGCATAGGCTTCGACCTGCTTTTTGGCTATACCGGGTTGCTGTCGTTTGGGCAATCGGCTTTCTTTGGCAGTGGTGGCATGTTCGCCGCCTATCTGCTGACGCAAACTTCGATGCACAACACCGTTGCCGCCTTGCTGATCGGCACGGTGGTGGCGGGTGTCATCGGCTTCTTCATTGGCCTGATCGCACTGCGACGCACTGGCATCTATTTCGCCATGATCACGGTGGCCATTGCCGAAGTGTTCTTTTTTATCGAGTTCAACCCATTGTCGGCATTCACGGGTGGTGAAAATGGTTTGCCCGGCGTGCCTACGCCCAACCTGAGCTTGGGTTTTACGACCATTGAGTTCAGCAGCAACATGGGAATGTATGGGTTCCTGGCATTCTGCTATTTCGTTGGCCTGATGATCGCACTGCGCCTCGTGCGTTCGCCCTTTGGACTGGTGCTGCGGGCTATCCGGGAAAACCCCTTGCGCGCCCAGGCACTTGGCCACAACATTCAGCGCTACAAGTTGGCGGTGTTCGTGGTAGCCGCCATGTACGCGGGTTTTGCTGGTGGCTTGCTTGCGTTGATGCAGGGGTTCATGCCGCCAGATGCGTTCATGTTCTCCACCTCGGGCGAGATCGTCATGCAGACGGCCATCGGTGGCGCGGGCACCTTGTTTGGCCCTTTGCTGGGCGCGGCAGTATGGCTCTATCTGAGTGATTTCTTCCAGACCGTGCTGAATTTGGGTGCGACCTGGAGACTCATACTCGGCATTGTGTTTGTGCTGCTGGTGGTTTTTTTGCGGCATGGTTTGGCCGGCGCGATTTCGGACGCCTATCGCTGGATGCGTCGAGGCAGGCAAGGAGCTCAGCCGCAATCTGGCGCTCCTGTAGCTGGCCGCACGCCGGGAACTGCCAGCCACGCAAAGGTTGGACGCAAGCCCACGAAGAGCAAGGACGGTGTGTTGCTGTCAGCTACCGGGCTGACCAAGCACTATGGTGGCCTGGCGGCCAATAGCGATATCGATTTCAGTGTTATGCATGGCGAGATACGCGGCATCATCGGCCCCAACGGCGCTGGCAAAAGCACGTTCTTCAAAATGCTCACCTGTGAGGTCGAGCCTACGGCAGGCAAGATCGTCTTCGACGGCCGTGACATCACCAAAATGGGCGTCATTGATGCCTGCCAGATGGGCTTGACCAAGAGCTACCAGATCAATCAGCTCTTTGAGAAGCTGACGGTGCGCCAGAACCTAGAGATCGCCGTGCTTGGTGAGGTGCGCGGCAAGTTCAAGCTCGACATGTTCAGGAACCTGCACAAAGTCCGCAAGCTTGATCACCATGTGGAGGGCACAGCCGCCCTCGTGCACCTGTCCGACCGTTTGGATGCACCGGTATCGGAACTGGCTTATGGCGAAAAGCGCCGCCTTGAGATAGGGCTGGCGTTGGCAACCTCGCCTAGCCTGCTGTTGCTCGACGAGCCGCTGGCCGGCATGAGCACCCAGGAGCGCGTCGAAACCGTGGCGCTCCTCAAGGCGATTGCTGAGGGCCGTACGCTGATCGTCATCGACCACGATATGGATTCCCTGTTTGAGCTGGCCGGCAAAGTCACCGTGCTACAGGAGGGGCGTGTGCTGGTCGAGGGCACGCCTGAGGAAATCAAGAACAACCCCCTGGTGCAAGAAGCCTATCTGGGTGGTGTTCACGAGGAGATGGTATGAGCCTGCTCGAAGTCAACGGTCTCAACAGCTACTACGGCGACAGCCATATCCTGTTCGATGTTTCGCTGCGCGTAGAAAAGAATGAAGTTGTGGCGCTACTGGGTCGCAATGGCGCTGGAAAATCCACCACTTTCAAGAGCCTAATGGGCGTGGTCAAGCCCCGCACTGGCAGCGTCAAAATGGACGGCGTGGAGTTGGCTGGAAAAAAGGCGCATTCCATTGCACAGTTAGGGATGCAGCTTGTCCATGAAGAGCGGCGTATTTTCGGCAGTCTCACGGTGGAAGAGAACATCATTCTCGCCGGGTTGACAGCCCCAAAAAAATGGCCGCTTGAGCGCATTTATGAAATGTTCCCGCGGCTCAAGGAGCGGTGTTTTAGCCGCGGAACGGACCTGTCAGGCGGTGAGCAGCAAATGCTGGCGATTGCCCGAGCATTGGTGCGCGATCCAAAGATCATCTTGCTCGACGAGCCCTTTGAGGGGTTGGCGCCAGTCATTGTGCAGGACATCATGCGCATTTGCCGTGATCTGGCGCAGTCAGGTCAGACCATTTTCCTGATCGAGCAGAACTTGGCGGCCACGCTGGCTTTGGCCAACCGCATTTACATCCTGAACAACGGCCATATGGCGCACGAAAGCACAGCGGCGGAGCTCAAGGGCCAGCCCGAAATCGTGCAGCGCTATCTGGGCGTTTAATTGCGGCCTGCCGACTCTGTTTTTCTAAACCTTTATTTGGTTGCTATGTCTGCAGCTTACGTGGTGGGCCATATCACCGTCAGAGATCCAGATCGATGGGACGAGTACCGGACCAGGGTGCCACAGACGCTGGAGCCATGGAGTGGTGAATTGGTGTTTCGTGGCACGCAAGTGGCAGTCCTTGCGGGCGAATGCACGCATCCGGACATTGTCGTGATCCGTTTTCCTACGGTGGCCGCGGCAGAAGGCTGGTTCTCCTCCGCGGCTTATCAGGCGCTTATTCCGATCCGGCGTCAGGCTGCAGATGTGACGCTGGTGTCCTACGAAGCCTGAAGGTGCTGCTGCTACCATTCTGAGTGCGATCTGACGCTGCCCGATCCGGGTAAGGACTGCGCCACAAGCTACGCAGGTCCACCATTCAAAACATTTAAGGAGATACCGCACATGACCATCCTCGTCGCCTACGTTTCACGCCCCGAAGGCCGGGCCGCACTCGACAAGGCCATCGAACTTTCAAAGGAGCGCCAAGAGCGGATGCTGATCGTTAACGCTGGCCCCGGTGGTCAGCAGGAGGATGCATCCCTGGTACCCGCGTTTGAAGTCGAACAGATCGAGGAGCTGATCGCCGCACAAGGCATCCAGGGCGAGTTCAAGCAGTTTGTCCGTGGCAAGAATGCCGTGGAGGAAATCAACGACCTCGTCGAAACGGGCGATATCTCCATTTTGATCATCGGCCTGCGCAAGCGCACTGCCGTAGGCAAGCTCATTTTGGGCAGTGTTGCCCAGGAGATCTTGATGACGGTTCCGTGTCCCGTGCTGTGCGTGAAGGCGGCAGGCGCCTGACGGCAGCATTTTCTTTTTCACGCCGAAGGAGCATTTGTCAAGATCGCGCGAGATGTGAAACGGTGTGACACGTTTTACCTGCCAATAGGGCGGGCAGACGGTGCGGGCTGTCACTGACGGCGGCCAGCGTCGTCCGCGCTTGGCCTTCGTGTTGGCGTTTGATTTGGCAGCGTAGCGAAACACGAAAAAGTGCCTTGCACCGAAGCAGGTTCCGAGAGGAGCCTGACCCCCTGACCTCTTGAGCCACAGTTTTGCCGGGGAGTGTGGATTGGCCAGCCAGGAGGGACTCGAACCCCCTACCCATGTCTTAGAAGGACATTGCTCTATCCGGATGAGCTACTGGCTGTCAAACTTGATTCTAAGCGGGCACACCGGGCTTGAAATGGCTCAGTTCGATTCTTCAAAGACCAGCGAGGGCGTGGAGACGATCCGCGCCACCTCGCTGACGTCTTCAATCACCTGGCGTGCAATGTAGCCCGCTGGGCTGTCGGGTTCCAGTGCAGCCACGGCAAGGTTGGCCAGCGGTTGGTTCAGGGGCACGTAGTAACTCCCGACGGGCACATCGATCGCATTGCGTCGCAGTTGCACTTGTGGCGCTTGGCCTGTGGCGCTGGTGCCTGTCTGATCGTAGCTGTCGGCGAGTATGGAGCCGGGCTCGGCCACGCGCATTACTTGCACGCCCAGCAGCTTGAGCCTGTCCACGACATTGTCCGCACGTGCTGCCAACCAGTACCCGCAGGGGCGCGGCCGTGCAGTCGTGGTGCGAAGCTTCAGAGGGCTGTCCCAGCTTACGTGTTCCGTTCGCTCAACGCCGGATTGCGCGTCCAGCAACTCGATATCGCGTTGCGCTGGCGTGGGCACCGCTTGCACCACCACCTGGCCGTGGCAGGCAAGCGCACGGGTATCGCGTGCCACAAAGCTGCGCACCTGATCCAGATTTGATGACCGCTCTGCAGTGCTGCGCAATGCACTGGAGATGGCTGTGACCAGGGTATGAACCCGGCGCTGGATATGCTCGCGCCCCAGGCCTACGCCGCGGCTGGCAACGACGAAGCCCACGGCGTCCTTCAGTCCACTGGCATTGCGCACGCTCTCTGGCAGCACACTGCCACCCGCGACGCGGTCGCGCCCAGCACCAGCAACAGGTTCGAAATACCAGTCGCTGCGCAGGCGCTCGGTCTTGAGTGAGGCCGCCATGGGCTCGTAGTACCACTCGCGTGCGGCCTTGCTGAGAAATTCTGGAACATTGGCCGCCGTGGCGTACTGCAACAGCGCGTCGTCGCTCTGCACCGCACCAAATTGTTCTGTCAGCGCCCCTGCGGCCTGGAATTCGCGTGCGTCCAGCACCAGGATCGGCCGGTAGTCGCGGGTCAGCGTCGCAATGGCGCGCGCTTCTGGGGTGGATATGGTCAGGTGGTCTTTGGCCATGTCCACGCCGGAAGCGGTTGCGCTGGTGCCGGTTTCTGCTCCGTCGGGATTGGCGCGTGGCACCAGCACCACGTTGATGCGGTCCAGCAAAGGCTCCAGCAAGCCACCGGCCAACTCCTGGGCCAGTACCAGCAAGGCCTCCGCGCCAGCGGGTTCGTCGCCATGCTGCTGGGCCAGGAGCAGCACAGTCGGCCGGTGCGACGCCTCAAGGGCGTCCGGCGTTGTGCCATTGGCGCGTGTGATCACCAGCCCCAGGATGGGCTCGCCCTGCTGTGAAGGACCGAGGTGCAGCAATTCGGTTCGGGTGCCAGCCCCTTGTTGCGCCGAGGCGATTACCCCCAACCAATCAGCGAGCTCTGCGTTGGTGGTAAATGCACGGCGACCGTCGGCCAGGCCTGGGGTGCGGTAGCGCACCATGGGATCAGGAAAATGCGCTGTCACGGCACTCGGCTCACCCGGCGTGGGCACCTGGAGTGTTGCCGACGGCGCCTGCGCAGGCCACGCTGCTGGAACCGGTAGGGCAATTGCAGGCTGTGCAGGCGGCGCAGGCTGCGTGGCAAGCGGCGCCGTGGGGGTGACGTGACCTCGCTCAACTGGGGGTAGGGGGGCCTTGGCTGGCCATGGGGGCAGTGGGGTGCTGCCGCAGCCGGCGAGCAGGGCGAGCATCAGGGCCAAAGGCAGTGCCCGGCTGGGGACGGCTACGCGAGTGCTGCGGAAACGGTGAAGCAAATGCATGGTGCGATCGGCAAAAGAACAAGAATTTGCCGGGCAAGGTGGGCCGGCGCGTAGCCAGAATGGTAAACGCCGCCGCACGCAGCGGGGTGTCGGCGTGCACGCCGTCTGCCGGTATTTGTTTCCAACAGTACCGCGGGTGGAACTGGCGCTACACAAAAAATAGCTTCCAGCGCTTATGCAGTAAGCGCTGGAAGCCGATTTGATGTAATTTTTTAGCTTGTGGCTGGCGGTCAGTACCCGCCACGGCGGCCACCGCCACCACTGCGTCCACCACCGCCGCCGCTGCGACCGCCGCCGAAGCCACCACCGCCGCTGCGGTAGCCGCCGCCGCCACCACGGCGACCTGCGGACATGCTGTCAACGCTGGTGCGCATTGGGTCGGGCTGGGCTGCCCCGTGGCCGGGCACACGGGGCGGCGCCATGCTGTTCCCCGCTTGGGTTCCCAGATGCGCGTTCTCGCGGGCGGGTTGCCAATCGTCCGAATGGCGCGGTGGATTGGCGCCGCCACGTGGGTTGCCACGCCCGCCACCGTTGCCGGTCGGGGTATTGCGAGGTGCATTGCGAGGCGCATTGCGGCCGCCGCCACCACCGCTGCGGCCTGGGTTGTTGCCATTGCCTTCGCCGCCCGTGGGTCGGGCGCCACGGGTACCCTGGCCCGCGGTTTTGCTAGCGCGCATGCGCTCCATCATCTCGCTGCGGGCGGCTTTGGCAGCGGCCTGCATCACGTCGCGGCTGGGTGGACGGCCTGCGCCGCCCCAGATGGTCTGTCGGCCCATGGCGATGGGTTCGGCTTTTTCACCCTCATCAGGCCCAAAGCCTTCAATGAGCTGCACGGGAATCGTTTGCTTGGTGAAGCGCTCGATCTCCATCATGAAGCCTTCCTCGTCCATGCACACCAGGCTCACGGCTTCACCGCTGGCGCCTGCGCGGCCGGTGCGGCCGATACGGTGCACGTAGTCTTCTGGGACGTTAGGGATTTCATAGTTCACTACGTGCGGCAGATCGTCGATATCGATGCCGCGCGCAGCAATATCGGTGGCTACCAGCGCGCGAATGTCGCCGCTCTTGAATCCAGCGAGTGCCTGGGTGCGGGCGCTCTGGCTCTTGTTGCCGTGCAGCGCCATGGCGTTGATGCCATGTTTGGTGAGAAATTCGGCCACGTTGTTGGCGCCGAATTTCGTGCGGGTGAACACCAGCACCTGGCTCCAGTTGTGCTCGTTGATGATGTGTACCAGCACTTGCTTCTTCTTGCCGCGGCCCACCGGGTGGATCACCTGCGAGATGCGCTGCACCGTGGTGTTGCTCGGCGTCACCTGGATGCTCAGCGGATCTTTCAGCAACGTGGCGGCCAGTTCGCGGATCTCGTCGCTGAAGGTTGCCGAAAACAGCAGGCTTTGCTTGTCCTTGGGGACCAGCGCCAGGATCTTCTTGACGTCGTGGATGAAGCCCATGTCCAGCATGCGGTCGGCTTCATCAAGAACCAGCACCTGCACCGTGGAGAGATCAAGAAACCCTTGCTGCTGCAGGTCGAGCAGGCGGCCAGGCGTGGCCACCAGTACGTCAACGCCGCGTTTGATGCGGTCAATTTGCGGGTTCATGCCGACGCCGCCAAAGACCACGGTGGAGTTCAGATCGAGGTGTTTGCCGTACTGGCGCACCGATTCCTCGACTTGTGCGGCAAGCTCGCGTGTTGGGGTCAGCACCAGGGCACGCACACCTTTGCCGCCGAATTTGCTTTTCGGCGCTTCTTCGCGTGAGAGGCGGTCGAGCAGCGGCAGCACAAAAGCGGCCGTTTTTCCCGTGCCGGTCTGCGCGCCAGCGAGCAGATCGTGCCCGGCCAGCACGGCCGGAATGGCCTGTGCCTGGATGGGCGTGGGGGTTTCATAGCCTTGCTCGCGCACGGCTTTCATGATGGCCGGAGCCAGATTCAGATCGTCAAAAGTCATTGAAGTGATGCGCCCATCCGGGCGCCGGGTATCGGCCTGTCGAGGCGCCCTGCGATGGGTGCCGAGCCAGTGTTAGGCTGATAAGGTTCAACAGTGGGCGCCAGCAAGCGGTGTTGCTTCGTCCCCAGCAGTTTGCTGATATCGCGCACAGCTGGAGTGCACGACAGCCGCTATTGTCGCATGGGTCGATAATTGAGCTTGTTCGCCGGGCACAACGCCCGCTCTTTTTTTGCACAGCAGGACCGACCTTCTACCGATGGCCCAATACGTTTACTCCATGAACCGCGTCAGCAAGACGGTGCCCCCGAAGCGCCAGCTCTTGAAGGACATTTCGCTCTCATTTTTCCCAGGCGCCAAAATTGGCGTGCTGGGCCTCAATGGCTCCGGCAAGTCCACCTTGCTCAAGATCATGGCCGGCGTGGACAAGGAGTTCGAAGGCGAAGCCCTGCCCATGCCAGGCTTGTCTATCGGCTACCTGGAGCAGGAACCCAAACTCAACCCCGAGCACACGGTGCGCGAATCGGTCGAGGAATCGATGGGTGCGGTATTTGCCGCCAAGGCCCGTCTGGAAGAGGTCTATATCGCGTATGGCGCCGAAGACGCCGATTTTGACGCGCTGGCCGCCGAGCAGGCCCAGCTTGAAGCCGTCATTGCCACCGCCGGGACCGACTCTGAGCACCAGCTTGAGATTGCCGCCGACGCACTGCGCCTGCCGCCCTGGGACGCCAAGATTGGCCTGCTCTCCGGTGGCGAAAAGCGCCGCGTGGCCCTGTGCCGCCTGCTGCTGTCCAAGCCCGACATGCTGCTGCTCGACGAGCCGACCAACCACCTGGACGCCGAGTCGGTGGACTGGCTGGAGCAGTTCCTGCAGCGCTTTCCCGGCACCGTGGTGGCCATCACCCACGACCGCTACTTCCTGGACAACGCCGCCGAATGGATTCTGGAAATGGACCGCGGCCGCGGCATTCCCTGGAAGGGCAACTACAGCACCTGGCTGGAACAGAAGGGCGAGCGCCTGGCGCAAGAGCAAAAGAGCGAAGAAGCCCACGCCAAGGCTTTGAAGAAAGAGCTGGAATGGTCGCGCCAGAACCCCAAGGCCCGCCAGGCCAAGAGCAAATCGCGCCTCGCCCGGTTTGAAGAGCTGAGCGACATGGAATACCAGAAGCGCAACGAGACACAGGAGATTTTCATTCCCGTGGCCGACCGTCTCGGTCAGCAGGTCTTCGAGTTCCACAACGTCAGCAAGTCGTTTGGCGATCGCCTCTTGATCGACAACCTGAGCTTCACCGTGCCGCCTGGCGCCATCGTCGGCATCATCGGCCCCAACGGCGCGGGCAAATCCACGCTGTTCAAGCTGCTGGCGGGCAAAGAGCAGCCCGACAGCGGCACCGTGGTGGTCGGCTCGACCGTGAAGATGGCGTTTGTGGACCAGCACCGCGATGTGCTGGCCAACGACAAAACCGTCTGGGAAGACGTCTCGGGCGGCCTGGACATCCTGACCGTGGGCAAGTTCCAGATGGCCAGCCGTGCCTATTGCGGCCGCTTCAACTTCAACGGCGCTGACCAGCAAAAGAAGGTGGGCATGCTCTCGGGCGGTGAGCGCGGACGCCTGCACCTGGCCAAGACGCTGATTGCGGGCGGCAACGTGCTGCTGCTGGACGAGCCCTCGAACGACCTCGACGTGGAAACCCTGCGCGCCCTGGAAGACGCCCTGCTGGAATATGCGGGCAGCGTGCTGGTCATCAGCCACGACCGCTGGTTCCTCGACCGCATCGCCACGCACATTCTGGCCGCCGAGGGCGACAGCCAATGGACGTTCTTCGACGGCAACTACCAGGAGTACGAGGCCGACAAGAAGAAACGCCTGGGTGAAGAGGGTGCGCGCCCGCACCGCATGCGTTTCAAGGCGCTGAAGTAGTATTCAAGCAGTTCATTGACTTTTTAGTTTCTGCCAACATGACTCTGTCTGCGGTTCGTTCCAGAGCGGTACTTCGGGCTTGTGTGGTCACGGCCGTGCGGGAAGGCGAGACGTTGATGGACCAGCTCGTCAAGTTCACGCTGGACGAGCTGGCCAAGCAGGAATCCGAAACCCGGGCCATCGCCAAGCGCGATCTCGCGCATGAGGCGCAGAAGCTGCTGCGCGAGCACCACGCGGGCCTGAACAAGGCGTACCCGATGGTGCTTCTGGAGCTGTTTGCCGATGGCTCGGGAGCGCCTGCTTCCAAGCCCGCAGCGTCCAGCGCACTGGATTTCGGTGAACTCACCTTGGTGGACGACGATGAAGTCCAGGCCCAGGTCGAACTCTCCCGGGCGCAGCAGATGGCGCTGCACACCACGGACGCCATCTTGTCGGAGCTCAATGGCCTGGTCAGCGCGGCCCAGGGTTTGCCACGCGTGCAGCCGGAGCGCAACCCGCTGCGGCCTGAGAACTACATTCGCGCGCTGCAGCGCGCCATCGCCGACACGCAAGTCATCGCGCCGATGCGCGAGGCGTGGATGCAGCATATGCGGCCCTACCTGAGCCAACAGTTGGTGGGGGTATACGAGCGCGCGGTGAAAGGTTTGCGCGAACATGGCGTTGAGCAGGTGGGTTGGGGCGCGCGCGTACCGCAGCAGCCCGCTTACCCGCAGGGCGCGCCTGGCAGTGGCTGGTACGGACCGGGCGCGGGGGAGGGGCGCTCGGGCTGGGCGACCGCTTCTGCCTGGGCCGGCAGCCAGGCGGCACCTGTGGGCTACCAGGAGGCGGGGGCTTCGGGCTATGCGCCCAGTGGCCAGGAGGCATTGCTGACGGTCAGCATTCTTCGCCAAATGCTGGCCGGCGCAGGCGACCCGTACCAGGAGCTCTATGCGCCAACGGGATCTGCGGGTTCCGTTTACGCGGGTGGGCAGCAGGCGCCTTCTCCGCAGGGATTCGACCGCTACGCGCCGGCCGGCGCGTCGGAGGCGATCGAAGACATCGCGCAGCTTGAGCGCCTGGTAGGGCGCCTGGCGAACAGCCAGTCAGCCTACCTGCACAGCGGGCAAGGCGCGCCGCGTACCGGCCAGGCCTCTTTGTATGGCGCTGCCGAGGCGGCGCCCAGGGGCGCGGAGGTTGTCGCACGCATGGTGGAAAATATCTCGCAGGATGCGCGCCTGTTGCCGCCGGTGCAGCAGGCGGTGCAAAACCTCGAACCAGCCATTCGCAAGCTGATCCGCCACGATTCGCGCTTTTTCAGCGATGCCAACCACCCAGCCCGCCGTTTGCTGGATGAGATCACCCAGCGCAGCCTCGCGTACACGCATGTGGAGGCGCCGGGCTTTAGCCGCTTCATGCGGTTGATCGATCAGGCCGTTGCCCACCTGAGCAAGTCAGAGATCACCAGTGCGGCTCCGTTTGAAACCGTGCGGCGTGCCTTGCAGGCGGCATGGGAGGCGCAGCAAAAGAAGCTTGAGGCCCGCCAGGAGCGCGAGAAGCAGGCCCTGCTGCTGGCGGAAGAGCGTGAGATGCGCGCTGAGCGTGTGGCCGCAGAAATCGGTGCGCTGCCTGAGTTTCCAGGTGCGCCCCAGGACATCACCGATTTTGTGCTGGGCCCTTGGGTGGAAGTGGTGGCTGCCGCGCCGCTGGACGCACAGGGCAAGCGCAGCCCACAGGCCGCAAGTGCACTGGCTTTGGTCCCCTTGCTGCTCTGGAGTGTGCAGCCGGACCTCGCATGCGAGCACCCCGACCGATTGGACGAAGCCACCATGCTGCTGCCGGTACGCTTGCGCACCGAGCTCGAAAACATTGGCCACCCACGCGAAGAGATCGACGCGTTTTTGGCGCGCCTCGCGCAATTGCACCGCCTCTCCTTGGCCGCCAGGCCGCCAGATTTCGAGTTGCCGCAAGCGTCTGTACCGGAGGACGAAGGTCCGGGTGACCTGGAGCAGGACGCTGCAAACGATGGCGACAGCGTGACGTCCCTGTACGGGCCCGAGCCGATGGCAGAGCCCGAGGTGCAGCAGGAGGACGCGCCGGCCCCTCGGCCACCCGAGAGCGACGGCTTTGTCATGGGCGCCTGGGTGGAATTGGTCACCTCGGGCAAATTGATGCGCACCCAGCTCACATGGTGCAGCCCGCACAACACGCTGTTTCTGTTTACCGCGCCAGATGGCAGCACGCAGTCCATGACGCGGCGCATGCGCGACAAACTGGTGGCTGGTGGCGCTCTGCGGCTGATGGACGCGCTGCCCGCGACCGAGCAAGCCTTGCGCAGCGCGGCCAAGCCGCAAGGCAACGAGTCGCCGCCTTTGGCCTGACGAGCGACTCAAGCGTGCGGCAACTTTTGCCTGATCAGGTGAATATGGTTGCGCAGCGCGTACAGCTCGTCGGCGTACGACAGCGGCACGTTGACCTTTTCGACCTGCGCCTCCAGCCGGTTCAGTTCCTGGGTGATCGATGCGGGTGTTGTGTGCCCGGCTTCCATCTCGTTTTCAATTTCGCGCAGCCGGCCATACCAGCGAAAGACGCGTGAGCGCACCCGAAACTGGTAGAGCGGCGGCACGATGCGCGAGAGCGGCAGCAGTGCCGCCAACAAGATGCCCAGCACCAGCCACATGCGCTCGATCAGATTGGCCAGCCAGAACGGCAGGTAGCGTTGCAGCAGCGGCACGGGCTCGTTGATGGCGCGGTCGGCTTCGGCGGCAATGGGCAGCTCGCTGTGCCGGGTGTTGGGAAATTCTCGCGCCCGGTTGAACCAGCCGGCCCCGCTGTGCAAACGCTGCCCGGCCTGCGCAAACAGTTGCAGCAGGGCCGGATGCGTGCCCGTGCGCGCGAGCAGCGCGGTCGTGGGCGCGAGCAGCCGCACGTCGGCTGGTGGCACGTCGCGCGCCAGGTCCACGACACCGCGGGGCAGAGTGACGGGGCTCAAAAACGCAAAACGCCGGCTGTAGGCTTCGTTCTGCGGAAAATCCATGAGCGTGACGCCCGGTGTCTGCAGCAGCATCTGCACCATCAGCGACTCCGGCGCCGAGGCAAACACCAGCACGTCGAGCTTGCCCGCGAGAAATTTCACGGTGGCGTCGGTCTGTCCGAGCTGCGAGAGCTTCAGATCGCGGGGTTCTACGCCGTTGGCTGCCAGCAGTTTCTCCATCAGCGTGGGAACGCCGCTGCCTGCCGTGCCCACATTCACGCGCAGGCCGCGCAGTTGGCGCAAGCTGTCCAGCGGCCTGGGGCGGCGGCCCTGGTGGCGCTCCAAGGCAGGTCGGTAGAACAGCCACAGCGGTTCAACGAACAGGCTGCCCAGCGACGTGAGATCTTCTCGATCGCTCTCCTGCAGATCCGCAGTGCCACCTTGCACGAACGCCAGGTCGGCGCGGCCGCTGCGCAGCAGCTCCAGGTTGGCCGACGAGCCTTCGCTTGGCAGCAGCACGACCTTGATCCCCTCGACCGCGAGTGCCTGCTGGTAGCGTTTGCCAAAGGTCTCGTAGGCACTTTGCGCGGGCCCGGTGGCCAGCGTGACCTGCTTTGGGGGCGTGGGGTTGAGCCACCAGTACGCCAGCGCCAGCAAGCCAATGGCCAAAAAGACCAAGGGCCCGGCGGATGCGAGCAGGTCGCGCAGCGAGAGCAGGGTGTTGCGGAAAACCTGGGGCATGGCTCGGGCTTTCATGCGCTGTGTGGCTGCCAGTCGGCCATCGCTGGTAGGTAAAGCCCTTGCGGGGTGGTCAGCGACCGCGCGGCTTGCACGGCGCGCAGCGTGGCGCGCGCCGTTGCCTCGGCGGCCATGGCGGCCAGCAGCAGCATGCCGGGGTGCTTGCCCGACCTGCCGGTGCCCAGTGCAAAGAGCGTGTCGCCATCGAGCTGGGTGTGGGCCGGGAAGATGCTGCGCGCCAGGCCGTCGTGCGCGGCCAGCGCCAGACGCTGCGCCTGTGCCTTGTCGGCGAGCATGGCATCGGTCGCGACCACGCCAATGGTGGTGTTGGTGCCCGGCAGCAGCGACTGCGGCAGTTCGCCGCCGAGCAAGGCGCGGCGGCTGTCCAGCAAGGCCAGGCCGTCCTCGGTGCGTGCGCCCGCGACGACCTTGCCGGTGTTGGCGTCGAGCACGTCGCCCACGGCGTTGCAGGCAATCAGTGCGCCCACGGTCACGCCATCGACGGTGACCGAGGCGCTGCCAATGCCCCCCTTCATGGCGCGCGCCATGCCGAAAAGCTTGCCCACGGCGGCGCCCGCGCCGGCGCCCACGTTGCCTTCGGCGGGCGCTTGGCTGGAGGCGGCGGCACAGGCCGCGTAGCCTGCGGCGGCGTCGGGGCGGATGCTGGCGTCACCCACCATCAAGTCAAACAATACGGCCGCCGGCACGATGGGCACGCGCGCCACGCCGACATCCAGGCCCACACCGTGCGCTTCCAGCCAGCGCGTGGCGCCGCTTGCGGCGTCGAGGCCGAAGGCGCTGCCGCCCGACAGCACGATGGCGTGGACCTCGTTCACCAGGTTGCCCGGTGCGAGCAAATCGGTCTCCCGCGTGCCGGGCGCCGCGCCGCGCACGTCCACCCCGGCGATTGCACCCGCGCGGGCCAGCACCACGGTGCAGCCGGTGGGGCGGCGGGTGTCGGTGAAGTTGCCGACCTCAATGCCGGCAACGCGGGTAATGCTGCCGGGGTCGATGTGCTGGGAATTCATGCGCGCCGATTATGGGCGGCGTTGGTGTCGTGAGTTGAGGGTGCGCTAAAAAAGGCAAGGCGTCGAAATCGTCGTCAGGCAAGGCGCAAACCACAGCGATAGCCGTAGCTATCGCGAGGATTTGCAACGCGGCATAGCGGCAATTCTCGGCGTCTTTCTGAGGCGAACCTTCAATTCACGACACTTGGTTCAGGCGAACGTATCGAGTTGCGTGCCCAGCGGTCCGAGATTGGGCGCTGGGGGCTGCGGCAGAGCGTCGAGCAGCGTGGCGGCCGCAGTCGTCTGCACGTCAAGGGCCTTCTTGAGCACCGCTACATTGGCGGCTTGCGCGGTCTGGGCCTGGGTGTTGGCGCTGGCAATCTGCAGCAGCGAATGGGTCAAGGCGATATCCATGTTGGTATATCGGCAGAACGCACAAGGACTGTAGCGCCGGTGATTGCCTTCCAACGCCGCCGCGCCAGGCGCAGCGCAGCGGACGCAAGTCGTTCCCTATGGGCTGGCGTGGGCGATGGGGAAAGGGTCGGTGCAGCAAAAAAATTATTGAAAAGTGCCTCTAGCGCTTATGGAGTGTGCGCTAGTAGCTATCGAATCAATAGTCTTCGTGCTTCAACCCATGCTGTTGTCTTCCACGGTGCTGCAGACAATGGCCCCGTGCGAAAGGTCTGCCAGGCGCTGGATCAGCGCCGCAGCATCGCCTTCGGGCAGCGTGAACGCGAGGCGCACCACGCTGGCGTGCTCGGCGGCCAGCAGGCTGGCACTGGCGCTGGCCAGCTCGCGCCGTACCGCGCCTTCCAGGGCATACGGCAGGCTGCATTCCAGGCAGGCCATGCGCTGCAGTGTGATTTTTTCTGCGCCCAGCAGGGCCTGGGCCACGCAGTCGGTGTAGGCGCGCACCAGCCCGCCGGCGCCCAGCTTGACACCGCCGAAATAGCGCACCACGGTGGCCAGAACGCCTTCCAGATCCTGGTGGCGCAGCACCTCCAGCATGGGACGGCCGGCCGTGCCGCCGGGCTCGCCGTCGTCCACCGCGGCCGATTGGCCGCCTGCCAGCAAGGCCCAGCAAATATGCGTGGCGCCAGGATGCTGCTTCCAGAGCGCATCCACGGCGGCCTGGGCGCTGGCGCGGTCCTGCATGGGTTGCACGCAACCGATGAAACGGCTTTTCCGGATGGTCAGGTCGCTGTGGACGGCAGCAGCCAGCGTCTGCGCCATGCTTACTTGCGCACCCCGTTGGAGAGCATGCTGCGCACCAGCGCCCGGCTGTGGGTGCCGAAATGGCCCAGCAGCTCGGCGAGGGTGGTGTCCAGATGGGCGCGGCGCGCGGGGTCGATGGCCGAGAGTTCCTTGATCAGGTCGATCTGTGCGGAGTGCACGCCAAAGTCGAAGCTGGGGTCCGAGACATAGTGTGCCGGCAGCGTATCGACCAAGGCGCGGTCGGTCGCCGTGCCAGCGTCGTAGGCTTCTTTGCTGACCACGTCGCGCACGTAGCGCCCAGACCAGACGGGGTAGTGGGCGTCTGCGCTGGTGTCGTGCAGCTCGGCACCGAGGGCGCCCGGCTGGCGTGCCTTGGCAGCGCTGCGAATCAGCGCGCTTTCGTAGTTCTCCAACGCCAGATGCCGGTTGGAGAGCAGCACGATCATCTCGTTTTTCCACTTCGGCAGCCCCGCCATGGCCAGGGCGTTGATGCCGATCAGCTTCAAGGCGCTGGTGCCGGGCGCGACGCTGGCGTGGTAGGGCTGGGTCAGGTCCTGAACGTAGTGCATGGCCAGGCCCGTGAAGCGCCAGCCCCAGTAGGGGTGGCCGCTGTCGAAGGCCAGGCGCGCCAGGCTGGTGTACTGGTGCACGCGCAGCAGCGGGTAAGTGCGCTTGAGGAAGGGTGCCGCCAGGTAAATGAGGGCATCTTCATGGAAGAACCCCATGTGGAACGGGGCCTGGGTGCTAAAGCTCAGCGTGGGGTTGCCAAAGGGCAGGGCGCCGAAACCGTAGGTCCGGCCGGCCTCTGAATGGCTGTCGCTCCAGAGGTTCAGGTCCATGCCGTAGTCGGGTTCGTCGCTGGCCGACGCCACCACAGCGAGGGCCGAGACCAGTTCACCTGGGTCGATACGCACAAAGACGTGGCTCGTCTCTTCGGGTTTTTCAAGGGCGTTGACGGCCGTAGGCGCCAGCAGCCGCGCCGGGTCGGGCGCTGGGCCCCAGGGGTCGGGCTGGACGTACAGCGCCAGCCGGCTCTCGGGCGAAATGCGCAGCGCGGCGAGGAAAGCCTTGCGGCGCTCGGCATCGCTGCGCGCCGGGTCGGCCTTGAAGGCGAGCGCTTCGGGGCGTGGTGGGTAGGCGTCGAGCGTCTGGCGTGCCCAGGCTTCATCGGTCACCATCAGATCGGCAATGGCCCTTTCCTCATTCTTCAGAAAGCCCTCCAAGGGCTCGGCCGGCACTTGTACGCTGGCCGCCAATTCAGGCATGCGTTCCAGCGCCCGGTAGGTCACCATGGCGTGGTTGCTCCAGGCGAAGGCGGTGCCGGCGAAACCGGTCAGCGCAGCAACAATCAGGACATAACGGGTGGTACGCATGGACTTGCTGTAGGTCGAAGTGGGCGGGAGCGCCAACGCCATTGTCAATCCTGTGAAGGGTAGCCGGTAATCGCGCGGATCTCCTGGTACAGCGGCTGCAGGCGCCGGTACATGCGGCAATACACGCGCCGGTAGAGCTGATCGTAAGTGTGTGCGTGCTGCGGCTCAGGCTCGAATCGGTCGCCCATGCGTGCCATCGCGGCCACGGCGGCGGCGTAGTCGGCGTGCAGGCCCAGGCCCACGGCGGCGATCATGGCGGCGCCCAGGCCGCTGGTTTCGTACAAATGCGGGCGCTCGCAGGGCAGGTTGAAGATGTTGGCGGTGATCTGCATGGCCGCATTGCTTTGCGAGCCGCCACCCGAGACGCGCACCAGGGTGATGGGCGCGCCGCCGCGCTTTTCGATGCGCTCCTTGGCTTCGCGCAGCGCGTAGGCCAGGCCTTCGAGGATGGCGCGGTACAGGTGGGCGCGGGTGTGCACGTCGCCAAAGCCAATCACCGCGCCCTTGGCTTCGGGGCCGGGCACCTTGATGCCGGGGTTCCAGAAGGGCTGCAGCATGAGGCCCTGGGCGCCGGGCGGTACGCGGCCGACCAGGGCGTCGAACAGGCTCTCGGGCGTCACGCCCTCGGCCATGGCTTGCTGCTGCTCGTGCAGGCCAAACTGCTCCTTGAACCAGTTGACCATCCAGAAACCGCGCGTGATCTGCACCTCGGTGTTGTAGTGGCCGGGCACTGCTGCCTGGTAGGGCGGGATGAAAGGCGTGGCTTCGAGGTAGCGCGGCGTGGTGGTGTTGATGGTGGCGGCGGTGCCGTAGGAGAGGCAGGCAATCTCGGGCGTCAAGCACCCAGCGCCCAGCACCTCGCAGGCCTTGTCTGCGGCGCCCGCCAGCACTTTCAATCCGGCGGGGATGCCGGTGTCCTGCGCGGCCTGCTGGCTCACTTCGCCGATGACGGTGCCCGCCGCCACCAGCTCGGGCAGCATGTCGGGTGTGATGGGCAGGGCCTGCCATTTCCAGTCGTGCGGCGGCGCCCAGTGGCCTTTTTTGTAGTCGAAGGGTACGTAGCCGACTTGCGAGGCAATCGAATCGACAAAGCGGCCGGTGAAGCGGTAGTTGAGGTAGCCCGAGAGCAGCAGATAGGTGCGGGTGCGCGCCCAGATGTCGGGCTGGTGCTGGGCAATCCAGTTGGCCTCGGCTTCCTTCTGGAAGTGGCGCACGGTGCCGCGCATGCCGATGGCGCGAAACGCCGCTTCCCACCACCACGCCAGGCGCGGGGCGTGTTCGGCGCGGCGCTGGTCGAGCCAGATCATCGCCGGGCGCAAGGGCTGGCCGTGCTCGTCCAGCGCCAGCGTGGTGCCGCGCTGCGTGGTGATGACGAGGCCGGCGATGTCGTTTTTCTCGATGGTGGTGGTGTGCCACAGCTGCTGGCAGGCCTGGCACAGCGCCTGCCAGAACACTTCGGCCTCGGCCTCCATCCAGCCCGGCTCGGGCGACTGGTAGGCGATCGCCACCTGGGCCTTGTCCACCAGGTTGCCGTGCAGATCGAACAGCAGGGCGCGCACGCTTTGGGTGCCGTTGTCGATGGTGAGCAGGTAGGGGGCGGGCATGGTGTCTCCTGTTTGCTTTTGGTTTGATAGCTGCTTACGCTTTATGGATAAGCGCTAGAGGCTAATTTCATTCATATTTTTCCGTGCTTGACGGCTGGTAGTGCGCCACGTTTCACGGCATGTGCGGAGCGCCGCTCCCACCGCTCCGGGATTGGGGTCGGAGCACGAGTTTCGCTGCGCGAAATCGTGATCCGACCCCAATGCCTGCGCCGCGCCCATGCCATGGCCGAGCGCAGCGATGGCCCGAAGGGCTGTTGGTCTCCCCATCCCCTCTGTCCGTGCCGAGAAGCACAGCGCCGGGCGGAAAAAGGGCCGCGCGTGTTTGAGCGAAACGCAGTGCAGCGAGTTTGCGCGGACCCCGCCCGGTGCGAGCATCGCAGGTTGCCCCGAAGCGCAGCGCAGGGGACACGGACAGCGGGGTCGCCTTCTCTTTGGTGACTTTCTCTTGGCGACGCAAGAGAAAGTTACTGCGCCGCCGGGCGCACATCCCGGTACCCGTCCTCTGCCAAGGCATGCGGCCAGAACAGAAAATGCGGCTCCAGTTAGCGCGTCGCATGCTGCGCAGTCGCTCCGGGACCGGGGTCCGTTCCGGCATTTGGGTCAGAGCACGAGTTTCGCTGCGCGAAATCGTGATCCGACCCCAATGCCTGCGCCGTGCCGGGCGGCTGGTAGTGCGCAGCGATGAGGGCGCGGTAACGCTCCACCTCCAGCTCCCAGCGGGCTTCGTCCCACGCCAGGTGCGGGGCGCAGAGCTGGTGGATGCGCGGCAGGTGGTCCAGCCCGCCACGCGGCAAAAGAATGCCCAGCCGGGTGCGGCGCAGCAGCAGGTCGTCGAGGTGCTGCACGGCTTCGTGCCGCGCGGCGATGGCCAGCTCCAGCCACAGGGTCTGGGTGCCGGGGATGGTGTGCAGGTCGTCGCAGGCGCCCGTGCTCCATTCGGCCGCGTACGCGCCGTAGCGCGCGGTGAGGCGTTGGCGCACGGCGGGGCTCCAGCGCGGGTTCAGCGGGGGTGCGGGGGTGAACAGCGGGGCGTCGCTCCTCTCAAACGCCTTGCCTGCATGCGGCGCCGCCAGTGCCAGCGCGTCCTGCGCCATCAGCCGAAAGGTGGTGAGCTTGCCGCCGGCCAGTGTGACCATGCCCGATTCGTCGCGCACCACATGGTCGCGCGTGGCTTTGGACGCATCCTGCTGGCCGTCGTCAATAACTGGCCGTACGCCGGCATAGCAGGCGCTGATGTCGGTGGACGTGATGTGTGCGGCAGGGAACTGGTCGTTCACAGCATCCAGCAAATAGGCCACTTCCGAAGCGGTGATGCTGGCCTCGGCATCCAGGTCGGCGCGGTGGTCCAGGTCGGTGGTGCCCACCAGCGTCGCGCCCTCCCAGGGGTAGAAAAAGACCGGACGGCCATCCTGGGGGTGCATGAAGCTGATGCTTTGCGCCACCGGCAGGCGCCAGAACGGCAGCACCAGGTGGCTGCCGCGCAGCGGGCGCAAGAGCGGCGCGGCGCCCACGCCCGCGCGCAAGCGGTCGGCCCAGGCGCCGGTGGCGTTGACCACGGCGCGGGCCTGCACGGTGTGGGTTTGGCCGGTCAGGCTGTCTTTGGCCACCAGGCCGGTGACTTTTCCGTTCGCGGTTGTCAGGCTTTCAACGGCCACGTAGTTAAGCAGCACGGCGCCGTCGCGCCGGGCTTCGAGCAGCACGCGCCAGACCAGGCGGGCGTCGTCGGTCTTGGCGTCCTGGAACACCAGGGCACCGCGCAGGCCCGGCGGCGCCAGGCCCGGCGCCAGCGCCTGCGCGGTGGCGAGGTCGGCGTAGTAGTGGCTGCGCTGCCCAGCCATCAGGTCGTACACCACCAGGCCGGTCTGCATCAGCCAGCGGCCGGGCTTGCGGCCTGGGCAGTCGGCAAACAGAAAGCTCTGCGGCTCCACCAGGCCCGGTGCTTCACGCAACAGGCGCTGGCGCTCGCGTACCGAGTGCAGGGTGGTCTTGAGGTCGCCTTCCTTGAGGTAACGCAGCCCGCCGTGTACCAGTTTGGAGGAGCGGCTCGACGTGCCCCAGGCAAAGTCGCGTTGCTCCAGCAGCAGCACGCTCCAGCCGCGCCGCGCAGCCTGCTGCGCCACGCCCGCGCCGCTGATGCCGCCGCCAATGACGACGAGGTCCCAGGTCTGCACGGACAGGCGCGCGAGCGCGTCAGCGCGCGTCGGGAAGAGGTTCACACGGTTTTGCATTCGGTCGGTTCACTAGGCGGAAGCCGAAGACAGTGCTGTTGCACGACGAGGCGCACCAACGACGTTAGACGATCGAAGGCAAAGCCGTGTTCGCCCATGGCCCGCCGTCCTGCAAGAGTTTTCCAGGATTCATGATGCCCTGCGGGTCGAAATGGCGGCACAGCTCGGCCAGCGTCGCCATGCCCAGCGGGCCTTTTTCATCGACCAGGTGCGCCGCGTGGTCGCGCCCTACGCCGTGCTGGTGGCTCACGGTGCCGCCGTGCGCGGCAATGGCGTTGGCCACGGCGGCCTTGAACTTTTGCCAGCGCTCGAAGTTGGGCGCAAAGCCGCCCGGTGCAATGGGCCACACGTACTGCGAATAAATGCTGCTGCCCTGCGGGTACAGGTGCGAGAGGTGGGTGAAGGCGTGCACCCGCTGGCCGAAGCCCTCAAACACGTCGCGCGCGGCCTGCTCCATCGCCAGCATCAGCGGTTTCACCTGGGGCCAGTCAACCGCTGTTTCGATGGTGTCGGCCGCGTAACCCAGCTCCCACAGCGTGTTGCGCAGGTAGGGGCCTTTGAAGCGGTTGGCCGCCCATTTGCTACCCATGGCGGTGCCGATGTAGACCGCGCCGTACTGCGCCAGCAAGCGCCGGGCTTCGCGCAGTGCGGTGCGGGCGGTCCGCGCATCGCTGCTCACGCCCAGCATCAGCATGCATTTGCCCGTACTGCAGCCGCGCCAGGCGAGGTACTTTTCCATCGCGCCCACCAGCCGTTCGTGCCCGGCCAGCGTGAGGTTGGTTTCCGTCTCGGTGCCGTTGGACAGCCGCAGCAGCGACAGCGGCAGCTTGCGCTGCACCAGCGCGCGCACGGCGGCCTCCGCACTGTCCCAGCCGGGCAGGAAGAGGGCATGAAAACTCTCGTGTTCGGGCAGGGGCGTGACGCGCACGGTGGCTTCTGTGAGGATGCCAAAGCGCCCCTCGGAGCCCAGCACCAGCTCGCGCAAGTCCGGCCCGGCGCTGGCGGCGGGAAAAGTGGGCAGGGTGAGCGGGCCCACCGGCGTCTCCATGCGCCCGCCGGCAAACAAGGCTTCGATGCGCCCGTAGCGCAGCGACTGCTGGCCGCTGGAGCGCGTCACCACCCAGCCGCCCACGGTGGAGTATTCAAACGACTGTGGAAAATGGCCCAGCGTGTAGCCGTGCGCACGCAGTTGCGCCTCTACCAGCGGTCCCGGCGTGCCCGCGCCAAAGGTGGCGAGCTGGCTGGCGGTGTCCAGGTGCTGCAACTGGTTCATGCGCGTGAGGTTCACCGACAGGATGGGGCGTTCGCTGACCGGGCAATCGAGGTGCCCTGCCACGCTGGTGCCGCCGGCGAAGGGGATGACCATCCAACGGTTCGCGTGCGCCAAGTCCAACAGTTCGCGCACCTGCTCGCCCGATTCGGGATACGCCACGCCATCGGGCACCGGGGGCAGCGCGCCAAAGCGTTTGCGAATCCAGTCGGCGTAGCTTTCGCCGAGCGCCATGGCAAAGCGCTCCGAAGGTTCGCGCGAAATCAAAGGGTGCTCGGGCAGGCGCGACGGCGGGATGCACGCCAGCAGGTTTTCGCGCCGCGCGTCCTGCCCCGGCAGACCCGGGCCCAGGCGCCCGGCCAGCATGGCGCGGGCGCTTTCGGTCAGGTTCATCGAAGTGGCGTCGTCGCCCCAGCCGTTCCAGCGTCGCATGACATACTCCCTTGCACATTTTTCAGGCTCTGGCCGCGCGCCGCGCCTGGATGCTGCCGAATGTAGACCCGCGCACGCCCTTTGCCATTCCGCAATGCCGCCACCCACTTGTTCTATCGCGCCAAACCGCTTCCCGGGTCGCGTCGTCGCGCCGTATGCGCACACGCTCATTGAACTGGCGCGCGCTGAAGGCGTTTCGCAGGATGGAGGTGCAGCAGCCGATGCGGACATGCCGGTGGCGCAGTACCTCGATTTGCTGGCGCGCGCCTGCGAGCACGCTGGCCCCGCATTCGGTTGGCGCCTGGGGCAAAGCGTGAAACCTACTACCTATGGCGTCAATGGCATCCTGCTGCTGGCCTGCGCGACGCTCGGCGAGGCGCTGGCACAGGTGCTGCGCTTTGAATCCCTGGTGCACGACTTGGGCCGTTCGGAGTTTGCTCTGGAGGGAGGCCACGCGGTGTACGCCTGGCGCAATGATTGCGCGGGCCACGCGGCTGCGGCTGCCCTGAGCGAGTCGGTGTTCTCCGGCATCCTGACCTGCGCGCAGTGGCTGCTGGGCCGGCCAGTCGAGAGCTTTGCACTCGAATTCACGCATGCGGCCAACGCGCAGAGCGCTTCCTATATCGCGCAGGCCTGCGCCGCGCAAGTGCGCTGGGGCGCGGACGCCAACCGCGCCATCTTCCCCTCCGCACTGCTCGATTGGCCCTTGCCCCAAGCCCAGCAGGGCGTGCTGGCGCTGCTGCAGCGCCATGCGGACGCGCTGCTGCAGGCACGCCACCCGCGCGATGCGGGCATTGCGGCGCAGGTGCGCCAAAGCCTTTCGGGCCGACTGGGCCGGGGCACGGTGAAGTTGGCGGACGTGGCGCAAGACTTGCACCTCTCCACCCGCACGCTGCAGCGCCGCCTGGCAGACGAAGGCCTTGCCTACCAGACGTTGCTCGACGCCACGCGCCACGAGCTGGCCTGCCACTACCTGAGCGGCTCGGCCCTGCCGATTGCCGAGGTGGCCTGCCTGCTCGGATTTCAGGATGCGCCGGCCTTTACCCACGCCTTCAAGCACTGGCAAGGGCAGGGGCCGGGGCAGTACCGGGCAGAGGCATCCCGGAAGAGTTTGCGTCCGCTTGCGGATGCTGAGAATCGCACCCGCCGGGGACTTACAGCTTGAGTGACCAGGTTTCGCCCACCAGGCTTTTCCCAAAACCGTCATAGGGCTCGGATTTCACCAGCCGGAAGCCCCGTTTGGCATAAATGGCGCGGGCCGCCACCAGGCAGCTATTGGTCCACAGCACCATCTTTCGGTAGCCCTTGGCGCGTGCGAAGGCGAGGCACTCGTCGGTCAGGCGTCCGCCCAGGCCCAGGCCGCGGGCCGAAGGCGAGAGAATGAGCATGCGCAACTGCGCCGTGGAGGCCGATTTGCGCACCACGAACACGGCGCCGACACGCTCGCCGTCCAGCTCGGCAATCCAGCAGCGCTCCCAGGCTGGCTGGAACTTGCGCACGAAGCGCGCGGCGATGTCGGCCACCAGCGCCTCGAAGCGGGCGTCCCAGCCGTACTCGCGCCAGTAGGTTTCGCCGTGCTGCTGCACCACCCAGCCCATGTCGCCGGGAAGCGGTTCGCGCAGCATGGCCATGCGAGGGACAACGGGCGCGCCGGTTCCGGGTGTCAACAACGTTTCGATGCGTTCCATCGCGCTCACCAGTTCCCGTTGGCGCGCCGGGGGCAGAGGCGCCAGCAGTGCGGCGGCCTCGTCCCGGGAGCGTTGCTGCAGCGGCTCGAAGGTTTCGCGTCCCAAGGGGGTCAGGCCGAGCACTTGTTGGCGCGCGTCCTTGGCGCTGGCGCTGCGGTGCATCCAGCCCGCGGCTTCAAAGCGGCGCAGCACGCGGCTGAGGTAGCCGCCATCCAGGCCCAGATCGCGCGCAAGCTCGCTCGCCACGGGCGCATCGCGGTGCGCCAGTTCGTAGAGTACGCGCACGTCGGTCAGCGACAGCTCGCTGCCCAAATAGGGGTCGAGCACGCCGACGCGCCGGGTGATGAAGCGGTTGAACTGCCGCACGGCTTTGACGGCGGCGGCAGGGACGGGTGCAGCAGCGGGTGCAGCATCGACTCGCGGTTTCATTGTTGCCTTTGTCATATTATTAATTGACAAAGGCAAGTATATGCTCTGTAGCGTTATGTCGATTTGACGACTCGGGTCGCTGCGAGCCAGTTGCTCGCGGCGATGTCAGGCCTCGTCGCCTCCGCGCGTCTTGGTCACGCGTAGGCACCCTGGCGACGGTAAAAAGGCATGTAGCCTTAAAATTGCGGGTTACCCATTAATGCGCCGGACGCTGCCCTCTAGGGGCATCGTGGGAGCGCGCACCACTTTTGCATGAACGCCCCCGTCGACGTTTCCTTTTTCGCGCGCGCCGCCAAGCCGCTGACCAGCTACCGCCCATACTGGGCCAAGCGCTTCGGCACGGCCCCCTTCCTGCCCATGAGCCGCGCCGAGATGGAGCAGCTCGGCTGGGACAGTTGCGACATCGTGCTCGTCACCGGCGACGCCTACATCGACCACCCCAGCTTCGGCATGGCCGTGATTGGCCGCACGCTTGAAGCCCAGGGCTTTCGCGTAGGCATCATTGCCCAGCCCGACTGGCAAAGCGCCGAGCCCTTCAAGGCGCTGGGCAAACCCAACCTGTTCTGGGGCGTGACGGCGGGGAACATGGATTCCATGATCAACCGCTACACGGCCGATCGCAAGATCCGCAGCGACGACGCCTACACGCCCGGCGCCGAAGGCAACCGCCGCCCCGACCGCGCCGCCATCGTCTACAGCCAGCGCTGCCGCGAGGCGTACAAGGACGTGCCCATCGTGCTCGGCGGCATCGAAGGCAGCCTGCGCCGCATTGCCCACTACGACTACTGGAGCGACAAGGTGCGCCGCTCCATCGTGGTGGATGCCAAGTGCGACCTGCTGCTCTACGGCAACGCCGAGCGCGCCCTGGTCGAAGTGGCGCACCGCCTGGCCGCGCGCGAGCCGGTGGGCAACATCACCGACGTGCGCGGCACCGCCTTTGTGCGCCGCAGTTCGCCCGAGGGCTGGTTTGAGATCGACTCCACCGACGTCGACCAGCCGGGCCGGGTGGAAGACCACACCAACCCCTACCAGACCACCAGCGAGCAGGCGGCGGAGCAGGGCGGCACCTGCAGTTCGCAAGATACTACGGTTTCGATAGCTGCTAGCGCACAGCCAGTAAGCGCTAGAGGCCAAAAACAGTCTGAAAATGGCACCACCACCCACACACTGAACTTCGTGCCCAACCCCGCTCTTGCGGGCAAGCGCAAGGCGCCGCCGCAAGACCGCACCGTCATTCGCCTGCCCAGCTACGAGCAGGTCAAAAGCGACCCCGTGCTCTACGCCCACGCCAACCGCGTGATGCACCTGGAAACCAACCCCGGCAACGCCCGGGCCATGGTGCAGGCGCACGGCGAGGGCACCACAGCCCGCGACGTGTGGTTGAACCCGCCGCCCATCCCGCTGACCACGGCCGAGATGGACCACATCTTCGATTTGCCCTACGCCCGAAGCCCGCACCCCAGCTACGCCGACGCGCAGGGCCGCCACGACGGCGAGACGAAAATCCCCGCGTGGGAAGTGATTCGCTTCTCCATCAACATCATGCGCGGCTGCTTTGGCGGCTGCACCTTCTGCTCCATCACCGAGCACGAGGGCCGCATCATCCAGAGCCGCTCCGAGGATTCCATCCTGCGCGAGATCGAGGACG
>Ga0208272_100158_pt1 | contig 42604 bp, 41 predicted proteins | sample LakWasM129_HOW14_2_FD_183939 | JGI IMG/M metagenome (GOLD analysis project Ga0208272, IMG submission 183939) | Freshwater sediment methanotrophic microbial communities from Lake Washington under simulated oxygen tension - Sediment Metagenome... | ecosystem: Environmental > Aquatic > Freshwater >... | reverse complement strand
CACCTACGCGACGGGCATAGTGAAGTCGCCGGTGGTTGCTGTCGCCAACGCCTCCTGGGTCGGCCGGCTGCGCTATCTCGATCTTGGCTTTTTCAAGGTGGAGCGCGTTGTCCCCAACGCGCCCGAACGGGTGCTCCTGCCCTCGATTCTCGCGCCGTTGGCCGAACTGCGTCCATCGCAGTCGGACAAACGCACTTTCGGCCACCTCTTCGTCGTGGGCGGGTCGCTCAGTTATCCCGGGGCGGTCGTGCTGGCCGTGCGGGCGGCGTTGCGCAGCGGGGTGGGTCTGGTCACGGCATTTGTCCCGGAGCAACTCGTGCCCGAATACGCGTCGCGCCATCCCGAGGCGATGTGGGTCGGTTGCCCGGTCAACGCCGCGGGCGGTCTGGCCCGGGGCACCCAGGAACTGGTGGAGGAAAGACTGACCCGGGCGGACGCCCTCCTGATCGGTCCGGGGCTCGGGGCCGATCCGGAGACGATCGGTGTCGTCCAGGCGGTTGTTCTTAATAGGAACATCCCGCTGGTGCTCGATGCCGACGCCTTGCGCCGCGAAGTGCTCGATGCGGTGAAGGACAGGGCTTTTGTCGCCACGCCGCACGCCGGCGAGTTTCAACGCATCGCGCCGGTGCTCTTCAGTGACGGCAAACTGATCGCGCCCCACGGAGTGTTGGTGCTTAAGGGTCCGATGACGCGGATTGTGAGTAGTGCCGTTCTGCGACCGGCCGCAAGCGGTCAGTCAGAGACTGGCCCTACGACTTACTATTCTCCCTTCGGCGGGCCGGTGCTGGCGCGCGGCGGGAGCGGCGACATCCTCGCCGGACTTATCGGAGGGTTGCTGGCCCAAACACCGGACGACCCGGCGCTGGCGGCCTGCCGGGGCGCGGTGTGGCACGGGCGCGCCGCGGATTTACTGGCTCGCGCTCACGGGCAGGTCAGCGTAGAGACCTCGCAACTTCTGGAGCAGCTCGGGCCGGCGCTCTCTTCCACGACATGACAGACTCACTGACGGAGCGGCAGGCGTTCATGATCCTGAACGACCTGCCCAACATCGGCCCGATCACGCTCAACCGCCTGCTCGGCGAATTCGGCGGCGATCCGCGCGAGATCCTCGTGGCCAATAAACGCCGGCTCGAGTCTGTGCGGGGCGTCGGCCCTGAGACGAGCGCGGCCCTATTGGCATGGCGCACGCATTTCGATCTCGCTCGCGAGGAGGAACGGCTGGCGAAGGCGGGCGCGACCTTCATCACCGGGCGCGACGAGGGCTATCCGAAACTCCTCAAGGAAATCCACGACCCGCCCATCGGTCTCTACCGCAAGGGCAATTACTTGTTCGAGCATCCGTGCATCGCCGTCGTGGGCAGCCGGCGCACGACGCTTTACGGCCAGTCGGTCGCCAAGAAACTTGGTGCGCAGCTGGCGCAGCTTGGCTTCTGTGTGGTGAGCGGCTTGGCGCGCGGCATCGATACCGCGGCGCACGAGGGCGCGTTATCCGTCGGCGGGAAGACCGCGGCGGTGCTGGGTTGCGGCATCGATATCGTTTACCCGCCCGAGAACCTAGATCTCTACCGGCGCATCACGGAAACCGGCGCCGTGCTCTCGGAATTTCCCTTCGGTCGGAAGGCGGACAAGCAGTCCTTCCCGATGCGCAATCGCGTGGTTTCGGGCATCTGCGAAGGCGTGGTGGTGGTCGAGAGCGATGTGCAGGGCGGGGCGATGATCACCGCGCGTTTTGCCGGCGAGCAGGGCCGGCTTATTTTTGCCGTTCCAGGTCGCATCGACCAGCCGAGCAGCGCGGGTTGCCATCAGCTGATCCGCGATGGCGCGACGCTGCTCACGAGCGTGGATGACATCCTGAACGAACTGAACTACCTCGACGGACTCCGGCCCAAGGCGATCACGACCGAAGGAGAGTCCAGCGTGCTGGAGCAACTGATGCCGCAGCTCAGTGAACCGGAGCGCAAGGTGGCTGCAGCTTTTGGTGGCGGCTCACTGTTGGGCATCGATGCTCTGGCCGCCGCGACGGGTCTGAGTTCGCCCGAGGTGTCCGTGGCCTTGATGAGCCTCGAACTGAAGCGCGTCGTGAGCAAACGCGCCGACGGGACATTCGAGGCGCGAAATTAAACCATATGCTCGAAAGAATTCTTAGATTCTTTGTTGGAAGGGCTACGGTCACGAATCGTGCCGTTCAAGCATCGACAGACGCGCTCGCAGAGATTCTCGCACAGAAGGGTTTTTCCCAGACCGAACAGATTCCTCGGGCTGTCCGAATGATTATTATTCAAGAAGCCTTGCGCAAGGCAGCCGAAAAGGAAACAGACCGCTGCGCCCGAATGGGCGAGTTCCTTGACGAAATCCACTTAGCTGCAGACAGCATTATCGCAGCGTTCAACAAAGACGAAAATGCGGATGTTCGCATTAAGAGCATTCTTGCTTTCCACAAATTGCTTTAAAGATGCTCAGCCCGGGGGCCAGGCGAGGGGGCGTTTGCCGAGCAGATGCACGTGCAGGTGCGGCACGCTTTCGCCGCCGTCGCGTCCGTTGTTAATCACGAGACGATAACCGGATTCGGCGAGGCCGAGTTTCTTCGCCACGGCGGCGGCGGTCAGCAGAAGGTGCCCGAGCAGTGCTTGGTCGGCGGGGGTGGTTTCGCCGAGCCGGGCGACAGGCTTTTTCGGGATGACGAGCACGTGCACCGGCGCCTGCGGGTTGACGTCGTGAATGGCGATGCAGAGTTCGTCTTCGTGGGCGAGCTTGGCGGGGATCTCGCGATCGATGATCTTTTGGAAAATCGTCTTGGACATGAGGGGAATTCTCCGCGGATTACACTGATTTACGCGGATGAGATGAATTTTAATCCGCGTCCATCCGCGCTATTCGCGGATTTCAGAGGAATAAAAGGTTCAGGTTCGCGTGGCGGCGGGAGCGGGCGGCGGCGAGTTCGCGGATGAAGGCGAGGGTATCGTCGTATTCCCGGCGGCGGCGTTCGGTCCAGCGCTTGGTGGGCGGGCACTGGGCGGTGCGGAGATTGGTGACGAGCAGCGTGGACTCGGGATAGGCGGCGAGTTGCTTCAGGCCTTGCATGACCCCGGCGCGGGTAAAGAGCGGCGAGGCGCCGGCGTCGTCCGCGGCGGCGTCCCAGTGGAAAAAGCCGTGCGCCGGTTGGTTGGAGCACAGGCGTTCGAAGAGCCGGGCGGCGGCGGCGACAAAGGACGGATCGCTGGGGGCGCGGTCCACGGCGTCACCGAGGGAGGTCGTGATGGCGTCGTCGATTTGCTGGGCCAGATAGAGATCCTGGCCGGTGAGGGGCGCGAAGAGGGCGTTGAGGAAGTGCAGCCGGCGCAGTTGAAGGGGGCGCGTCATTTCTTGGGTTTCGGGATAGCGGCTTCGACGCCGGGTGCAAGGCTGCTGATTTCGTGCACGAATTCGGAGACGTCGCGGAATTCCTTGTAGACGGAGGCGAAGCGGACGTAGGCGACCTGGTCCATCTTGCGGAGGCGCTGCATGACATGCTCGCCGATGGCGCTGGTGGGCACCTGGCTGTCATATTGGGCCTCGACAGCGTCGAGCACGTCCTCGAGGAGCATCGTGATCTGCTCGTTGTCGATGGGCCGCTTGTGGCAAGCGGCGCGGACGGCGCGGAGCAGCTTGTCGCGATCAAAGGGTTCCTGGCGGCCGTCGCGTTTGACGACGACCATGGTGTCGCGAACAAGGAACTCCGTGGTGGTGAAGCGGTGGCCGCACTCGAGGCATTCGCGGCGGCGGCGGGTGTTGTTCCCGTCGCGGGTGATGCGGGAGTCGATCACCTTGTCTTCAATGGAAGTGCACTTGGGGCAGCGCATGGGACGTCAGTTGAGGGCGAGGAAGTTTTGGAGGATTCGCATGCCGCCTTCGGTGGCGATGGATTCCGGATGAAACTGGACACCGAAAATAGGGAATTGTTTGTGCCGGAGTCCCATGATTTCGCCCTCGGCGGTCTCGGCGGTTATCTCGAGACAGTGGGGCAGGCTGGAACGCTCGACCAAAAGGGAATGGTAGCGCGTGGCGGTGAACGGGGAGGGGAGGCCGCGGAAGATGTCGGTGCCCCGGTGGATGATCGGCGAGAGCTTGCCGTGCATCTGGCGCGGGGCGCGGATGACCTTGCCGCCGAACTGTTGGCCGATGGATTGGTGGCCGAGGCAGACGCCGAGAATGGGTTTTTTGCCGGCGAATGTCTTGATGATATCGAGGCTGACGCCGGCCTCGGTCGGGGTGCAAGGTCCGGGCGAGATCAGCACCCGGTCGGGATTGAGCTTTTCCGCCTCGACGGCGGTGAGCTCGTCGTTGCGAAAAACCTGCATGGCCACGCCCAACTGGCCGAAATATTGGACCAGGTTGAAGGTGAAGGAATCGTAGTTGTCTATGACTAGCAGCACTTTTGCCAAGCATAGCCGGCAATTGACAGGGGGTCAAGTCCGCGGACAAAGTCTTGCTCTTCGATGCCGGACGGCGCTCATAGAGCGCCGCTACAGATGACCCAACACTTCCATCTCATAAAGACCGACACCGCAACAGCCGCCCGGCGCGGCCGGTTGCAGACGTTGCACGGAGTGGTGGAGACGCCGATCTTCATGCCGGTCGGCACCCAAGGGACGGTCAAGGCGCTGACGCCGACGCAGATTCGCGAAACCGGCGCCCAGATCATCCTCGGCAACACCTACCACCTCAATCTCCGGCCGGGTTCCGAGCTGATCCGCGAACTCGGCGGGCTGCACAAGTTCATGGGCTGGGACGGCCCCATCCTGACCGACAGCGGCGGCTTCCAGGTCTTCAGCCTGGCGAAGCTGCGCGACATCCGGGATGACGGCATCGCGTTCGCGTCGCATCTCGACGGGACGAAACTGTTCCTCGGCCCGCGCGAAGTGATGACGATCCAGTCCAATCTCGGCTCGGACATCGCGATGGTCATCGACGAGTGCCCGCCGTGGCCCTGTTCGCGCGAGGAATGCCGGCGCGCTGTCGATCGCAGCTACCGCTGGGCGCAAGAGTGCAAGCAGCTCGCCACCGACAACGGCTTCCTCGGCGGTGGGCACCATGTTTTCGCCATCGCGCAAGGCTCCACGTTCGACGATCTCCGGCGCGAGGCGGCCGAGTCGCTCACGGCGTTGGATTTCCCGGGCTACGCGGTCGGCGGCGTCAGCGTGGGCGAGCCCGAACCGGAGATGCTCAAGCAGGTGGCGGCGACCACGCCGTTCCTGCCCGCGGACAAGCCGCGTTACACGATGGGCCTCGGCACACCGCCGCAGATTCTCAAGATGATCGCGCTTGGCGTGGACATGTTCGATTGCGTGCACCCGACGCGCGTGGCGCGCAACGGCGCGGCGTTCACGCCGGACGGCCTCATCAATCTCCGCAACGAGCGCTACCGCGCCGACCCGCTGCCGTTGGTCGAAGCATTCGACAACTACACCTGCCGCAACTTCTCCCGCGCCTACCTGCGGCATCTGGTCATGGCCAACGAGATTCTGGCCTGCACGCTGCTCACGCTGCACAACGTTCATTTCTATCTCAACCTCGTGGCGCAGGCGCGGGCGCACATCGAGGCGGGCGACTTCGCCACCTGGAGCCGCGCCTGGATCGAGCGCTACGAGGCGGGAGAACGCGCCGCATCCGGCGCAAGTTTTGCTGGCTAGCCCCGTCGCGTTGCCCTAAGCATCGGCCCCGTCATGCGTATCCTCATCACCGGCGGCGCCGGATTCCTCGGCAGCCATCTTTGCGACAAGCTCCTCGCGCAGGACCACGAGGTCATCTGCCTCGACAACCTCTTCACCGGCTCCAAGGCCAACATCGCGCATCTGCTCAAGCATCCGAACTTCGAGTTCGTGCGGCACGACGTCATCGATCCGTTCAAGTATGAGGTCGACCAGATCTACAATCTCGCCTGCCCGGCCTCGCCACCGCACTACCAGTTCAATCCCATCAAGACCACGAAGACGTCGGTCATGGGCGCGATCAACTGCCTCGGCCTCGCCAAGCGCGTCAAGGCCCGCGTGTTCCAGGCGAGCACGTCCGAGATCTACGGCGACCCGACCGTGCATCCGCAGCCCGAGAGCTACTGGGGCAACGTCAATCCCATCGGCCGCCGTTCGTGTTACGACGAGGGCAAGCGCTGCGCCGAGACGCTCTTTTTCGACTACCACCGCGAGAACAAGGTCGATATCCGCGTCGTCCGCATCTTCAACACCTACGGGCCGCGCATGCACCCGAACGACGGGCGCGTGGTCTCCAATTTCATCGTGCAGGCGCTCAAGGGCGAGAACATCACCGTCTATGGCGACGGCCAGCAGACGCGCTCGTTCTGCTACGTGGACGACCTGCTTGAGGGATTTGTCCGGTTGATGAACCAGACCGAGACGGTCGGTCCCGTGAATCTCGGCAACCCCGGCGAGTTCACCATGCTCGAGCTGGCCGAGCAGGTGCTCAAGCTCACGAAGAGCAAATCCAAGATCGTCCACAAACCGCTGCCCGCCGACGATCCGAAGCAGCGCCGGCCCGACATCACGCTTGCCAAGAAATATCTCAAGTGGGAGCCGAAGGTCGCGCTCGCCGAAGGGCTCAAGCACACCATCGCCTATTTCAAGACGAAGGTCTGAGTCGCCGGCGCTGCGCCAGCAATCTATGGAGAATCGCATTATAGCCTGACGGGTAGGGCGCACCGGCCCGGTGCGCCGCGGCGGAGCGGGCCGCTCCGCCCTACCACTTGCATCGTGACGTCAGACTTTGCGCGAGGCTCAATGGCTACACTCCGGCGGCGACTTCCTCCATGCGGGTGACGAGCACCTCGACGGAGAGTTCCCGCTTGCCGGTGCCACGGTAGGTGCCCTTGAGCGGCGAGACGTCGGCGTAGTCGCGACCGACCGCGACCTTGATGTAATGGCCGTCCGGCTGGCGGTTGTTGGTGGGATCGAGTCCGCACCAGCCGTGGCCGGGCACGAACACCTCGACCCACGCGTGGCTGGCCTGCGCGCCCTTGAGTTGCTCGGCCGGCCCGTTGTAGAGGTAGCCGCTGACGTAGCGCGCGGGGATCTTCAGCGCGCGGCACAGGCCGATCATCACATGGGCGAAATCCTGGCACACGCCGGCGCGCGCCTGCAGCACCTCGCGCATGTGGGTGTGCACGTGCGTTGCCGCGGGCTGGTAGCGGAATTCCCGATGGATGTGGTGCATGATGGCTTGTGCCGCCTGCCACGCGTCCGTCTGACCGTCGGTGGTGTCGAGTGCGAGCCGCCACAACTCCGGGCCGGCCTCCACGTAGGTGCTCGATTGCAGAAAATCGTAACAGCGGTCGAGCCGGGCGCTGGAGCCGATCTCGCTCAGCGGCGCGGGCGTCGCCGTGGCGGGGATCGCCGGTTCGTCGCCGGTGATGACGGTCGAGACGGCCTCGACGACCAGCTCGGTGTGCGGCTGCGTGATGTCGAACAGGTGGACGTAATTGAAATAGAAATCGAGGTAATGCGACAGGCGCGAAGCCGGCAGAACCTTCAGGATGAAACTGAGGCAGGTCTGGGCGTCGGCCGTGACCGGCTGCAAGCGGGCCTCGTTGAAGCTCTCTCGCACGGTGGCGGCATACTTGAAGCGGGTCCGGTGCAGGACGTGCAGTTTCATGCGGGCGACGGGGGAGGAGGATAGGCGGTTCGGCAGGCTCACCGCAAACCGGCCTCTGGGCCGGTTTGCTGCTGCTGTTCCTCCTGCTGGCGGAGTTCGTATTCTCCCTGCGCTTGGAAGGGCTGGAAAATGTAGGCTTGGAACAGGGCGTCGCCAATGGCGTTCAGCTTGCCCTGCGTGATGTCGATGTAGTCGTGCAGGCCGATCTCGAAGATGTCCGCCGCGGTGCTGAACTGGAGCTCGGCGAGCAGACGGCCGGCGAGTTTCTCGGCCTCGTTGCTGAACCGGCCGTCGGGCACGCCCGAGATGCGGCGCAGCACGGTGTTGAGCTGGCGCACGGAGAAGCGGACCGAGCGGGGGAAATCGTCGGAAAGAAGCAGGAACTCGGCGACAAGCGCGGGTTCGACCTCAGCGCCGTGGAGGGCCTTGTAGGCGTCCCACGCGCTGCAGGAGCGCAGCACTGCGGACCAGCCGAGGGCGTCGGATTGGCTGGGCTTCGCCAGCGTGCCGTGGGCCGGCAGCGAGGCATGGCGCACGTCGAGGATGCGGGAGGTCTTGTCGGCGCGTTCCAGATAGCGGCCGCACTGGATGAAGAACCAGCCTTCGTTGCGGACGATGGTGGCGTCGGTCAGGCCCTGCAGGAGCAACGAGCCGTTCTTGAGGGTGAGGAAGAAGTCCGACGGGCTCTCGCGCCAGAGCTGGGGCGCGCGGGGCGAGTGCAGGAAGAGGTAGAGCCGGTTGATCTCTTCCCAGAGTTCGGCGGTGATCTGGTCGCGCACCATGCGGGCGTTTTCGCGGGCCTGCGCGATGGAGGAGATGATGGAGTTGGGGTTTTCCGTCGAGAACACCAGGAACTGCGTCACGGTCTGGCCGTTGGTGCGGGGATGCAGCCGCCGGAACAGTTCCTCGTCGCCCGAGCTTTGCACGATGGGGATCCAATGGGCGTCGAGCGCCAGATCGTCGAGGTTGCGGAAGTCGAGCAGAAGCTGGAGGTTCACGTCCACCAGGCGCGCGATGCTCTCGGCGCGCTCGATGTAGCGGCTCATCCAGTAGAGGGAATTGGCGACGCGGCTTAGCATGGCGGTTAGCAAGTAGGGGCGCAGTCTTGCTGCGCCCACTGTTTCACCGAGGCAGGGCGCAGCAAGACTGCGCCCCTACGAACTACAAATTTCTTGGAGCTTCGCATGGTGTTCAATGGTTCCCGTAGAGCACCCAGGTTTCCTTGCTGCCGCCGCCTTGCGAGGAGTTGACGACGAGCGAGCCCTTGCGGAGGGCGACGCGGGTGAGGCCGCCGGGGATGATGACGGTCTTGTCGCCGTAGAGGATGAAGGGGCGCAGGTCGATGTGCCGGCCGGCAAAGCCCTCGCCATCGCAATGCGTCGGGTGGCGCGAGAGAGAGATCATCGGCTGGCCGATGTAATTGCGCGGATCGGCCTCGATGCGCCGGCGAAACTCCTCGCGCTCGGCCGCGGTGGCCTGCGGGCCCATGAGCATGCCGTAACCACCGGCCTCATTGGCGGCCTTGACCACAAGCTTGTCGAGGTTCTCGAGCATGTATTTTTTGTCGGCGTCCTCGCTGGCGAGGTAGGTGGGCACGTTGGGCAGCAGCGGTTCCTGGTCGAGGTAGTATTTGATGATGCGCGGGACGAAATAATACATGACCTTGTCGTCCGCCACGCCGGTGCCGATGGAGTTGGCGAGCGAGACGTTGCCGGCGCGGTAGGCGTTGACGAGTCCCGGCACGCCAAGGGCGGAATCGCGGCGGAAGACGGTCGGGTCGAGAAAATCGTCGTCGATGCGGCGATAGATGACGTGCACCGGCTGAAGGCCCTTGGTCGTGCGCATGAACACATGCTGGTCGCGCACGAGGAGGTCGCGGCCCTCGACGATCTCGATGCCCATCTGGCGGGCGAGGTAGGTGTGCTCGAAATAGGCCGAGTTGTAGGCGCCGGGGGTGAGCAGCACGACGTTGGGCTCGGCCACGCCAGCGGGCGCGGTGTGGTTGAGGACCTTGAGGAGTTCCGTTGGGTAATCTTCGACCGGGCGCACGCCGCCGGCCTCGAAGATCTCGGGGAAGGTCCGCTTGAGGGCGCGGCGGTTCTCCAGCACGTAGCTGACACCGGAGGGACAGCGGGCGTTGTCCTCCAGGACGAGGTAGTTGCCCTGATCGTCGCGGATGATGTCGGTCCCGCAGATGTGGATGTAGATGTCGCGCGGCACGGTCACGTTCACGAACTCGCGCCGGAAATGTTTGGCGGACATCACATAGTGGGCCGGAATAATGCCATCCTTGAGGATGTGCTGCTCGTGGTAGATGTCGTGCAGGAAGAGGTTGAGCGCGGTGATGCGCTGCACGAGGCCGGCCTCGATATGCTCCCACTCGTGGGCCGGGATGATCCGCGGCACGAGATCGAACGGGAAGATCCGCTCGGCGCCCTGCGAGTCGCCGTAGACGTTGAAGGTCACGCCCTGGCGCAGGAAGGCGAGGTCCACGGCGCTGCGCTTGGCCTCGAACTCCTCCGGAGTGACCGCGCCGAAGTGCTTGAGAAAATGCCGGTAATGCGGCCGGACCGCGCTGTCCGCCCCGATCATTTCGTCAAAAAATCCTCCGGTATCATATTGCCGGAACGGTTCGGGGAGGGTGGCGGAGGATGGGGGGCGGATCATGGCCATGCGGTTGGGTGAGGTTCCGGATAGCAGGTGGCATGCAAACATCGGAATTATCTTCACGCAGGGCTTGCGCGGCAGCGGTTTGCGGGAACGGATCGGGCGAAATTTTGTCGTTTGCCAAGGCTGCGGGCGTAGTTTTCATTCGCTCCCTTAAATGTTCAGCTTCCTCCTCAAGAAATTCTCCGGCCGGCACCATCGCAAATACGTCGAAAAATGCCGCCCCGTCGTGGCGCGCATCAATGAGTTCGAGCGGCAATACCAGTCGCTGACCGACGAGCAACTCCGCGCCAAAACGGACGAGTTCCGCGCCCGCATCAAGCAGGGCGAAACGCTTGACCAGATCCTGCCCGAGGCCTTTGCCGCCGTCAAAAACGCCGCCCGCCGCATGGTCGGGCGACCGGTCATCGTTTGCGACCACGAGCTGACCTGGGACATGGTGCATTTTGACGTGCAGCTCATCGGCGGCATCACCCTGCACGAGGGTCGCATCGCCGAGATGGCCACCGGCGAGGGCAAGACCCTCGTCGCGACCCTGCCGCTCTACCTCAACGCCCTCACCAGCCGGAACTCCCAGCTCGTCACGGTCAACGACTACCTCGCCCGCCGCGACTCCGAGTGGATGGGCCACCTTTACAGTTTCCTTGGCATCTCCGTCGGCTGCATCCAGCAGCAGATGCACTCCGAGCTCCGTCGCGAGATGTATAACCGCGACATCACCTACGGCACCGCGTCCGAGTTCGGCTTCGACTACCTCCGCGACAACGGCATGGCCACGCGCAAGGAGGACCAGGTGCAGCGCGACCACTTCTACTGCATCGTCGACGAAATCGACTCCATCCTCGTCGACGAGGCGCGCACCCCGCTCATCATCTCCGGTCCGGCACCCATCGAGCGCGAGCAGCCCTTCACGCGCCTCAAGCCCGGTGTCGAGCAGCTCGTCAGCGCCCAGCTCCGCCTCATCAACCACCTCATCAAGGATGCGGCCGACCTGCTCGCCAAGCCCGACCTGACCCCCGAGGAAAAACAGGCCGCGGCGATGAAGATGCTCCAGGTCAAGCTGGGCATGCCCAAAAACAAACAGCTGCTCCGCCTCCAGGAGAACCCGGAGTGGCGCAAGCTCCTCGACAAGACCGACGTCGAGATGCACAGCGACTTCAACAAGGACGAGATGTATAAATACAAGGAGGAGCTCTTCTTTGTCATCGACGAGAAGAACCACCAGGCCGACCTCACCGAACCCGGCCGGCTGAAGCTCCGCCCCGACGATCCCGACGCTTTCGTGCTGCCGGACCTCGCGACCATCTTCATCGATATCGAGAAGGACCACACGAAGACCCCCGAACAGAAGGAGCAGGCCAAGCGCGACGCCCAGTCCCGCTACGAGGTCGTCTCCGAGGACATCCACGCGCTTTCCCAGCTCCTCCGCGCCTACTCCCTCTACGAACGCGACGTCGAATACGTCGTGCAGGAGGGCAAGGTCATCATCGTCGACGAGAACACCGGCCGCATCATGTCGGGCCGCCGCTGGTCCGACGGCCTGCACCAGGCGGTCGAGGCCAAGGAAAACGTGACCATCGAGCGCGAGACGCGCACCTACGCCACGGTCACCATCCAGAATTACTTCCGCATGTATGAGAAGCTCGCGGGCATGACCGGCACCGCCGAGACCGAGGCCACCGAGTTCCACGAGATCTACCGGCTCTCCGTCACCCAGATCCCGACGAACCAGCCCTGCATCCGCGTCGACAAGAACGACTCCATCTTCAAGACCCGCCGCGACAAATACGCCGCCGTCGTGAAGCAGATCCAGGAGGCGCAGACCCGCGGCCAGCCCGTCCTCGTCGGCACCGTCACCGTCGAGCAGTCCGAGGTGTTGAGCCGCATGCTCAAGCGCGCCGGCGTCATCCACACCGTCCTCAACGCCAAGTTCCACCAGCAGGAGGCCGAGATCGTCACCCGCGCCGGCCAGCGCGGCTCCGTCACCATCGCCACCAACATGGCGGGCCGCGGCACCGACATCAAACTCGGCGAGGGCGTCCGCGCACTCGGCGGCCTGCTCGTCGTCGGCACCGAGCGCCACGAATCCCGCCGCATCGACCGCCAGCTGCGCGGCCGTTGCTCGCGCCAGGGCGACCCGGGCATGACGAAGTTCTTCCTCTCCCTCGAGGACGACCTCATGCGCCTCTTCCTCCAGGGCAACCTCGCCTCGAAGATCATGGAAGGCGCGATGCAGGAGGGCGAGGAGCTCGAGCACCGCTGGCTCAACCACTCCATCGAGTCCGCCCAGAAAAAGGTCGAGCAGCAGAACTTCTCCATCCGCAAGCGCCTCCTGCAATACGACGACGTGCTGAACAAGCAGCGCGAGGTCATCTACGGCATCCGCAACGGCGCCCTGCACAGCGAACGGCCGAAGGACATCATCTTCGAGATGATCGAGGACGAGCTGGCGTCGCGCCTGGAGAAGGCCGGCTTTGGCGAGAAGAGCGGCGTGACCCGCGAGAACCTCGAGAGCCTTGTCGGCTGGCTGAACTCCCATTTCCCCGTCAGCGCCAAGGTTGACGAGCTCGCCGACCGGCGCGACTTCGACGCCCTGCTCAAGGAACTCGTCGAACGCATCGCGAAGGCCTACGCCCTCAAGGAATCCGTCGAGGATCCCGCGGCGCTGGGCGGGCTGGAGCGCTACATTGTCATCAACGCCATCGACCACCACTGGCAGGAGCACCTGACCGAGATGGAGGAACTGCGCCGCTCCATCGGCCTGCGCAGCTACGGCCAGAAGGATCCGCTCTCCGAATACAAGGGCGAGGCCTTCACCTTCTTCGAGGAGCTGATGAACAACGTGCGCCTGCAGATCTGCACGAGCCTCTTCCGCTCCGCGACCAACCGCGACGCCTTCGAGAACCTCTTCGCCATCCTCTCGCGCTCCGCCCGCCTGCAGGGCCCCGCCGCCGCGCCCACCGCGCTCGCCGCCGCCGCCGGCCAAACGGCGCCGGCGGACGCCGCCCCGGCCGCCCCCGCCGAGGAGATCAAGCTCCCGTCGGTGACGATCCGCCGCGAGACGCCCAAGGTCGGCCGCAACGATCCGTGCCCCTGTGGCAGCGGCAAGAAATACAAGAACTGCCACGGCGCCGCCTGACGCGCCGCCACCCTCGCGCCATGATCCGGATCATCGGTTTCGATGCCGACGACACGCTCTGGCACAACGAAAACATCTTTCACCAAGCGCAGGAGCGCTATCGCGGGCTGCTGGCAAAATACCATCCACCGGCCGCGGTGGATCGCGCGCTCTTCGCCACCGAGATGCGGAACCTGACCCTCTACGGCTATGGCATCAAGGGCTTCATGCTCAGCGCGACTGAGACCGCCATCGAACTGACCCAGGGCGCGGTCAGCGCACAGGAAATCCGCGAGATCATCGCGCTCGGCCAGGAGATGCTCGCGCATCCCGTGGAGTTGCTGCCCGGGGTCAGCGAGATCGTGCCGGCGCTGGCCCGTGATTTTCGGTTGCTGCTCATCACCAAGGGGGATTTGCGCGACCAGGAGCGCAAGATCGCCGCGTCGGGCCTCGCCGCGCACTTTCAGGCCGTCGAGATTCTGAGCGAGAAGGATGGCGACGCCTATGCGCGGGTGTTGCGGCGTCACGGTGTCGCTTTCGGCGAATTCGCCATGGTGGGCAACTCCCTCAAATCCGACATCCTGCCCGTGCTCGCACTCGGTGGCGCCGGCGTGCACGTGCCCTACCACATCACCTGGCAGCACGAGCACGTCGAGGAAGCGCCGCACGTGCATCCCCGTTTCCGGCGCGTCGAGCGCCTCGCGGAACTGCCCGCGCTCCTCCCGGAATTGGACTGAGGCACTGAGGCTGGTATGAAACTGCGGTCGTCACACTGGATCTCGGCGGCGGGTCTCACTGTATTGACCGGGTGGTGTTGGGCCGTGTTGTTTTCGCACATGCAGTGGGAAACTCCAGAGCCGCCGCGAATCCAAGGAGAGGCACTCGTGCACAAAGCTGATGGAGGTGTTGAACATCGACCTGGCGTATTGGAAGCGGCAGTGCGCGAAACCGAAAACACGTGGTCCAATCTCGCGTATGTCTGCTTCGGTCTGGCTCTGGGGATGCGCGCTGCTTCTACTGCCGGCCGCTTGCTCGGTCTAGCCTTGGTTGGGCTTGGATGGGGGAGCGGATTTTATCACGCATCCATCATGCCGGCTTGGCGCCTGCTCGATGTGATCGGCATGTATTGGGTGATTTTTGCCTTGGTGACCTATGGCGTAGGCAGGATTGTGCCGCAGGTGAGAGCTGAAGGCTGGAAAGCAGCTTGGCTCGGCTTGGCTGTCGCCGTAGCGGCCGGGTTGACGGCCATCCATCGCAATGATGTGCGCTTGGGAGGAGTGAAGCTCTTCGATTCCACCACCGTCGTTGTGAGTGGATTCGTCTTGGTTGGTTTATTGATGGCATGGAGTGTTGTGCGGGCCGGACCGACAAAACGCGGGTTGGCGCTCTCTTGGGCTGCTGGCAGTTTGGTCTGCGGGGGAATAGCGGCGGCGTTTCAGCTCGGTGATCGGGTTGGCAGCTATTTGTTCTCCCCTTCGGCCATGATCCAAGGCCACACGGTTTGGCATCTGCTCAGTGCCGTTGCCGTGGGATTGGCCTACGAAGTGTTCCGTGAGGGATGGGGTGATGCCTCTCTGTTTCACCGAACACCTGTGGGCATTGATATCCGGCCTTGAGTCGGAAGGTCATCGGTTGAATCTTCCGTCTTCTATGTCCGTCGTTTCCGCCTCTCCCGATCCCTACGACGCGCCGCCGACTTTCTGGCAGCGGCGGCCGGAGCTGGGTTGGGCGATCGGAGTGTTCGTTCTCACGATCATTCTGACCTACGTCGCCTTTCCGCCGGTCAACACCGGCGAGGCGGCCTACGTGCTCGCACTGCCCGCCGTCCTTTGGGCCTACCGCCGGCCATCATTCCGGATTTTCGCCTGGACGGTTCTGGGATCGCAGGTGCTGGCGTGGACGCTGCTGCTGGGCTGGCTGCACCATGTTACCTGGGTCGGCCTGTTCCTGCTCGGTCCGTTCGTCGGTCTGATCGTGGGCTCCTGGTATCTCGCGGTGTGGTGGGCCATCCCGCGGCTCGCCGGGCATCCTGCGATGGTGCGCATCATCGCCCTGCTGGGCTTGGCGGCGCTGTGGGTCATGCTCGAATGGTTGCGCAGTGTTCTCTTCGGCGGCTTTCCCTGGCTGCCGCTCGCGGCCAGCCAGTGGCAACGGCCGCTCGTCCTGCAGAGCGCGTCCTACGCCGGCGCGTGGTCCGTCTCGTTCATCCTGATCCTCTTCAACCTGGCGGGTGGCGCCTACGCCCATCGGATTTTCTTCGAGGGTGCCACGGGCCTGCGCAAGCGCAGCCCCGAGTTCATGCTGGCCCTGATGGTGCTGGTGTTCTCCTCGTTTCCGTTCCTCACGGAGATGATGGGGCCGGCGCGCCACAAGCTCGGCCGCGTCGCCCTGATCCAGCCCTACATCCCGCAGGACGAAAAATGGGATTCCGCCCGCGCGACCGCGGTGGTCCACACCATCGAGCAGGTCACGGTCGACGCCAACGACCGCGGCGCCCCGGATTTCATCATCTGGCCCGAGGCGGTGGTGCCGTGGCCGCTCTTTCGCGATCCCAGCGTGGGGCCCTGGCTGGAATCCATCGCCCGGCGCACCGGCAAGTCGCTGCTGCTCGGCACGGTTTTCACCCGGGGAACGAATCCGCAGGATCCGCTTTGGTATAACGGTGCCTTCGTGGTCGATCCGCTCCACGGCGTGACCAGTCCGGGCTACGCCAAGCGCAAGCTGGTTCCTTTCGGCGAATACATCCCGCTGCGTCCGGTGTTCGGCTGGTTGGAAAAGTTCGTGCCCATCGGCGGCGATTTCCAGCGCGGCACGGACGCGGCGCCGCTCCTGGTGACGGCCGGAGTCGACCGCCTGCCGGTCGGCGTGCTCATTTGTTACGAAGATGTCTTCCCCGCGCTGGCGCGGGAGAGCGCGCGGTCCGGCGCGGAAGTGCTCGCGGTCCTGACCAACAACGCCTGGTATGGGGAGGGCGGGGCGGCCTACCAGCATGCGGCCCATTCGGTATTGCGCGCGGTCGAGACCCGCCGGCCCGTCATCCGTTGCGGCAACGGCGGCTGGAGCGGCTGGATCGACGAATTCGGCAACATCCGCGCGACGCTTAAGGACGAGAACGGCAGCGTGTATTTCCGCGGCGGGGAAACGCTCACCATCACGCGGGACCTGCGCTGGCATGACCGCCAGAGCTTCTATACCGAGCATGGCGACTGGTTCGTGGTGGTCTGCGCCTTCCTTTCAGTGTCCACCTATTACCTGGTGCTCACCCTGCGCCCGCCCCGGTTGAAACCCGGCGCCGAAGCTGCATTCTGAGGGGTTCCCCTCTTCGGTTTTGTCCTCTCAACCGGGGCGTAAGTCGGCCTGATAGGCGGAAGTTACAGGAATGGCGCCTTGAATGGCATGAAACGCTTAAGTCGGCGGCGCGGCAGCCGATATTAAGACGCATATGCAGTCGTTCGCCTTCACTCTACGCACGGCCATTGCCTTGGCCGTTTTCCTCGTCCTGCCCGTGACTTCCCTTCTGGCCGATGAAAAAGCTGAACCCCCTGTGCCGGTTCGAACTGTCGCGCCCGATATCCCCCCCAGCTTCGCCCATGCGGGCACGTCCGGTCTGGTGACGGTCAGCTTCACCGTCGACGAAAAGGGCAATGTGCAGGATGCCGCGATCGTCAAATCGAGCCACCCCGAACTCGAGGAGCCCGCGCTCAAGGCCATCAGGAAATGGCGCTTCAAGCCCGCCCGCAAGGATGGCAACCCGGTTGCCATGCACGTCGCCATTCCGATCAAGTTCCAGATTGAGTGAACCCGCCGCTGTAGTCGCATAGCTTTCTTCGTTCTTTACCCATGAAAAATTTCAATCTTACGGTTGGGAAAAAAATCACCGTCGGCTTCGTGGTCATCATCGGCCTGCTGGCCATCATCGCGGGCGTGTCCCGCTTCGCCCTCGGCACGGCGGGAAAAAAATTCCAGCTCTTCTCGGCCAGCGCCACCGAATCCCACACCGCGATCAGCCTCGAGACGGCCATGCTGGCCCTCAAGGTGCAGGTGAATGAGTTTCTCGCCAGCGGCTCCGCCGAGAGCGTCGCCGCCTATCAGGCGGCGCACAAGGACCTCGCGGAGGAAATGAGCCTGGCGCAAAAAAGCATCGTCGAGCCGGAGCGAGCCAAGCAGATCGCGACGGCCAAGGAGCTGCTCGACCGTTATCATCAGACCTTCCTCGCCTTGGTGGAGAACAACACCCAGCGCACCCAGGTCGAGAACACCATCCTCGCGCCCAAGGGCAAGGAGATCAAGGACGGCCTCCAGGCGCTCATGACCGAGGCCAAGGGCCAGGGCGACATGAACAGCGCCTTCCGCGTGGCCAACGCCCTCCGGTCGTTTTTCGAATGCGGCACCCAGATCGGCAGTTTCCTCAATTCCTCCCGGGTCGAGGATGCCAATGCCGCCCGCGAATCGCTGCAATTCGTCATCAAGCAGATCGAGCTCATCGAGAAGGACCAGGCGGAACTGGAGAAACTCGACGCCACGCTGAAGGACGACGCCAAGACCGCGCGGCTCGTCGCCCTGCGCAATTCCGCCGGCGCCTACAGCGCCGCCATCGACCGGCTCGTGGAGTCAAAGGGCAAGCGCAATGAATTGATCGCCGATGGCATCAACCGCATCGCCCCCGAGTTCACCGCCACGATCGCGCAGGTCAGCCGCTCGGTGCACGAGTATCAGCAGGAGATCGAGACCGCCGCCCGCGCCAGCCAGAAACAGAACGAGTATGTCGTCTTGGGCATCACCATCGCCGGCATCCTGTTCGGCCTGACGGCGGCCTTCATGGTGACCCGCGGGGTCACCCGCCCGATTCGCGACATCTCGCTGCACCTCGCGAGCGAGTCGGCGAAGACCCAGGAATCCGCCACCCAGGTCGCGCAGGCCGCCCTGACGATGGCCGATGGCGCCAGCCAGCAGGCCGCCTCCCTCGAGGAAACCAGCTCGGCGCTCCACGAGATCGCCAGCATGACGAACCGCAATTCCGAGAACGCCCAGAACGCGAAGAAGCTGGCGCAGGAGGCGCGGCAGACCGCCGATGCCGGCGCCACCGACATCGAGCAGATGAAGATCTCGATGAGCGCCATCCAGGCCTCCAGCAGCGAAATTTCCAAGATCATCAAGACGATCGACGAGATCGCCTTCCAGACCAACATCCTCGCCCTGAACGCCGCCGTCGAGGCCGCCCGCGCCGGCGAGGCCGGGCTCGGGTTTGCCGTCGTCGCGGACGAGGTGCGCAGCCTGGCGCAACGCTGCGCTGCCGCCGCCCGCGAGACCAGCGACAAGATCTCCGACTCGACGGAAAAGAGCACCCAGGGCGCGCGCGTCAGCGAGAAGGTGGCCACCAACCTGTCCGCCATCGTGGAACGCATCCGCCGCCTCGACGAGATGGTCGCCGAGATCGCCCAAGCCTCGCATGAGCAGAGCAAGGGCATCACGCAGGTGGGCGAGTCCGTCAGCGGCATCGACAAGATCACCCAGAGCAACGCTGCGCTTTCACAGCAGTCCGCCGCGTCGGCCGAGGAACTCAAGACGCAGTCGGCCGAGGTTCGTTCCGCGGTCAATCAGCTCATGAGCCTGGTTGAAAACTCGAAGCAGGATGCGACGGCGGCGACGTCCGGTCATCCCGCGCCGGCTGCGCCGGCGAAAACCGCCCACGAACCCAAGGTCGGACCCAGCCGGCACCATGTGAAGGCATCGGTGCCGATCACGACCCGCCAAGGCCAGACCGTCCCGAAGGACGCGGGCGCGGATTTCTTCAACGATCTCGGCCCGGCCTGAGCGCGGGCGCGGCAGTTGCAGGCCGGGGCGCCGTCTTGCCCGTTCGACAAGCTCAGGGCCTTGAGCCAGTCTAAAGGCTGCACCTCTTCTTTCCAACCGGCAGTCTACTGAAAGGTGATCGGCCGATGTCCCCATCGGCGATTGGCGTCGGTAGGGACACCGACGCCCACCCAATGCCTGGTTGGTTCAGCTGGCCGGAGCCGGCGCGATGAAATGCCGGAGATGGATCGCCTCTTTGCGCAGGTCGGCCCGAAAATCAGGATGGGCGACCGAGATCAGCGCCTCGGCGCGTTCCCGGAGCGAAAGCCCGTGCAGGTTCACTGCGCCGTATTCAGTCACGACCCAGTGGACGTGGCCGCGCGTCGTCACGACGCCGGCGCCGGGGTTCAGCTGGGTCACGATGCGGGAGACCTTGCCGCCGGCGGCCGTGGACGGCAGGGCGATGATGGGCTTGCCGCCCGGGGAGAGCGCGGCGCCGCGGATGAAATCCATCTGGCCGCCGATGCCGGAGAAGATGCGGTGGCCGATCGAGTCGGCGCAGACCTGGCCGGTGAGGTCCACCTCGATGGCGGAATTGATGGCCACCATCTTGGGGTTCTTGCGGATGTTCGCTGTGTCGTTGGTCCAGTCGCACGGATAGAAGGCGACACCGGGATTGTCGTGGACGAAATCGAAGAGCCGGCGGGTGCCGTTGATGAAGCTGGTGACGATGCGGCCGCGGCCGACGGCCTTGAGCTTGTTGGTCACGGCGCCGGACTCGACCAGCTCGACCACCCGGTCGGAGAACATCTCGCTGTGGATGCCGAGGTCGCGCTTGTCGTGCAGTCGCGCGAGCACGGCGTCGGGGATGCCGCCGATGCCCATCTGCAGCGTCGAGCCGTTGTCGATCATGGGGGCGATCAGTTCGCCGATGCGCGACTCGATGTGGGACTCGGGCTCGGGGTGATGCTCGTGCAGCGGCCGGTTGGTGTGAACGAAAGCGGTGATGCGTTGGAAGGGAAGGGAACTGTCGCCGAGGGTGCGCGGCATCTGCTCGTTGATTTCGGCGATGACGATCTTGGCGGTGTCGGCGGCGGCGCGGGCGGCGTCGATCGACGTGCCGAGCGAGCACATGCCGTGGCGGTCGGGCGGGGAGACTTGCAGGATGGCGACGTCGAGCTGCACCTGACGGCTGTGGAACAGGCCGGGAATGTCAGAGAGAAAGATCGGCACGTGATCCGCCAGGCCTTCGTTGACGGCCTTGCGTAACGGACCGCCGGTGAAGAGCGAGACGGAACGGAAAATGCCCCTGGTTTCGGGACTGATCCACGCGGCCGGGCCGGCGGTGTGCAGGTGGTAGAGCCGCACGTTTTCCAAGTCGCGGCGCAACGCCAGGGCGTTGGTCAGGGTCGTGGGCGTGGCGCACGCTCCATGCAGAAAGACCCGGTGGTCGCTTTTGACGAAAGATACCACCTCGGCGGGCGATGTGGCGCGGTCTGTCCATTTGTTGCTCATGAGTGACGCTGTTTGGTTAGCTTCCATGATTTTGTCCTAATTATCGCCCGGGAGAAGCCGCGAAGATGCGCATCCACAGTCAAAATGTGGTCTTATTTTGCTCATTATGCTCCTTCCGTCCCGCCGGTCCGGCGGCCGACGGACCCTTACCGGGGAAAGAGGACGCACACCGGGGTGGGGGCGTTGACGGTGTGGCCCGTGGATTGCAGCCGGCCGGTGGCGGGATCGACTTTGAAGACGACCAAGTTGTTGCTGTCCATGTTGGCGCAGACAAGCCAGGCGCCATCGGGCGAAAGGGAGAAGTTGCGCGGATGCTTGCCGCCGCAGGGCGTGAGCTCGACCAGCCGCAGCGTGCCGTCGCCCTGGATCTCGAAGACGGCGATGCTGTCGTGGCCGCGGTTGGAGGCGTAGACAAACCGGCCGTTGGGATGAAGGCGGATTTCCGCCGCGCGGTCGGGATCGGTGACTTGGAAGCCGGCGGGCAGCGTGGAAATGTGCTGAAAGGGTGTGCCGACTCCTCGCGCGGCATCGTAGGCGCAGGAGGAGATGGAGCCGTCGATTTCATTCAGCACATAGAAGAAGCGACCGTCGGTGGAGAACTTCGAATGGCGCGGGCCGGCGCCGGGCGGAATGGTGATGAACGCCGGATCGTTGGGCGTCAGCCGAGCCGCGGCGGCATCGAGCCGGAAGGAGAAAACGCGATCCAACCCCAGGTCGGCGACAAACGCGAAGCGGTCGTCCGGCGAAATGGTCACGGAGTGCGCGTGGGACTGGTCCTGGCGGCTCCGGTTCGGACCGAGCGGGCCGGTCAGCGGAATGCGTCCGGTGCACGGACCGAGGCGGCCGTCCGCCTCGACCGGAAACGCCGCGACGTAGCCGCCGCCGTAGCTCACGGCAACGAGGGCGCGGCCGGTGGCGTCGACGGCGAGATGCGTGAGATTGCTTCCGCCGGTGGGCTGCTGGTTCAGCAAGGTGAGTCGGCCGGAAGCGGGTTCGAGCGCGTAGGCGTTCACCGCTCCGCCGCGCTGGCCTGACGCCAGTGTGACGTCGCTCAAGGCGTAAAGCACGCGACCGTTGGGATGCAGGGCGAGAAAGGTCGGGTTGGGGACCTCGGCCGCAAGCATCGGTTCACTCAACGCGCCGGTGGCGGTGGCGAGCTGCGTGAGGTAGACGCCGCGACTGGCGCCGTCTTTCGGCGTGTAGGTGCCGATGAAAACCGGCAGGCTGGCGGCGGAGAGGGTGGTGGACATGGTAAGGGCGGCGAGGAGGCGGACGGGTTTCATGTGGCGAGGGCTTCCTTGAAGTGGCGGCGGCACATCGCGACGTAGCGGTCGTTGCCGCCGATCTCCACCTGCGCGCCCTCCTTGACCGCGCTGCCGCCGGGGCCGATGCGCAGGTTCATGGTGGCCTTGCGGCCGCAGTGGCAGATGGTCTTCAGCTCGATCAGATTGTCGGCGAGCGCGAGCAACGCCGCGCTGCCGGGAAACAACTGGCCCTGAAAATCCGTGCGCAGCCCGTAGCACAGCACGGGAATGCGGAGTTCGTCGGCGATGTCGGTCAGTTGCTCCACCTGCCCGCGGGTGAGAAACTGCGCCTCGTCGACAAGCACGCACGACACCGGCTGGGCGGCGTGGGCGGAGCGCACGTGGTCGAGGATGTTCTCGTTGGGCTGCAGAACGAGCGCCTGGGCCTCGATGCCGATGCGGGATTTCACGCGCCCCGCCCCGGCCCGGGTGTCGATGGCGGGCACGAAGACCATCGTGCGCATGCCGCGTTCCTGATAATTGTAGCTCGATTGGATGAGCACGGTCGACTTGCCGGCGTTCATTGCCGAGTAGTAGAAGTAGACTTTCGACATACGCCGGCGAGCTAAGCGCACCGGCGCGGGCGGAGCCAGCGAAAACCCGGCCGGCCGCCTGGTGGAATTCGCCACCCAGTTTCCAGAATCCGCCTCCATGCTCGACGCGCGCCCGCGGGTGTTGCAATGTTTCCGTCGTCTCATTCCGCGGGCCAGCGGATGGCGCAACATCAACCCCTCGTTCCCATGGCTCTCATCATATTCTTCCTGGTGCTTTCGATCATCGCGCTCGGCGCCGCATTCGTCGTCGCCCTGCCCGCCGCCGGCCGCGTGGCGCTGGTGGTTCTCGCCTTTTCGCTGTTCGTCTTCGGCCTCGTCATCGGCTCGTCGGTGGTGGTCGACCAGAACGAGGTCGGCATCGTCCACAAGCAGTTCTTCGGCAAACCGCTGCCGACGGGCCAGATCATCGCGCGGGCCGGCGAAATGGGGCCGCAGGCCGAGGTGCTCGGGCCCGGCTGGCACTTCGGCTACTATCCCTTCGTCTACTCGGTGCGCGTCGATCATGTGATCTCGGTGCCGTCCGGCCAGGTCGGATTCGTCACGGCGCGCGACGGCCTGCCGCTGCCGGAAAATGAGATGTTCGCCCCCGTCTGGTCCAGCGCGCAGGACATGCTCAACCCCGCGACCTTCCTTTCCAAGGGCGGCCGCCGCGGCCCGCAGACCACCATCCTCACGCCCGGCACCTACCGCTACAACACGGCGCTCCACGAGGTCACCACCGTTCCTGCCTTGCAGGTGGCCGCCGGCACCGTGGCCGTCATCAAGAGCAACTCCGGCAAACGCTGGACGCCCGAGGAGGGCGCCGGCGACATGGTCAATGGCGTGCCGCTCGTGCCGCGCGACCACATCGGCGTCTGGGCCGAGCCGCTCACGCCGGGCGGCTATTACCTGAACACGCACGCCTACGTGCCGACCGTCGTCAAGACGACGCAGCGCACCTACACTTACCAGGCGACGAGCTTTCCCCGGCCGTCCGCGCCCGCTGCGACGCCCGCGGGGCGTCAGGCCAAGGTCTCGCTCGCCGCCTCGGCATCGGGCAACGACGACTGGTCCGTCTCCGTCCGTTCGAAGGACGGCTTCTCCTTCCCGATCGACGTGCGCGTCGCCTGCGCCGTCGAGGCCAAGAACGCCCCTTACCTCGTCGCGCTCCTCGGCAATCCCGATGCGGTCGTGCAGGACGAGCAGGAGGACGAAAAACTTGAGGTGCTCGAGGCGCGCATCATCCTGCCGTCCGTCCGCGCCATTTTCCGCAATGTCGCCGAGACGATGAACGCCCTCGAATTCGTCAACCGCCGCAGCGAGATCGAGGCGATGGCGACCAAGCGCATCACGGCCGAGCTCGCGCGTTACCGCGTGACCTGCGACGGCGTCTACGTGGGCAACATCCACCTCGATGCCACGGCGGCCGGCCAGCAGCTGCTCGCCACGCAGACCGACCGCGAGGTCGCGGTGAACCAGCAGAAACTCTACGAGCAACAGAAACAGGCCGAGGAATCCCGCGCCAAGTTCGTCCGCGCGCAGGAGGAGGCCGAGCAGCAACGCCAGCTCGCCGCCGCGGAATACAAGGTCCGCGTCGAGGGCGAGAACGCCAAGTCGCAGGTCGCCCGCGCCAAGGGCGAGGCGGAGTCGCAGGTCATCATCGGCGAGGGCCGCGCCAAGGCCTACAAGCTCCTCGTCGAGACGCTCGGCCAGCAGCAGGTCGCGCAGCTCGAATTGCTCAAGCTCGTGGTCGACGGCAAGGTCCAGATCACGCCGCAGGTGATGGTGACCGGAGCCAACGGCAACGGCACCATGGACGCGCTCATGGGCACCATCCTGCGCCAGTCCGTGCCCGCCCAGCCCGCCACCAAGTAAAGCTTTAACCGGAGAAACCCATCATGCGTCTGCTCTTGTTTGTTTCCGTGTTCGGCATCCTCATCAGCGTCGCCGTGCTCATCATCGTCATCATGAAGGCGAAGAAGGACGAGACCCCGCCCAAGATGAAGCATCCGCGGGAAGACGAGTGAGCCTTTGGTGACCTAAAACCTGGAGCGACGCCGACCCCGGCGTCAGGAATTTGTGCGGCGAGGTCGCCGCTCCTCCAGTTTTTGGCCAAGTAAAAGCCCCGCGGGTTTCGCGGGGCTTTTGATGTCGGGATGGAAACCGACGCCCACCGGTTACTCCCAGCCGATCGGCCGGCCCTTGTTCTGTTCCTGCAGCCACTGCATGAGCGGGGCGTAGTATTCGACCATGGCGCGGGTGGAGAGATCCTCGCCGGTGGCCTCCTTGAGCACCTTGCGCCAGTCCTCGGTCTTGCCCTTCTCCATGATTGAGCGGAAGAAGTCGCCGACTTCCTGGCTGTTCGCGTAATTGCAGCTCTGCGGCGGCTGGTGCAGGATGTGTTTCGCGATGTAGTCGTTGAGCTGGTATTTGAACACCTGCGCGATGGCGTAGCTGTAATAGTAGCAGGGCGTGTCGTTGATGTGCGTCTTGGTCGCGGGATCGCACCATTCCTCGCTGCGGGGTTCCGGCGGCTCGACGCCCTGGAACTCGCGGACGTATTGCCACCAGCGGGCGTTCCACTGGTCGGCGGGCAGGTGGTGCGCGTAGATGTCGGCCTCCCAGTGCGTCATGACCCCGGATGACCAGAAGATGAACGGCACGCCGGGCGCGAGCGCGTCGCTGAGCAGGAAGGCGTTTTGATCGACCCGGTAGTCGGCGGGCAGAATGCCGAGCGACTTGAGGTAGGGCGCCATGCCGGCGGCGAGGGAGGTCAGCTCGCCGAAACCCTCGTGAAACGCCGGGTTGGCACCGGTGCGCAGCAACATCGGCACCACGTCGCGCGTGTAGCCGATGAAGTAATAGATGTGACCGAACTCGTGATGCGCGGTCTTGAACCATTCCGGGTTGGCTTCGATGCTCTGGAGCGAGCGGAGGTCGTTGGCGAGGTCGACGTGCCAGGCGGAGGCGTGCGTGTTCTTCTTGCGCGCGCTGCCGGCGGGCACGGGGTAGAGGTCGGATTTTTTCCAGAACGAGTCGGGCAGTTTGGGGAAACCGAGGCCCATGTAGAACTTCTCGGCGCTGTGTGCGACCCACTCGGGCGTGCGGTCCTTGAAGAACGGTGTCAGGTCGGCGCCGTCGGCTAGGCCGGTCCACTCCTGCGACCAGCGGTTGTTGATCCAGTGGGCGGGGATGCGCTTCGGCACGGGCTGGTGGTATTTCTCGGCGAGCTTGTATTTCACCCAGGTGTGGAGCTGCAGGTAGAGCGGGCGTAGCTCGCGCATGAACTGATCGTTGAGTTTCACCATCTCGTCGGTCGTCATGCCGTAGCCGGCGACCTGGAGGGCGAAGTAGTCCGGGTAATCGAGTTCCTGCGCCACGCCGTTGCGCAGGTCGCGGAGCTTGATCAGGCCGGCTTTGAGCGCCTTGCCGGATTCCTTCGACGCCTCCCACACGGCCTTGCGCTCGGCGAGGTCGGTGCTCGACTGGAGGAGGTTGTCGATTTCGTTCACGGTGATCGGCTTTCCCTTCAGCTTGAACTCGAAGCCATTCAGCGTGGACGCCTGCGCGACCTCGGCGGCGATGCGGTCGGCGACCAGCTGCGGATTGGTCATCGGGCCCTCGGCGGCGTTGAGGATGAGTTGCTCGAGTTCGCGGACGGTGAGTTCGTTCAACTCGGCGCGCTTGAGCAGGAGGGCCTTGGTCTCGTTGATGAGGGCGGGGTTGCCGAGGAAGGCGGCGCGCGCCTTGCTGCCGACCTCGGAGGCGGCGTCGTGCACGGGTGACACGTCGGTGAGGGCGTCCCATTGGGCGTTGCCCTCGATCGTGATCATGGCCTGGTATTCGGAGTTGACGAGAGCGAGGAAGCGGTCGGCGCGTTCCTGCGTGGGATTGGTGTCGGCGGCGTGCAACGAAGGCAGCACCGCGAGCAGCACCGCGACGGCGGCCCTGCGAAGGGGGGATGTAACGCGAATCATGCCCGTGTCATAAGCCCTCGCGGTCACTTGGCAAACCCGGAGCGGTGAAACCGCCAACGAATGCGACGGCTGGCACAAGGAGGTTGACGTTTCCTGTTATGGGCCCGTCAAAACTTCTTGGATTTTAACCGCAGACACCTTCTTTGCTTCGTCGAGAAAGATTTTGATGGAGAAGCCACACCCTTTACCGGTGGAATAGAGGGCAACGATTGCATGGTCAAAGCGGATGTCTACGACGTATGAAAGTTCCGCCTTTGACAAGACCTGCTCTGCCACAAGCTGATCATCGCCCACGTGAATCTTGTCTCTAATGTTTGTGTTAACAACCAGCCGCGCCTTTTCATTTAGAGCGTGTTGATGCCTGAGAGATTGGTCGATCATCCAACCCGAAAACAAACTGCAGCCAGTGTCAGCAGAGAGAAGGAACAGCATACATGCGATCGTCAGACACGTTCGCGCATGCGACAAAATCGAAGCAGGGTGTCTTGGCAGAAGAGTCATGACGGACATCGTAATCCTGTGGATAGCTATAGTGATTGAAATGCGGCCGGGGGGCTGGGCCAATCGCGGTTCACTCGAAGCGTTCCATCCACTTCAGAGGGTCTGAGGCGTTGGGGATGAGTGAACCGAACACCAGTCGGTCATCGGCTAGGCCGTAGAGCACGAAAAACGGAAATATCTCCAGATTGCGGCGCCTGACTTCCCGTAGAATGACTGACCCGGTATTGATGAAGTGACCTGCTCCCGTTGGATTGGCTATCGCCTTAGCAATGGCCAGATCCACTTCGCGACGGAACCGGGACTCAAGCTTCGGCGAGATGTCCGCATACTTGGCCGCGAATCGTCGGATATCGCCTGCAAACTCTGGGTGATAATGGACCGTCATCTCAAGGCCTGGCGGAACTGACGCTCGGTCAGTCCTGCGGTTTGGCCCTTGATGATGTCTTCCATTCGCCGCACTCCTTCATTGATCGCCGTCTTCTGTGCTTCGTCGTTAGGGTGGCTGGCAGTGTATTTTGCCAACCACTGGGCGAATGCATGCAGTTCCTCGGGAGAGAGGTTCTGAACTTCCTTTTCCAATTCTGCCCGGCTCATGCTCAAAAATCTACCGTGGACTTGCGCCTGGTCAAGTTGGCCTTTTTGGGGGACATCCAAAGGAATCTGTGATTCGGGCAGGTCAGCGGTGCGATTTCCTGGACTTGGAGGTGTTTTTCATCCGCGTGAATTCGATGCGCAGGAATTCTTTGGCTTCGCCGGGAATTTCATTCCAGTGGCAGCCGGTGAGCGCGCCTTCCAGCGCGTAGGCCATGACGACCGATACGGGATAACCCGCGGCGCGCAACCGGCGGCAGGCTTCGATCGGGCCCAGTTTGCGCACTTGATCGAGGGAATGGATGCCCGCGCCGATCAGCCAGCCGGCTGATTTGGGTCCGAGGTTCAATGAGGCCTGCAAGCTATGGCGGGCATCGGGCTTTTCGCGAAAGGGCCGGATCGGTTCGGGTTTCTTCGCCATTTTTTCGCGGCTCAAATCTTCACCGGGCTCACGGGCTGCCCATCGGACACGCGGTCGCCGGGGTAGAGGATGACTTCATCGCCTTCCTGCAAACCGTCGGTCACCTGGGTTTCGGTGCCACTGGAGGGTCCGGCCGCGACCGGGACAAGCGTTGCGCGGCCATTGCGCACGACGTAGGCCGCCCAGGTGGAGCCGCGACGGAACAGCGCCGACACGGGCACCTTGAGCACGCGGTCGCTTTGCCAGACGATCACGCGGGCTTCGACGCGGTAGTTGTCGCCCAGCGAGCGCCACGTGTCGCGCGGACTCGTGATGTCGGCCACGACGTTGACTCGCTGCTCCTCGACGCCGAGGGCGGAAATCTTGGTGAATGCCGCCGGCTCGACCAGCCGCACGCGGCCTGCGAGCGGCTTCGGGCCGCCCCATTGCTCAAATTCGACGGCTGTGCCGGCGCCGATGGCGGCGCCGTCGCGCGAGAGGAGTTCGATCACGACCTCAAGGTCGCCGGGGTCACCGACATCGAGCAACGCCGTGCCGGCGGTGACGGGGCGCTCGCTCTCCTGGAAAACATGCAGCACGCGGCCGGCGACGGGTGTGCGGACCTCGATCAAGGCGGGCGTGGTGTCGGGACCAACGACGGCCAACTCGGCCACGGCGGACCGCAGCACGCCCTCGGCTGCGACGACCTCACGGGCGGCGGCGGTCTCGCGCATCTGCGCGCTTTCGTAATCCTGCGGCGAGACGGTTTTGTCGCCAAACATCCGGGCCACGCGCTTGAGTTCGTTGGCGGCGAGCGCGTAGGCGGCGCGGGTCTTCTCCAGCGCGGCCACCGCGGAATCGCGGCGGGCCACGGCGAGGGCGCGGCTGCGGGTGTCGAGCGGCGAGGCGGCCAGCGGCTCGATGACGGCGACGACGTTGCCGGCGGCGATTTCCGCGCCGGGTTTGAAGGGCACGCGGCGCAGTTGGCCGGTGACGGGCGAGGAGACGACGTAGCGCTGGCGGATGCGCGTCTTGCCCTCCTCGCTCACCGTGGCGCGCAACGCGCCGAAGGTCGCACGAGCGGTCTCGACCGGCGCCGGCCGCGGCCGCAGACCGAAGGCGAGCAGGACGACCAGCGCGGCGCCGGCGGCGTAGGACAACCAGCGGAAAGGCCGGATTTTTTTCTGAGCAGGGGAGGGGGCGTTCATCGGAGTGAAAGTGAAAGGGAAAGTGAGGAGGGGAGTTAACCACTAATGCACACTAAGGGGACACTAATGGGAAAACCGGACTCTCTGAGCAGAGCGCAGCAAGACTGCGCATCTACTTCGATTAGTGTCAGATTAGTGTCCATCAGTGGTTGAAAATCCGGGTGCTTCATTCCGGCGCCTTGAGGGTGGCGATAAGGTCGAGGTGCCTGAGTTTGCGGAGGACGAGGAGGGCGGAAAGCGTGGAGGCGACGGCCACGACGGCGACGGCGAACGAGTAGGTGTAGCTGGTGAAGACCAGCGGCAGCCGGACGGTCTCGGTGTTGACGGACTGGATGATGGTCGAGGCGAAGCCGGTGCCGAACACCAGGCCGAGGGGCACGGCGAGGGCGCCGAGAATCGCGAGCTCGATCACGAGGATGGCGCCGACCTCATGCTGCGTCATGCCGATGACGCGCAGCGTGGCCAGCTCGCGCGCCCGCTCGGCGAGCGAGATGCGGGCGTTGTTGTAGATCACGCCGAAGGCCACGACCACGGAGAACATCAGGTAGATGCTCTGGATGAGGCCCATCATCTGCGCGGTCGTCTGGCGGAAGCTTTGCCGCATGGATTCCTTGATCGCGACGGTGCTGACCCGCGGGATTTCCTTCAACGCGGCGAGAAACTCGGCCCGGCGCGACTGGTCGAGGCCGATGCTGGCGCCGGTGATGACGTCGCCCTCGCCGAGGAAGCGGTTGATGGCGTGGAGGTCCATGTAGGCGGTGATGCCGGTGAAGTCTTCCGCCGTGGCGACGAGCGGCACAGTCAGGAGCGGGCGGCGGCCTTCGAGGGCTTCGAGCACGAGCAGGTCGCCGACGCCGGCGCCGAGCACCGCGGCCAGCTTGGCGGAGACGATCAGGCCGTTCTCGGGCGGAACGATTTCCCGTTCGTTGGCGTCGACGGCGCGGCTGTGCAAGCCGCCGGGCAGGAGGCTGCGCAGGCCGATCTGGCGGCTGCGGCCCTGAAAATGGATGCGGACGGCGGCGCTGCGCGAGGGTTCGAGGCTGGTGACGCCGGGCAGCTGCTCCAATTCGTGGGCGATCCGGGCGGAGGAGGGTTCGACGAGCCCGAGGTTGACGTCCTGCCGCTGGACGATGTCCCACTTGAAATCGAGGATGTCCGCGATGCCGGCCTTGAAGGTGTTGGGGACGATCAGCAGCCCCGTGGCGAGCGCGAGGCCGGCGACGGTGAAGAGCGCCTGCATGGGGCGGCGCTCCAGGTTGCGCACGGCGATGCGAAAAGCGTGCGGGAGCAGGTGCGTGAAGCCGGTGCGCTCGATGAAGGCCGGCCGGAAACTGGCGGGCGGCTCGGGCCGCATGGCTTCCGCGGGCGGCAGCTTCGCCGCCTTGCGCACGGCGCCGAGCACGCCGAGGGTCACGGCGCCGAGGCCGACGGTGAGCGCGATGGTGACGGCGGTGCCGTCGAGCCGGAAATAGAGATCGGGGAAACGGAAGAACAGTTCATACATCCCGACGAGCCGGTGGCCGAGGAAGACACCGCCGAGCAGGCCGAAGAGCACGCCGGCGACGACCATGACGAAGGCGAACTTCAGGTAGTGGACGACGATCTGCCGGTTGGTGAAGCCGAAGGCCTTCAGGATGGCGATCTGTTCGCGCTGGAGGGCGAGCAGGCGTGTGAGCACGGCGTTGGTCATGAAGGCCGCCACGCTGAGGAAGATGGTCGGGAAGCCGATGGACAGGATGGTGAGCACGCGGATCTCGTCGGTCACGCGGATGTGCGACGGGTGGTCCTTGCGGCCGAAGGCGCCGCGTCCGCCGTAGGGCCGGAGCAGGCGGTCCACCGCGGCGATGATCGGCTTTCCGTTCGCGCCGGGGGCGAGGGTCAGCGAAAAATGGTTGAACGCGCCGTAAAGGTCCCAGGCGGTGGCGACTTCCTTGTAGGGCATCCAGAAAATGCCGTAGGTGCGGCTGTCCGGCAAAGCCGCGCCGGGGCGCGACTCGAAGATGTATTCGGGCGAGAGGACGATGCCGGCGATGCGGAAGGTCTGGCGCCGGCCGTTGAGCAGCATGGTGAGCGTGTCGCCGGGATTGAGCGCGTTGGCCTTCGCGAAGGCCTCGCCGACGAGCACCTCGTCGCGCGCGCCCGGTTCGAGCCAGCGGCCGCGGCGCAGGAACAGGCGGTTGAGCTCGGCTTCGCCGAAATCGGGCAGCGAACGCACGAGGCCGCTGCAGGGCTCGGCGATGCCGGGCAGGTCGAGCGTCACAGGCACGGCGAGATCGGTCTGCGCGGTGGCGACGCCGGGGATGTCGCGCAGGCGGTCAATGAGGTAGTTGGGGGCGCGCTTGAGCGAACCGAAGATCTCGCCGAAATGGTTGGTCTGGTAGTATTCGGCCCGCGTGGTCTCGAGGGAGTAAATGAGGCTGCGCGCCATGATGAGCATCGCGAGGCCGCAGCCCATGACGAGCGAGACCGCGGCGGCCTGGCCCTTGAGGCGCTTCAGGTCGCGGAGCAGCTTGCGGTCGAGGTGCGGGAGCATGCTTTTGTCGGCCGGCTACCAGCTGAGCGTCGATGGTGCGGCGCGGACGGCGTTGCGGTGCTCGGTCAGCACGCGGCCGTCGGAGAAGTGGATGACGCGGTCGGCCATGCCGGCCATCACGGCGTTGTGGGTGATGATGACGGTGAGCGTGCCGAGTTCGCGGTTGGCGCGCTCGATGGCCTCGAGCACGACGATGCCGGTGCGCACGTCGAGCGCGCCGGTGGGCTCATCGCACAGGAGCACCTCCGGGCGCTTGGCGATGGCGCGGGCGATGGCCACGCGTTGTTGTTCGCCGCCGGAAAGCTGGGCGGGGAAATGATCCAGGCGCGGCGTGAGGCCGACGAGTTCCAGTGCGGACTCGGCCGGCATGGGATCGTGTGCGATCTCGGTGATCAGGCCGACGTTCTCGCGGGCGGTGAGGCTGGGGATGAGATTGTAGAATTGGAAAATGAAACCCACGGAATTGCGCCGGTATTGGGTGAGCTGGTCCTCACCCGCGTGCGTCAGGTCGATGTCGCGGTAGCGGATTTCCCCGCTGGTGGGAATGTCGAGTCCGCCGAGCTGGTTGAGCAGGGTGGTCTTGCCGCTGCCGGAGGGGCCGAGCAGCACGATGAGTTCGCCGGGGTAAAGATCGAGGTCCACTCCCGCGAGGGCGCGGACCTGGGTGGCACCTTCGCCGTAGGTCTTGGTCAGGCCGCGCACTTGGAAAACCGGCGGCTGGTCTGCGGCGGGGCCGAGGGGGTGAGGGGTGGGAGCGGCGTGGTTCACGGGGCACTCCGGGGGAAACCGGGAGCGCCCACGTTATCCCCAACACCGTGTCCTGCAACCAAAAGCCCGGACCGATTCCGGGATTGAGTCCGATTGATGGCGGGGAGAAGTCTGCATGCTAGTGTCTGGGCCGATCGGCTAATATGGGGGAAAGTTGCGCATTGGTGTTGAGGCCGGATGGGTGTAAACTGCGCTCTTAGGCAGGAGTGGTTTTGGCATGCACGTCCTCTTCCCCAATCGCGCCGCCGCCGGCCGGCTGCTGGCCGAGAAACTCGCGTCCCACGCGGGCGAGGAAGGCTTGTTGGTGCTCGCCTTGCCGCGGGGCGGGGTGCCGGTGGCGGCGGAGGTTGCGCATGCGCTCCACGCGCCGCTCGATGTGCTGGTCGTGCGCAAACTCGGGGCGCCCGCCAACCCGGAATATGGCGTCGGCGCGGTGGCCTCGGGCGGACTGCAGGTGCTCAATCCCAACGCCATGGAAGCAGCGGGGGTCACGCGGTCGATGATCGAGGCGGTGGCGGCGCACGAACGGCACGAGGTGGAGCGGCGCGAACGCGCTTACCGCCGCCACCGGCCGGCGCCGGAACTCCGCGGCCGTCCGGTTATTGTCGTGGATGATGGCATTGCGACCGGTTCGACCATGCGCGCGGCGGTGGCGGCGTTGCACGAGGCCTGGGCCGGTCCGATCACCGTGGCCGCCCCGGTGGCCGCCCGGGAAAGCTATCTCGAACTGCGCAGTGCCGTGCGCGGGTTTGTCGTGCTCAGCCTGCCGCGGGATTTCGCCTGCGTGGCCGACTTTTATGAGGATTTCACCCAGACCGACGATGCCGAGGTGCGGCACCTGCTCGACGAGGCCTGCCAGGAAAGAATTGCGGTGACGTCCGGCTTCGTCCCGTCCTAATCAGGCGGGATGAATCGAACCGACCGGCTCGTGGCGATGGTGCTCTTTCTGCAGGGCCGGCGTGTCGTGCGCGCCTGCGAACTGGCGCAACACTTCGAGGTGACCGAGCGGACCGTCTACCGCGACATCGCGGCGTTGGGCGAGGCGGGCGTGCCCATCTCGGGCGAGGCCGGGGTCGGTTACTGCCTCATGAAAGGCTACCAGCTGCCGCCGGTCATGTTCACCGCGGATGAGGCCACGTCGCTGTTTGTCGGCGGCGAGCTGGTGAAACAATTCACCGACGCCTCCCTCCAAGCTCCGATGGTGTCGGCGCTGGACAAACTCCGCGCGGTGCTCCCGCGCGACCGGCAGGATCACATCGAGCGGCTGACGCAACGCACCATCGTCTTTGGCAGCACGGCGCGGCGCGGCGCGCCCGAGGCGGTGGCCCAGCGGTGGTTGCTGCCCGTCCAGCAGGGCGTCGTGCAACGGCGCGTCTTGCGCATGGACTACCGCGGGCGCGGCCAGGAAACCGACACGACGCGCGACGTCGAGCCGCTCGGCGTCGTCTTCTACGGCGGCGCGTGGTATTTGGTGGCGTGGTGCCGCTTGCGCCAGGATTACCGGCATTTCCGCATCGACCGCATCCGCCGGCTCGAGGTGGCGCCGCTGGTGTTCCCGCCGCGCGAGGATTTTTCGCTGGCGAAACACATGCAGGAATCGGTGAAGCGCGACGACACCATCCCGGTGCGCGTGTGGTTTTCCCAACGGGTGCAGGAGCGGGCGCGGCTCGACAGTTTCGCCACGCTCATTGAGGAAGGGCAGCGCGACGGCGGCGCGGAATTCGCGCTCTACGCCTGGTCGCTCGAGTGGATGGCCGGCTGGTTGCTGTCGTTCGGCGGCGATGCCGAGGCGCTGGCGCCGGCGAAATTGCGGCAGCTCGTCCGGTCCGGCGCGGAAAACATCGCCCGGCGCCACGCGGGCAAAGCCTCCTGACATAGGGTTGTCACAGGCCCGTGGTAGCATGCGGGCATGGACAAACACAGCCTCGAACCGCCCCGCCTCGAGTTCCCCTGGTTTTCACTCGGAGTAATCATCACGCTGCTGGCGGTCATCGCTCCCGCGACGGCCAAGGGCGCGCCGGCGGATGACGCCAGGATCGTCGCCGCCCTGGACACCGAGTTCCAATTGGCGGTAAAGCACAACGACGCGGCCACCATTGACCGGATCCAGGCCGACGACATGATCCTCGTCACCGGTCGGGGCGGCGTGGCCACGAAAGCCGACCATATCAAGAACGCCCAAGACCGCGTGCGCATTTACGAGCAGCAGGACGAGGAGCCCGGCACGCAGACCGTCCGCGTCTGGGGCGACACGGCGGTCGTGACCGCGCTGCTCTGGATCAAAGGGAGCGCGAAGGACGGCAAGGCGTTCGATTACCGGCTCTGGTTCAGCGACACCTACGTGCGCACGCCCGCCGGCTGGAAATACGTGTTTGGCCAGGCCTCGCTGCCTCTGCCCGACAAATCAAAATAACGCCCTTTCCCATGCCCATGCTGCAAGGACTCCGCACCGTCATCTATCACGCGCCCGATCTCGCCAAGACGAAGGCGTGGTTTGCCCAGGCGTTCGCCATCACACCGTATTTCGATGAGCCGTTCTATGTCGGCTTCAACGTCGGCGGCTTCGAGCTCGGCCTGATTCCCGACGGACCCGGCGGCGCCGTTTCCGTCGGCGTGCTGGCCTACTGGGGAGTGACCGATGTCGGTGCCGCCTGCTCGCACCTGCTCGCCCTCGGGGCGACCACGCACGAAGCGCCGAAGGAAGTGGGCGGCGGCATCACCGTGGCCTCGGTGATCGATCCCTTCGGCAATATCATCGGCCTGATCGACAATCCGCAGTTCGATCCGCGCGCGGTGAAATAGCCGCGCCCGCATTTTCGTCCAAACCTCAACCACCACTCCCATGCTCCAAGTCAAAGCCTTCGCCTTCACCGCCTATCCCGTCACCGATCTCGTCCGTGCCAAAGCCTTCTATCAGGGCGTGCTCGGCCTCAAGCCCGGCAACGTCTGGGGCGACGACAAGCAGGGCTGGATCGAATACGATCTCGGCGACGGCACGCTAGCGATCAGCAATTTCTCCGCCGACAAATGGAAACCCTCGGCCAGCGGCCCGAGCCTGGCGCTCGAGGTGACGGATTTCGCCGCCGCGGTTGCCACCCTGCGCGGCGCCGGGGTTCCCTTTCTGGTCGAACCGATGGACAGCGGCGTCTGTCACATGGGCATCGTCTCCGATCCCGACGGCAACAGCCTCATCATCCACCACCGCAAAGCGCAGGCCTGAGCGCCGCGGTCATCTCCACGCAGCCCACACCATGCACATCCGCACCATCGCCGTCACCGTGGCCGCTCCGCGCGACCTCGTGTTCAATTTTCTCGCTGACATCGAGAACCTGCCGAAGTGGGCGGGCGGTTATTGCGAACGCCTCGCTCTCCAACGCGGTCGGTGGTGGGCCTTGACCGCCGAAGGCGAACTGGTGGTGGACCTTGAATCGAGCGCCGGCACCGGGGTCATCGATCTGCGGGCCGGGCCGCTGCCGGAACGCATGACTCCGATTCCGCTCCGCGTGTTCGCGCTCTCGCCGCGACGCACCCTCCTGACCGTGACCGTCATTGAGACGCCCGATCAGACTACCGTGGCTTACGAGCGGCGCTACCGGCTGCTGCTGACTGCAACCAGCGGGCTGTTGCGGCGTTTTGGTGGCGGCGAGCTGCACCCGCCGACGGTTGCGCCGGAAATGGCCGAGCTGGGATTGAACTAGCCGCAGTCGCCTCGCGATGCGCAAACTCGTTTACTATCTGGCCGCCAGTCTCGACGGCTACATCGCGCGTCCCGACGGCTCCATCGACTGGCTGCCGGTGCCGACGCCCAAGCAGGATTACGGTTACGCGAAGTTTCTGGAGCGGATCGACGAGCTCATCATCGGGCGCAAAACTTACGAGCAGCTGCTGACGATGGGCCCGTGGCCCTACGACGGGCACAAGTGTCATGTGCTCAGCCGGCGCTGGGCCGGACATCGGGACGTGCATGCGGTGTTCACGGACACCGGCGCGGCGGCGCTGCTCCGCAGGCTGCGGAAGCAACCTGGACGCGATATCTGGCTGGTCGGCGGTGGCGAGAGCGCGCAGACCTGTTTCGCCGCCGGGGTGGTCGACGAAATCATCCTGACCATCGTTCCGTTGCTGCTTGGCGAGGGCCGACCGCTGTTTCTGCCCCGCGTCGCGGGCACGCCGTTGGAGTTGCGCGACACCCGCGCGTTTCCCGACGGGTTGGTGCAACTGCACTACGAGGTGCAGCACCCGGCGCGGCGGGAACCGCGCGCTCAGGCGTCTGTGGCGTCCGCGGGCAGCCACCAGGCCCACACGGCGGCGGCGAGGGCGAGCAGGCTGGAGTAGAGCAGCGCTATGCGGAAATCGCCGACCGGGGCCAGCCACCCGAAAATCACCGAGGCCAGCGCCGCGGCAAGGCGGCCGATGTTGTAGCAAAAGCCCGCGCCGGTCGTTCGCAGCAGGACAGGAAACAGCGGCGGCATATACATCGTGAACAGCCCGAACACACCCGAGAAGAATCCGACCAGCGGCACCCAGAACCAGGCGAGCTCACCAAAGCCGCGCGGCACGATGAACGCCCCGGCCATGCTGCCGAACAGCGCCCAGAACATGAGCATGATGGCGCGCCGGTTGCCCAGCAGCTTGGCCAGCCAGCCGGCGAAGTAGTTCCCGATGATCGAGACGGCGATCATCACAAAAAATGCCTCCGAGACCTGGGTGGTGATCTCATCGGCCGGCGTGCCGGCGACGACCAGCAGCTTGCGCACATGTTGTGCCTGCCAGAAAATGAAGAGCCACCAGGCCGAGAGGCTGAGCGCGCAGACGATCATCGTTCGCCAGGTGATCGATGCCGTGGCGCCGCGGAACAGCTCGCGCACCCCGGGATTGCGATGGTGCACCTGTTCCTCGGCCTGTTGCCAGACCTCGGGCTCGGGCACGTGCCGCCGGATCCAGTAGACCAGCAGGGCGGGCAGCACGCCGATCAGGAACACCCAGCGCTCCGAATGCGGCGGCATCACGATGGACAGCACGCCGACGAGGCCGGCGGCGAACAGGATGCCGAGGTTGACGCCGCTTTGGAGCACCGCGGCGATCCAGGGCCGCCAGGCGCGCGGCCACGTCTCGGCAAGCAGCGAGGCGCCCACTGCCCATTCGCCGCCGATGCCGAGCGCTGCGACGAAGCGGAAGATCATCAACTGCCACCACGTCTGGGAAAACGCGCACAGGCCGGTGCATGCCGCGTAGGTCAGCACCGTGAGCGCCAGGGTGCGGCTGCGTCCGAGCTTGTCGCCGAGCCGGCCGAAGAACGCGCCGCCGAGGGCCCAACCCACGAGGAACGAGGCCTGGATGTAGGCGCTCTTCTCCTTCACCTGCGGATCGTCGGCGCTCGTCGCGAGGAGTTGGAGGACGAGCGGGGCGGCGACGAGCGTGTAGAGATGCAGCTCAAGCCCGTCGAAAAACCAGCCGAGCCACGCGGCGATGCCAGATTTCCACTGCAACGGGGTGATCTCACGGAGGTGCGTGGCCTCGGGGGCGGGGGGCATGGACCGGGAGATTGGCGGTGCCGCGCCGGGGGGCGAGCCCGGAGTGCGTCACCATTCGTGGGCGACGTCCACCGAGCAGAGGGATAATATATTTTCGTTTACCGGATTAGTTTCACTGCAATGCCCGACAGGACAATCGCTGCGGAGCCAGTCATAATCGGTTATGGTAGCCTTGAGGGATGAAATTCTTGCTGCGTCTGTTGCTCGGCGGTGCGTTATTCATTCAACCCCTTCTCGCCCAGTTTGGCACCGACAACTTCGCCAATTCCAGCAACTGGACCGTCGGAACTCCAACCGGAGGCGCCACTTTTACCTTTAATAATCGCCTGGAGTATCTGGTTTCTACTCCCACGACCAACGATGCCGTCACCGCTACCTGGCAGCCGGGTTACGCACCCTACGCATCCGATTGGTCGGTGGTGGTCGACCTGCATCTGCTGTCGATGACACTCACCTCGCCCAGCAAGTCCGTTTATCTCAACCTTATGGTCAGCGATAAGGACACCCCCGGAAACTACATGAAGGTATATCAATTTCGCACTTGGGGCGGGAGTGCGATGGAAGGATTCGATAGCGAACTCAATGGCAGCGGCAACCTCACGGGCTATGCGGGATATCTCTCGAGCACGGCGACCGACTCGTCATTATTGATCAGCTTCAACAGCACGACAAAGGTTTTGTCATCTTTCGTTGGGATCGCGCCGACCTACACTTGGACTCCTTTAGAGTCGGTAGATATCGGATCGGGCACTTACCTTTGGGGTTCGAACGGTTTCACCATCCAACTTGCAGCATCGTCGGCGAGTATGGGAGGCACGTTGGCATTCTCATCTGGGGATGCCCATTTCAGCAACTTCGCCGTCTCCTCTACCGCGATTCCCGAGCCCGCGACCTATGCCGCGGCTTTCGGTTTGATTGGTCTGATCGCGGCGGGGCTACGGCGCCGGTTCGGCCAGCAGTGAATCGAGGTTCAGGCGCGCCGTGACCATCGCGAGTCCGCCGTCGGGCGTGCGCGGCCATTGTTCCTGCGGACGGTCCCAATAGAGTTCTACGCCGTTCTGGTCGGGGTCGCGCAGATACAGCGCCTCGCTGACGCCGTGATCGGACGCGCCGTCGAGGGAGATTTCTGCCCGGATCAGCCGGCGCAACGCGTCCGCGAGCGCGGCGCGGGTGGGGTAGAGGATCGCCGTGTGATAAAGCCCGGTGCTGCCCGGGGGCGGCGGGGAGCCGCCGAGGCTTTCCCAGGTGTTTAATCCGATGTGATGGTGATAGCCGCCGGCGGAGATGAAGGCCGCCTGCGTGCCGTAACGCTGCATCAGTTCGAAACCGAGCACGCCGCAGTAGAAATCCAGGGCGCGTTGCAGGTCTGCAACCTTCAGGTGGACATGGCCGATGCGGGCACCGGCGGCGATGGGAGGATGGGCGGCGGGCATGCGGGCAGATTGCACAGCAGAGAAAAAAGCGCAATTCGCCACCTCCCGCTACATTCGGAAATGAATGCGCCGATATGAAAACGTGCGTCGTATTTTTCCCATGGCCCAACTAGATCCAGTCCTCTTCCGCCAGATTCCGGTGATCCAAAAAGTCATCGCGGATGAGGCGTGGTATGAGGGTGAGCGGCGGGGCTGTTACGTGCCCCCCGACGATCCGGTCGTGCGCGATCACGTGTGCGAGGTCATCCTGCGAATCGGCCGGGAGTTGCGCGAGAGCATCATGGCTCAACTCGCCGCCCGTCCCGGTCCGGTCATGCTGCGGGTCCAGGGACCCCGGCACGACGAAGCGGCCTGAACCCCGTCAGGTCTTGGCGCTGTTGTCGCACACGATGTGGGCACGTCGGCGCTGCGCGGTGTAGTTGCGGATTTGGGCGTTGAAGGTCGGGTTGAACGGTATTTTGGCGTTCGCCGGGTTCTTCACCTCAAGATCCTCATTGGCCGCGGCCGTGGCGATCAGCAGCAGCAATTCGGCCTTGTCCGGCAGGCGGCGCGCCGGAAAGCCGGCATGCGTCGTCATCCAACGGAGAGTTTGCTGCAAAGGAGTCTGGGTCTGGTCGCTCACGGCGGCAGGATGCAAGGACTCCGGCGGCGGAGTCAACCAAGGCGGATGGTTTTTAACGCAGATGACGCTGAGATCGCAGAGATCTCTGGCATTCGCCCACCGTGTTCTCTGCGAACTCTGTGCTTAAGATGGGTTTCTTAAGGTTTGTGAAATCGCCAGAGCTTAGGGTTGCACAGGCGGGACCGGTGCCTACGTTCGCCCGCTCCCATGGCGCTTTTAAGCCTTCTCGATGTCTCCCATGCCTTCGGCGGCCCGCCGGTGCTCGACCACGTCAACTTCCAGGTCGATGCCGGCGAGCGCCTGTGCCTGCTCGGACGCAACGGCGCGGGCAAGTCCACGCTGATGAAACTCATCACCGGCGACATCAAGCCCGACAGCGGCCAGATCTTCCGGCAGCCGGGCGCGCATTTCGCCCGTCTTGTCCAAGAGGTGCCGACCGATCTCACCGGCACCGTGCACGACATCGTTTCCGCCGGTCTGCGCTCGGCCAGCGCCCATGAGGAGGACTGGGAGCGCGAGGTGCGCCTCGAGGATCTCATCGCCCACGTCGGGCTCGATTCGCACGCGGAGTTCTCCTCGCTCTCCGGCGGCTTGAAGCGTCGCGCGTTGCTCGCGCAGGCGCTGGCCAGCCAGCCCGACCTGCTGCTGCTCGACGAGCCGACCAACCACCTCGACCTCGCCTCGATTCTCTGGCTCGAGGAATTCTTGCTCAAGGAGAAGGTCGGCCTGTTCTTCGTCACCCACGACCGCGCCTTCCTGAAACGCCTCGCCACGCGCATCGTCGAACTCGATCGCGGCATCATCACGAACTGGGACTGCGACTACGACACCTTCCTCGTGCGCCGGCAGGACCGGCTCGAGGCCGAGGAGCGCATGCAGGCGCTCGCCGACAAGAAGCTGGCGCAGGAGGAGGAGTGGATCCGCCGTGGCGTGCGCGCCCAGCGTTCCCGCGCCACCGCCCGCATCAACCAGCTGCACGTTCTCCGCGCCGAGCGCCGTGCCCGCCGCGCGAAGGTCGGCAACGTCAAGATGAGCATCAACGAATCCATCCCCAGCGGCATGAAGGTCGTCGACGTCGAGAAGATGTCTTTCGCCTATCCGGACGGGAAGGTGCTCGTGCAGGATTTCAGCACGACGATCATCCGCGGGGACAAAATCGGGCTCATCGGTCCGAACGGCGCGGGCAAGACGACGCTCATCAAACTTTTGCTCGGTCAGCTCGCGCCGAACAGCGGCGTCATCAAGCACGGCACCAATCTCGAAGTCGTCTACTACGACCAGCTCCGCGCGCAGATCGACGACGACAAGACCGTCGCCGACAACATCGCCAACGGCAACACGCACATCACGATCGACGGGCGCACGCGGCACGTCATCAGCTACCTCCAGGACTTTCTCTTCGCGCCCGACCGCGCCCGCACGCCCGCGCGCGTGCTCTCCGGCGGCGAGCGCAACCGACTGTTGCTGGCGCGGCTCTTCACCAAGCCCGCCAATGTGCTCGTGTTGGACGAGCCGACCAACGATCTCGATGTCGAGACGCTCGACCTGCTCGAAGATCTGCTCGTGGAGTTTCCCGGCACGGTGCTGATCGTGAGCCACGACCGCGAATTTCTCGACGAGGTCGTTACGAGTTCCTTTGTCTTCGAGGGGAATGGTGTGATCGGCGACTACGTCGGTGGCTACACCGACTGGCAGCACGAGAAGCAGAAGCAGGCGATGGCGGCGGGTAGGGCGCAGCGGCCTGCGGTGCCGTCGGAAGGTGGTTCAAATCGGACGACCGGGCCGGTCGTCCCTACCACCAGATCCAAGGCGAAAAAACTTTCCGGCAAGGAGCAGAAGGAACTCGAGACGTTGCCCGCGAAGATCGAGGCGCTGGAGCAGGAGCAGGCACAACACACGGCCAAGCTGGCGGATCCGGCGTTCTACAAGAAGGAGCCGCAGAAGTTTGCCGAGGTGAAGGGCCGGCTCGACGCGCTGGAGCGCGAGCACGCCGTGGCCTTTGCCCGCTGGGAGGACTTGGAGGCAAGGAGCTTGGCTGGAAACTAAAGGTCGTCGGCCGGGGCTGGAACGATTACCGCCGTGGTCTTCTTCGCGCGGGTGGGTCGGGCGACCGGTTTGGCTCTGGTTCGAATGGAATCGCCAAGAGATTCATCGGGCGGGAGCAGGAGATAGCAGCTGCAGGAGTCGCACAAATAGACATCATGTGGCGTGACCAGGCTGGCGAGTGTGCCCACCGGCACGCGGATGTGGCATTCGCTGCACACGCCATGACGCACGAGCGCCACGCCGTTTTTCCCGCGGGATACCATTCGCTCAAAATGTGTCAGGACCGGCGGGGGCACGGATTTCTTCAGTTCTGCGATCTTGGCCTGTCGCTCCGGGGACGGGGGCGCCGGCGGAAGAAGCAAGCTTTGCAGGGCCAGCAGATTTTGGATCATGGTTTTCATGGAAGGGGGCGACGATCCTGCG
>Ga0208272_100157_pt1 | contig 42914 bp, 43 predicted proteins | sample LakWasM129_HOW14_2_FD_183939 | JGI IMG/M metagenome (GOLD analysis project Ga0208272, IMG submission 183939) | Freshwater sediment methanotrophic microbial communities from Lake Washington under simulated oxygen tension - Sediment Metagenome... | ecosystem: Environmental > Aquatic > Freshwater >... | reverse complement strand
CGGCTGGCCGGTGCCGTGCTGCTCTGCGGAGGCGTCGCCGCTGCCTTCCGCTGGTGGCCACCCGCGCTGCCGGCAGACGCGGCATTCGCGGCCCTTCAGGCGGAACAGGCGGAGCTGCGATCAAACGATGATTCCACTCGCACCCGGCTGGCCGCCGAGCGCGATCAGCTCGCCCAGCGGGTAGGGCTCGTGCCATTGGCTGAACTGCAGAAGCGGCTTGATCCGAACTGGACGTGGCAGTCTCACGGCGGCGGCCGATGGCTCGTGTCCCTGAACGGGGCACAGCCCGACGGCTGGCTGGATCTGCTAGCGGGCGTAGCCGAACTGGAACGCCAGCCCGGCGTATTCATCGAGGAGGTCGAATTGCACGGCGACGGGCGGAACTTCACCCAAGCCTTGGTCACCATCCGTGTCCGAGGCCAGGGAGGGGAAACGCAGCCCGGGCTCGGGACTCGCCCGGCCCCCGTTTCGGCCCCAAACGGACCGGCAAAGGCGCCGGCAGTCGGGCGCGTCCGGTCGCTGCGCCGGCCGGGGGCCCTCCGTTGCATCCGCCCTCCCTCCGGGCCGGCCTTGGCTCGCTCCCTTCCGTCCCGACAACCGGCGCGGGCCGGTTCGCAGTTGACATAATCGCATAATAACATAATACAGTAACCCATGATCACATTATCCGTGACTGTTCCCGAAAACGTGGCCGCCGAATACTTCGACGCGGCTGACCGCCTGAACCGCGAGTTCGGCACCATGAACCCCCCGCTCGATGCCAAGGCCTTGATGGCTTTCGCCATGGCCCGGCACGATGCGGGAGAGCTGTGCGGACAATTCGAGCTGCTGCTCCGCGCGGTGCGGGGCATCGCGGTGCCCGAGATGCCCAACCAGGTCCTCAAGTGAATTTAGCGGCGGAGCTATCCGCCAGTGCTTCTGCCGGCCCGCACATCCCGAAGTGGACGGCGCAATCCTGAATACCATGGCTATCCGTTCCAAAAACAACCCGGCGGGCCAGGCAGTGCACGAGGCTCCGGCCGAAGACACTCCCGGCTACGTCAACAATCCGGCGGTCGATCAGAAGATCGACGCGCATATCGCGGCCCGGCCGCGTGACTTCGACTACTACACGAACCTCGTGAAGGATAATCCCGACCGGGCCGTGCGGCTCCTGATCTGGAAGGACCAAAAGAAGCACGAGTCCGACATGAAGGTGGTCCTGAAGCAGCTCCCGGGCGCGCGAGAGTTCTACGACAAGCAAGCACCCGAGATCAAACTGCGGATCGACGAGAAACTGAAGGGCGTGAATCCGTATTTCCACGACAAGGCTTTTGTTGGCGAGGTGCTGCGGGAGATGGATCGCCAGAACCGCCAGGCACTGGCCGCTCCGCGGGCCGGGGTGGGCATGGCCACCGGCTGAGTATCCCCCGGCTGCCTCCATTAGATCCGCGCCGGTCGAGGCCGAAGGCTTCAGCCTCCCCCTTGGCCGGCGCGATCCGGAGATTGGATCTCGTGGGCGCGGGAATTGTCATGCTGATTCTGGAGACGAGAGTTCCTGTCCGATGAGCCCGGCCTGCACCGCGGCCCTCGCTGAGCTACGCCGAATGGCGCGGGGACATCCCGGCGCGTCGTCGGGTGAGCGCGCGGCGTGGGAAATTCTCCAGAATCTGGAGACGGGCCGGAGCGTGGATTTTGCGGACTGCTTCTGCCGACTGGATGGCATGGGCAAGCGCGCAGTCGTCCAGCTGCTTTTGGATCTAGCGACCGGGACTACCGGATTGATCGAGCTGAGGTAGTTGCAACACCGGTTGGAAATGAAAAGCACCCCGCTGGCCCTCGGGGTGTTGGCCCGGGAAAATTCGTAGAAAGACCGAGGCGGCAGGCAAACAAAAATGAAGGGCTTGCCCTCACAGGCGCGGCCTTGTTCGCGATCGCCTGAAATGCGGCACCTGCCTGGGGGCGCCCGGGCATAGTTGCACCAACAAACATGGGTTGGGGTCAAGTGCTGCCCCCGCTCGGTGGACCATTTTGTCACGGCGGCCATGGAGTGCTCGCTCCGCTGCGCTCCTCCATCCCGTCCGGCGGCCTTCCCCCTCGCGCGGAGCACTCCGCTCCGGGCTCGGCGGCCTTGGCCGTGGCCACCGTGCCTGCATGGGCCAACGCGCGGGGCGCAACCGACAACCGGGCAAGTTGCCCGGCCGGCAAGCGCAACGCGCGCCCGGTCCTATGATCCAATCCAAACTCAAACTCGATGACTATTCGTCCGAACCCACTCCGCCGAGCGTTGCGTGCGGCGAACTGCCGCAAGCGCGGTTCGACCACTTCGGGGCAAGTGCGCTGAGCGACACGGAGCTACTCGCCCTGATGCTGCAGACCGGCATCCACGGACACCATGTCCTGACCCTCGCCTCGCGGCTGATCGCTGAGGCCGGCTGCGTCGCCAACCTGGCCACGTGGCAGGCAGCGGACTTCCAGCGGCTGAAGGGCATCGGTCAGGCCAAGGCCAAGCAACTGGTCGCCATGATCGAAATCGCCCGGCGCATGATGAAAGGGCCGCACGAACAAAAGCCGGTGCTGAACCGACCTGAACTCGTGGCGGAATATTTCCGACCGATCATCCACGGCTTGGCGGTAGAGAAATTCTGGGTTTTGTGTCTCAACCGGAAGAACCGATTGCTTAGGTGCGTCGAGATCAGCTCGGGCACTGCGACATCCACCTTGGCTCATCCGAGAGAAGTGTTCCGGGCGGCCATCCAGGAACCTGGAACAACCTGTATAATCTGCACCCATTCGCACCCATCGGGAGATCCTGCTCCTTCAGCTGCTGATGTGGCGATAACTCGCCAGCTCAGGGACGCTTCACGCGCCGTTGATATCGAAATGGCAGACCACGTCATTCTGGGCCGGCCCGAAGCGGACCCCAGAGGTGTCGGTCACTACTCGTTTCGTGAGGCCGGAGTTCTGTGAGGTGCCTTATGAATACTTACACCGTCATTGCCTATGATGTTTTGGCCGGTGGTCATCACATCGAAATCCTCACCGCGAGCGACGCCACGGACGCGGCACTCCAGCTCCGGGCCAAGCTCGGCCACAGCCACGCTGACCTCGAAATCGTCGCAGTTGCTGTCGGGACCGTTCAGTTCGCCCTGATCGATGCGAGCCTCGTGGCCCTGGCGCCCTACAGCCCGGCATCGCCGTGAGGTTTTCAACACCCAAGTTGCCGACGACCCCGACCTAGCCGGAACTTGATTCAGCCAGAAGGACGACACTCGCGGTCTTGCCATACCGGGTGGTTCGCGATTGCGATAGAAGCATGGGATATTCGTTGGTCGACCCGCAGCCAATGCCGCCTGTGCCCGTGCCAGACGACTTCTCGCTCAATGATACCGTTTCATTCGCGAACAGCTTTGTCCGCGGGTTATTGGTGGCGCATCGCCAGACGGTGGTGATGGAGTTGTATCACAACTATCAACCGTTGCCGGCGGCTGTGCCGGCACGGCTTATTCTCGTCACAGCTTCACGGCGTCCCGGCTTGGTGCTGAAGAATCTCGTGCCCCGGGAATGGCTGCACACCTGTGTGCTGGCTGGCGCACTGAAAGGTTATTCGACCGCACGGAATGCGCACGAGGTGTTTGACGATATGGAAAAGCTCAATGACCGGATCTGGTATTTCCCGACTCATTTCATTGGGTTGTCCGCCGCCTTGGTCAGTGCCCCTCGCAATCATCCGCAACTCGCACCCTTGTTGCAATTTAACCGCCGGTCCAAGCGCCCGCTCGTGACCGGAGTCACATTCCTCCACCGCTCCCGTCCGCCAGCGGTCTGATGCCTTCGGCCGGTTTTACTGGTTGGGCAGATTCTAGGCTTTCCCTGACCGGCTAATGTGGACGGACTATCGGTGGTGACTCGGTTGGAATTGCCGGACCTTCACGTTCACGGTTCCGCCGGGGTCGCGCCACGTTGTTCCGGAGGCCGTCCCGCTGCAGACCGCATGTTTATATGGGAGTGAAATTCCCGGGTAGACGACTGGTCGCGCGAGGCAAACGGTGTCCGTCGCATCGTGGTGCGTCGGCGGTCGCGAGATCGGGGCAAGGGCGGGTGATCTCACCGTGATTCCGTATGGTCGGCGGCCGCTTCACCTCCACTTTATGGATCGATCACTCAACCGCACCTACATTGGCATCGACATCTCCAAGGCTACACTCGATGTGTCCGGCCCCGGCGTCCAAATCAAAGTGACGAACGACCGCCCCGGGTTTCAGGAAATCCTTACCGCCACTCGGCGGTTCCGCTACAAGCATTTCGTCTGCGAACCGACCGGGCACTATGGCCGCGGGATCATCGCCTTCCTCCGCGCGAAGCAGCTGCGCCTGACGATAGTCGACCCGTTCCGCGCCCGGCAATTTGCCGCAGCCACGGGGCGCTACGCCAAGACCGACGCCATTGACGCCGAACTCCTCGCCACGCTCGGCCGGACTCTTAAGCCGTCCCCAACGCCCATTCCAGACAAGACTCGCCTTGAGCATACTGAAGGGGTGCGCTTTCGCCGCCAGCTTGAGCTCCTGCAGCGCACGCTGAAAAACCAACGCGAACCACACCGCAACCTCGCCCACCGACGTGCGATCGATGCGATCCTTGCGGTGGTCGCAGCACAAATAAAAGCGAGCGATGCGCGGATCACCGCTCATATTGCGGCCACCCCCGGGCTGAAGGAACTCTGCCGCCGCCTCTCACTTGTGGTCGGTATCCGGCAGCGCGCTGCCGAAAACATCATAGCCGATCTGCCCGAACTGGGGCGTGTCGATCGGAAGAAGATTGCGGCCTTGGCCGGGATCGCCCCCTACAATCGCGATTCCGGAACCGTAGCCCAAAGCTGCCGGATCGGAGGTGGCCGGATCGACGCGCGCGCGGGTTTGTTCATGCCGGCCATGGTCGCCGCCACCCACAACCCCATTCTCCGCGAATTCTACCAGCGGCTCCGCGCTGCCGGAAAGCCCAACCGAGTCGCACTTACCGCCGTCATGCGTAAGCTGCTCGTTTATCTCAACCATCTCGCCCATGATTCGTTTACCGGGCCGGAGCCGGTTGCGGGTAAACTCCGCCGGCCCGGTAGCTATTGGTCGGAGGAAGATCGCGAACGCATGCACCTGATGCGCCGGGCCGGCATCCCGCGCAAGTTGATCGCCCTGGAGTTGGGGCGCAGTGAACCATCCGTGTTCAAGCAGATCCGCATGGAAGAGCGTCGGCGCGCAGGGGAGCAGAGGAAGCGAGCGTTCAAGCCTTTCCGCCCAGCAACCGTGAACGGTCCTTTGAGTTCGCACGCGATGTTGATGGCACCCCCGCCGTCACCGACAATGCAGGTTGAAGACCGGCAACGCGGAATGTAGCCATATCATCATGCCTACTCCGACGATCCCGCCCACCTGGGAGAAATGGTGCACCACCGGTCGACATGGCAAGGGTGCCCGTAAGAAAAATGCCGTCCTGAAATGCCTGAAGGGCGCACACGTTCGCGGCTATTTCAGCGATCTCCTGCTCCGGCCGGATTTAGCGGACAGCGACTCGATGTATCCTTCGCTCGACCATCTGGTCGATCCGAAAAACCATGCGGAAGCCGTGGTCGAGGCGCGCATCGTCAATGACATGCGGTCACACCTAAGTGAGGGTGAGTTCTGGCAGATCATCGAGCACCTGTTCGTAGTCGGCGTCGAGAAAGGGAAGATAACACCTCCTTTCGGCAAACGTTTGCCGCGCGGGTGGAGCCCCAAACGACACTATCAGAAGCCAGAACCTCAACCCAACGTTTCCTCGGCTGCGAAAGGGTGAAAGGTTGTTGAACCCCATCTTGCAGCAAGTTGTTCAGCTCCCCGGCCTTCTCAAACCGTGTCGGGCTCGGCATCGATCCGTCCTCGACAGCGGTCTGGGCCATATCGCGAACAACCCCAGAATTCACCCCTCGCGGAACTGCGCAGCACCATGGGCGCATCGCATTTCGGACATCGTTTGTCATCCGGATGTGTGATTTCAGGGAAGCGACTGATGCCGGCGGCATCCACCATCGCGGCAATTCTGTCCGCATCGTACACCGTGATGCCGTTTCCACCCGCAAAGCGCAGGGCTTCGGCCGTGCATCCGTTCAGGGTGAAAAGCATCGCCGAATCGGCCATTAGACCCGCGCTGACTCTTGTCCCCAGCAACTCACGCATGACCTTCGGTGGAATTTCCCAGTTTTTCCAATGCTTGCACTGCACGACCGCTGATCGGCCTTCGCGTTGCGCGACGAGGTCGGCCCCGCCGTCGGGATTGGCGCCACCTCGCCGCGTTACGGACCAGCCGTCGATTTCGAGAAGACGGGCGGAGACTTTCTCGAACTGATACCAGTCGATGCGGCGGAGTGCGTCCTTGGTTGTACCGGCCAAGACCGGCGGCGCGCTCGGCGCCGGCGGGGCCAACCATTCCTTGGGTTTGTGGATCACGAGCCCGATGGCGGCAGCGCCGAGCGCAATAGCCAGGAACAGCAGGGGATATTTTTTGCCGCCGATCGTGGACCGGGGTTCCAGGCTGAACTCTGCCAGGTTCAATGGATTTGCCCACACGGGAAATGTCGAACCTGGGCTGAGCTTCGCCAGAAAGTCCCCGCGGACCGAAATCGTTTTGGACCAAAACCCGGAACCGACCCGGGCTTGCGCTTCAAATGTGCCGTTTTGTTGGGGTACCGCCCGAGCCAGCGCGGAAGAAACCCTTTTCCAGCGGGCGTTGGCCTTTTCGGTAACTTCCGCTGGATTGTCGGGATTGTAGTAGAGCGTGAGCGCCGCGGGCGTGTTCTTCTGGGCCTCAGCGAGGTTCTTCCAGTCGCGCCGACTGGTGTAGTCAAGAGTCTGGTGGCCGACTTCATAGTGATACGTGGCGGTGACCGAAATGGTCGGAAGGGTGAGGCTGGCCACAGTCGCCTTTTCTTCCATCCATTGGTCTGGCGGTTTGGTCAGGCCCCAGATGATACCGAGGAAACTGGCACCCGCGATTAAGATGAGGCCGGTTTTCTTTGCCGGGTAGAGCCGGCTGCGCAAAACCAGGAAACTGAAGAGGCCGAAGATCCCCACCAGCACCAGCAACATCACCAAGGCGGTGAACACTGCGGCGAATCCGCCGAGGCCTCCGATCCCCAGGGCGACGAGGAGCAGCACAGCCAAGCCGGCTTTTACGGCGGCTTCCATCGTGTCGACTGAATGGCGACGGGATTTGCTCATGGGTGCCTCGAACTGCGGTAGCCTAGGAGGATTTAACGGTTCCGATGAGTCACTCCTTGGCTTTCGCTGCCAAGGGCTCAATCGCATCGATCAGCAGGCGCTGGAGCGTGATCCCCAGTTGCTCCGTTGTGACCGGCCGCGACGCCAGCAACCCGTTGTTGCACGTAAATGCGGCCTCTTCGAGGTCGTCGGAACTGGCCTGCATGGCTCGCAGGCCGGCACCGGCCTCCAGAGCGAGGGATTTCCACTTGCGGGGAAAAATATTTGCCAAAGCCTCGGCCCATTCTTCCGACCAAGCTTCCATTTTTTCTCCGCTCAAACGCGCCAGCGCGAGTACCCGCCCGAGGTCCTTGTTGCTGCGTTTGATCGCGCGACTTTCGATCAGGCCCGACATGCGCTCTGGTCGGATAGTCGGATGCTCCAGGAGATTCGCGAGCGCCATCATTTCCGGGCGGGCGCAGAAAAGTCCGAATGGCGTCAAAACCGGCTTGTAGGTTATGATGCTCAGGAACGAAAAGCTCGGCAGCCCGAAATGTCCGGTGGAGAGTTTTACCCGCAGCCAGCGACGGTCGCCTTGGTCGCCGGGCGAAGGTTCGGTCAGGAGTTCAATGAACCAATCTTTCGTGTCAGGCGGGTGCAGCCGGACCGCCGGGAGCTTGTCATCGGGCGTGTCTTGGTTGCCTGGCTTTCCGTGATTGCCGTCTTCCTTCTGCTCCCAACCGGCCCCAATCAGTTTTTCGGCGACCGCTTCGGCGGACTTGACCGCGGTGTTCCGTGGACGCAGCACACTGTCGATGTCCTTCGTCCGGACGTAGAGATCCTTGTCCTGGCCGAAAAAATGATACCCGGCGGCGAGTGAACCGATGATGATGATGTTGGGGAGGCATTCGGGCGGCACGGAGCCGGCGACTTTGGCGAGGATCAAACTAGGGGAGACATTGCTCATAAAGAATAGGGCGTTGGCGCGAGGGCATTGAAGAATTCCGCCGCCTGCGACTCGAGCCGAGCTTCATGCAAATCGAGCAGGCATTCAATGGGATCGGCGCGCCATCCGCCTTCGGGCAGCGCGGAGAACAAGGGCTCCTTGCGGCGAAGCGCATGCACCACCAACGCGGCTGGTTCCTGCTCCGACGTTGCCAACACCAACCCGGGATCCAGTCGCGCAATGAATTCCAAATCGAACCGCTGACCTGGGCAATGAATGGTAAGATCGAGCCGGGGCGTGCCCAGCAAGTCGAGGTTAGGGTAATGGCTGCGGGCACCTAATACTCCGCCAAGCGCCAAATCGCGCCGACCGAGTTTGGCGACACGTCGCGCGAGGTTGTCCGGGGATCTCAACTGTCCGGAACGATCGACATACCGCTTCGTCTGCCGTACCTCGTCGCCTCGGGTAATGAGCGCAGCCCACGCCGCTTTCGGGAAGGAATCCAATGCGACCCGACGATCACTGGAGCGAATCAAATAGGGAGAGAGTTTATCGAGAGTCTTTGCGACGGTCGGATAGGTGCAGCCGATCTTCGTTTCCAGGCTGGCGATCGTTAGGGGCTCCTCTTTTTGAAACCAATGGCAGAGGAGAAGCTTTAGAATTTCTGAATAATAATCGGGCCGGGGCAGCCGTCTGCCCGCATGGCTGGTTTCGCGCCGCACAATCTCCAGCAGCTGGTCGAGAAACGATGGCGGAGGAACGTCGGGATAACCGCGGAATTCCCCGGCCTCGTAGGTCAGGATTCCCAACCGGGAAAGAACCTCGGATCGCAGGGTTTGCTTCGCCAAATCCCATTCTCTTTCCATGCGGCCAGTCGTGATGTTCGTATCCGCGAGCACCAATAAACCGCGGTGATTTGGATGGGATTGCAGGGCATACGCCAGATCGAGCAGTCCCGCGCGGAGATTTCGGACCGCATTCAGACCCGATTTCACCACGACGTATGTGAAGTCTATCTCGGCATCAAAGCCATGGTCTGTGCTATCTTTCATGACATTAAGCTGCACCTTTAAAATTAAAGCTGCAACTTAGAATTAAACCTGCACTTTAATTCGCGGGACAAGTAATAAAGCAGGCGCAGATAAGCACATGTAGATTCAAACTGAAGAGCCTAATTCAAGAATGCCTAACGTAAGGCAGCGATTTCAAGCTTGCGCCTTGATGTAAGCATTGTAAGCTAACATACGATGAATACCACCGCTACCCTTGGCGAAACCATCCGCAATCTCCGCGAACAAGCAGACATTTCCCTTCGGGAGCTTGCGAAGCGGGTCGAAGTTTCCGCGCCGTTCATGTCCGACGTGGAACTCGGCCGCCGGTACCCCGGCGACGACGTCCTGAGCCGCATCGCCAACTGCCTGAAAACCGACGTTGCTGAACTCAAGAAGTTCGATCACCGCGAGTCCGTGGCCGATTTCAAACGACTGTTGGAAGGCAATCCGTCGTTGGGCATGGCGTTTCGCACTGCGGTGACCGATGTCAAGTCGGGCAAGATGAGTCCGGATGAACTCGCCCGTAAGCTTCGCGGAGGCCGCCCCTGACCGTCGCTGCCCATGCAATCGTTTCGCGCGAGTTCGGGCCCGTTTGAACAACAGCTCCGGTTCACGGTCGAGGAGATTGATCGGATGTGCCGGGATGCCCTAGCCCGGGAAAAACTCCTGCCGAGCGAGCCGGAGGCCATTCGGATCGATCGCTTTGTCGAGAAACACTTCAACTGTTCGATCAGCTATGAGGATCTGGGGGAGGGCGTCCTCGGCTGCACACTGTTCAATCCCAATGGCTCCGTGAAGATGATCGGAATCTCCAGCCGGCTGGATGACGACACCCCGGTCGGCCAGCGCCGCGAACGGGCCACTGTCGCCCATGAAGCGGGCCACGGTCTGATGCATGCCACGCTTTTCATGTCTTCGCTGGACCAGGGGCGCCTAGACCTCGGGGCGCACGCACGCGAAAACCTGAACTTCAAGGAGCGGCGCATCCTTTGCCGGAACGGCGACATCAAGGAGGCGGCGGGCGGACAGCGCAGCTACGACGGGCGGTGGTGGGAGTGGCAGGCGAACCGTGCCATTGGCGGCCTGTTGCTGCCGGGGGCACTCGTGCGGAAGGCCGTCGCGGAATTCCTGAAGCATGCCGCGATCACCAGCAGCGCGAGCCTGCCGGCCTCGGCCCGGGAAGCGGCCGTAACCCAGGTGGCGGAGGTATTCGAGGTCAATCCGGCGGTCGCCCGGATCCGACTCGCGGAAATGTTTCCGGCCGCGGCTGGGCAAGAAGAGTTTTAGAAAAGGACTTGACTGTTAGCTAACACAAGCTAACGGTAGCAGACAGCACCCGCCAAGGGACCCCGGGAATCATTTTCTGTTCGTCGTCGAACAGGCCCGGCGGAACCCGGCGATCCGTGCGTCTTATGTCCTCTAACACCAACACCGATGCCCGCGGCGCCGCCGTGGACTCCTCTGCGTCCCAGCCTGGCCACGCGCCGAAATGGGCCGCGCTCATCAACGACACGCTATTCCCGATGCCGCGACGCGAAGTCCGCGTGGCGGTGCTCCGGGAGCAGGCGTCCATTCCGGCCGACCACACGTTGTTCCGCGATCACAACAGTGAGAACGATCCGCAGGTCGCCGACAACGCCACGGTGGATCTCGTCCATGGCAACGTGTTCTATTCGGAACCGGCCTGCGGTGACGTGCGCTCCGGCCAGCCGGCCGCGCCCGCCAAGCTGGCCTACGCGGTCGATGACCGTTGGGAACTGGTCTTGAAGCCGGCTCAGACGGGCCAGTCCCTTCGCGATCTTTTCGCCTTGGCGACGGACCTCGAACTTCTGCGGGATCTGGAATCCCCGGACGACGTCGTGGTTCATCCTGCTGACGATGCCAACTTCGAGCACGGCTGCGTCTTCCGCACCCGCCGCCATGTCGCAGTGCTGGCGATCAAGGTGAACCGGCTCCGGTTTACGGAAAAGGACGGCGTGAAGTCGCGGATGAAGGGCCGTGAAATCGCGGCCTTGGTGGAGCCGCATCCAGAGCAGACCAAGGTGGAGCGCCTGACCCCGGACGGTCCGGTAGCGATTGGCCTCGACGAGGAAGTCCCGGTCAAAAACGGCGATGAGTTCAAGGTGATCCGCTGCAATGTTAACGCCGGATACCAGGCGGAGCGGCTCGAGCGCGAGCTCGCGTTGCTGCGCCAGCGTGGCGCCAAGGTCACCCTCTTGGCCGGCGCCTCGGCGGTCATCTATCACGATGTGCCAGTGCGCGCCGGCCTGCCCGAGACGAGCACCGACGTACTGGTCAAGGTGCCGGCCGGCTATCCGGGTGGCATCATCGATAACGCCTTCCTGCCGGAAGGCTCGCCGCTGCTGAACCGCACGGTCGGGGCGGAGCAGCAGGTCGAATCCATCTGCGGCCGGCGTTGGAAGCAGAAATCCATCCATCCGCACACAGGCAACGGGGTGCCGTGGAACAAGGACGTCCACGGCTTCCATACTTATTACGCCGAGATGGTGAACTGGTTGCACGCGGGCCAATGAAAGCACGTTTTCCCGCCTTCAGCGCGGCCCAGACCGTCCAGGTCCGGGCCGCGCACCCTCTCTGGAGCCAATTGGCCAAGCTGGTGTTTCATCGGCATCCGCGGCGCGAGTGGGGCACCTACTTCCGTTTTGGCTACCGGCGCACGCCGTGGGGCCTGGCGGTGAGCCTGGTCGACCTGCTGCCGCCTCGGCCCGGGGAACTCGCGCGGTCCAGTTCCATCGTGTCGTTCTCGCCGGATTATATTTCGCGGGCTGTGGAAGCCCGTGAAACCACGCGGCTCGGGCTCGGTTTTGTGCATTCCCATCCCTGTGGGTGGGGCGTGGTGCCGAGTGCCAGTGACGACGACATGGACGAATATTTTGCGCGGCTGAGTGTGCCTTACGGCACGGGGCAGCCCTACGTGAGCTTGATCGTCAACCGGGATCGAGCCGGGCGGCTGGTGTTCAGCGGGCGCGTCTTCGATCGCGGCGAATGGATGTCCGTCACCCACCTCCACGTCGTAGGAACGAACTTGGAACGCTATACCAACGATCTCCTTCCCGCGGTCCGGGAGTCCGCTTCCGGACTCGGGCGCGGGGTCCTCGCTCGCTGGTCGACCCTGCTCGGAAAGGACATCACGGACCGTTGCCATGAGGCCACGGTGGGCTTTGTCGGCTGCAGTGGCACGGGTTCGCCTGCCGTGGAGATCTTCGCTCGCGCCCAGCTTGGGGACTTTGTCTTGGCCGACGAGCAGCGCTTTGGCGGTTCAAATCTCGAACGAGTGCATGGCTCGGAAGCCGCCGACGCCGCCATCGACCCTGGACCCTACAAGGTCGAACTTATGAACCGGCTGATTCGCAGCATCAATCCGGCCGCCCGCGTCACCGCCCTGGTCGGCAACGGGCTCGACAATGCGGTGCTGGACGAACTGCTTCGCTGCGACCTCGTCTTGGGTGGTACGGACACCCTGCACGGCCGGGCTCTCCTCGGGGATCTGGCCTCGCTCTATCTGGTGCCGTCGATCGACATGGGTGTGCTCCCGCGCGGCCATGACGGCCGCGTCACGTCCCAACTGATAGAAATAGCGCGCTATGGCGTCGGTGAGCCCTGCCCGTATTGCCAGGACCGCATCCCGGCGCTCGGCCTTCATGCGGAATTGATGCCGCCGGAGGAGCGGGCGCGGTGCGAGGCGGCCGCGGCCGAGGCGGTGAAACGCGGCGAGGATGGAACGGCCTACTGGCAGGGCGGGCCACCCCAGCTTCCCGCAGTCGGTTACCTGACCACCACGGCGGGGGCCATAGCGGCGGGCTATGCCCTCAACTGGCTGCTCGGCACCGCCACGCTGCCGCACCAGCGCATGCAGTTCGATTTGGGGGCGCCCGAATTCGGTTTTGTCAGCGCCGAGACCAGGCACCGCTCCGGCTGCGGCTGCGTTCGCTGGCAAGGGCATGCCGACCAGGGCGAGCGAACAGTCACCATGCCGGCCCACTTTCCTTTCGCGCGCCGGACATGAACGACTGTCTCGCAAGCTTCTGGATTCACTGTGGAGGCCGGGCCTCTGCTTCGGTTATCAAGGACTGCTTGACATCGCAAGCAGAAGAGTTTCTCTTCGCCCGTATGGACCTTTCCCTTCTCGGAAAACAACTGCGTGAAGCCCGTGCGGCCCTTGGCTGGTCCCTGCGTGAAGCTGAGGTGCATACCAAGGTGTCAAACGCCTACCTGAGCCAGCTGGAAGGCGCCAAGATCAAGGCGCCTTCCCCGAATGTGCTGCACAATTTGAGCGAAGCCTATCAGCTCTCTTACGGCATGCTGATGGACTACGCCGGTTACCCGGTGCCGGTCGAGGCCCAGCCCACGAACACCGAGCAGCGCTTCATGTCCCGCCTCGGTCGCACTTCGAATTCCGAGCAGCAGGCGCTGTTGGAATACCTGCGCTTCATTCGAACTCGCAAACGCTGAACCCGCCATGTGGACTGTCTCCGAGGCCAAGTTTTTCCGCCGCTGCCAGAAGCAGTGGTATTACAAGCATCGCTTCGGTTCCGCCCTAGCGACCAAGGTGCCCGCCCGCCGGGAGGCTTTCGTTCTGAGCACGTTTCAGACGCTCGAGCAGTGGCGTGGGCAGGTGGTCGACAACGTGATCGAACACGTAGTGGTCGAGGCACTGAACAAGCGCCGGCCGCTTCAGCCGTCGGAACTGCTGAGCGAAGCTGACGCCCTCTTCGACCGACAGCTGACTTTTGCGCGTGCCAACCGCACACGCGAAGCCGGCATGACGAAGTCCAGTGCCGGAACGAACTTCGCTGCGCTGTTGGCGGTGGAGGAGGATGGCGGGATTTCCGACGAGGAAGTGGCCCGGGCTCGCGACGACGTGCATCGCGCCTTGATCAACCTGACGAAGATTCCCGGTTTGCGCGACGACCTCCGGGCTGCCCGACGCGTAGTCGCTCAGAACACATTCCATTTCAAATTTCGCGGCGAGCCAGTAGGTGCGGTGCCGGATTTGGTCGCGTTCTATCATGAGCGCCCGCCGCTCATCATCGATTGGAAGGTCCATTTCTTCGGCCTGCATGATGCGCGCACTCAGCTCTTGATCTATGCCTTGGGCCTGGCGCGGAGCGGCAAGGCCGGAGCCGGTAAGGACCGGGCCTGGATCGAGGGTGACATCCAGACTATGGAAGTCCAATTGCTCACCGGGGCCGTCCGCCGTTTCACCCTCGATCCGGAGGCAGTGATCGAAATGGAAGAGTATATGTTTTCCAGCATGCGCGCGATCTCCCGGGGCGGCGGCGATAAAGAATTGGATGAGATCGATGTCTCCGAACTTACCGGCATCCTGAGCGAGGACGGGTGCGCGAACTGCGGCTTCAAACCGATTTGCTGGAACGAACACCATGAAAACCGTTGAAACGAACATTTTCCCGATCCGTGACTTTGGTGGCCTCAACGCCACCTACGACGTGGTCAGTGTCGAGGGACTGAGTGCCGAGCAGGACGAATATCACGAGAACTGCCACCGACTGCAGCGCCGTGCGACAAAGCTCTGCAATGCCGGCGCTATTGTCTTGAAGCGCGCCACCGGGACGGTGCTGGCGATTCCGGAGGGGCATGCCGCCAAGCTCCCGGCCACCTTGGTGCTCGCGCGCGCCAAGGTCACTTTCCGCGCCACGGCCGAGAAAATCCGCGTGGATTTCAAGAATCTCACACCGGAAACCGAGCGACTAGCCACCCGTTACCTCCAGACGGCCGTGCGGGACTCCGTGCGGCTGCACGGCCAGCTCTGGCAGCCAGATTCCCGGAATCTTTTCTTTGAGAAGACGGCGGTCGAGAAGAACGATTTTTTGGGCATGTATCGCGGGTTTGGCGTGACGATCGCCCGGCTGCCCGACGGGGGTTTCGGCCTGGCGGTGGACGTGCAATTCAAGTTTATCGCGTTGCGTCCGCTGAAATCGCGCCTGAGCGAGCCGGAGTTCAACTCCCGGCACCGGATGCATACGTTTGTCTACCATTTCGGGGACACGTGGTACGAGGTGGAGCTGGTCGGCTGGACCTCCGCCGAGGTGGCGGGTTATCGCTGCGGCGAGTCGAACGCCCAGAGCACGCTCCTCCGCTGGCTGCATGACCACTGCCAGCGCCCGCTTTCACCCGAGATCGCGCGCCTGGACAAGGGCGGCACGGTGCTGGAATATGCCAACGCGGACAATCAAACCCGCGGAGTGCCGGCGCAGCTGTGCTACCGCATGTTCGACAGCGGGGCCCCCGAGATTCAGGAGGTCCATCGCTATGCCACGCGCCTGCCCGACGAACGGCGCCTCGATGTCGCCACCATCGTGCGGACCTACCTCGCGAAACTGCATTTCAGCGGGCGGACCGTGACGGTCGACACCACGCCGTGGAAAGCGCCCTACCGGCGTTTCGATGCACCAGACCTTCGTTTCGGTGGCAACCGTGTGCTCTCGGTCCGCAACACGCCTGGCAGCGTGGCGTGCGGGGTGGCGGACTATGGCCGCATGCGCCTGCGGTTGCTGGAGGACCGACAGGCCGGCCCGCTGGTGCGCGATGGGTTGTGCCAGCAATACCTCCTGCTGCCCAAGACGGTGGAAAACACCTGGGGGCCTCTGTTTGTGAAGGACTTCATCGCGGCGGTGAACCAGCTCTACGTGCATGAGCATGGTTATGTGCCGCAGGTGGTTTTCTTCGATGATACGGCGGCCAGCACCTTTGTTGACCAGGCCGATGCGATCGCCCACGCGATGGCCGACTGCGGCGACGGGTATGCGGTCGTGATGTTGCCGGATTCCAAGGTGCGCACGCCGCAGCGTGAGGACGCGCTCGCTGCCTGCACCGCCGAACGCCTGGCGGCGAGCGGCATCATTGCGGCCTTTGTCCACGCCATTTCCGCCCAGTCTTTCTACCGCTATTGCGCCCAAGGCCCGGCCTGGGAGGTGGCGGGCGATCACCGACGGCAGGCGCGCTACCGCAGCTACCTGCGGCTGGCGGCGCTGAATAAGGTGATGCTCACGACCCGACAGTGGCCATTCGCGCTGGCGGAAAAACTCCACGCCGGGGTGACGGTCGGCATTGACGTCAAGGGCCACACCGCCGGATTCACAGCGGTTTGTCCCACCTCCACCAAGGTGGCGTGCGAGACGGAAGAGACCAAGCGCAAGGAGCGATTGAGCCGTCGCAAGTGCCGCGAATTGCTGGTGCGCGTCATCACCCGGCTGACGCAGGCGTCTTCCGGCCTGCTTCCTAGCACGATCGTGGTGCAGCGGGATGGCCGGATGTTTGAACCAGAGATTGAGGCGGCCAAGGATGCGCTGGAAGAGCTCAAGCGAGAGGGAGTCGTGGCCGCCAACGCGACGCTTACCTGTGTGGAGATCCCCAAGAGCGGCGGGGCGGCGTTCCGGCTGTTTGACGATTACTTGGATCGCGGCACCGCTCGCTACCGCAACCCGGAATACGGCACCTACTGTGTGCTCGGTGAGAACGAAGGCTTTGTCTGCAATACGGGGCTGGCTTTCCGCGTACCCGGCACCGTCCGTCCTTTGCATGTCAAGCGGGTCCTGGGCTCAATGCCGATCGAGCACTGTCTGGAGGACGTATTTCATCTGGCCTGCTTGACGTGGAGCCAGCCTGAAGGCTGTTCGCGGCATCCTGTCACGGTCCGCCTGAACGATCGCCAGCTGGTGGATGTGGCCACGCCGTTCGATGACGAGGACGATGAGGCGCCGGTCGCGGTGACGCGTGAAACCCAAGGAGGTTTGCTATGAACAATGCCGGACTTGAATCCAGTATCTACGAGCAGCTGCGGGGGTATTCCGAAGCGCTCAATCACTATCTTGTAAAGCTGAAGACCACGGCGGCCACACCGCAGTTTGCGCCGCCGCGCGAGGTGGCAGACCTGATCCACGGCCTGGGTGAACTGGTCCCCGACGAGGTGTCGGTGCAGCTCTTGTCCAGCGGGCTCCGAGAGCGCGGGGCCTTTCCTCCGGCGGTGGTCAAGCGGCTGCGGGCTGCCCTTGATTCTGGCACGTCCACGAAGGAAACCATCGGCGACCTTGAGCAACTGGCCCATTATCTCGGCCGGCACCAAGCCGGCGCGTTTGCCCGGCTGCGTCGAATGCGATGAACGAGAAGTATTTCCATGCCACCTTGACGCAAATTGAGGAGCGCGCCCGGCGATTGATCGGCGCGATGCCTCTACGCGTGGAGGGAATGGATGCTCTCGCCGAATCCTGCCGCCGCGATCTTGATACGGTAATCTATAGTGCGCAGCAGTTGCGGGACGATGCGCAATTCAGGCACACCGCAGTGCAAACGGAGCGCCTGCAATTGCTCCGCAATCTTTTTGGCCAACTTGACGTGTTGGAGTCCACCGCGGTCGCGGCCTTGCAGCGCATCAACGATGAAGACCGGCGAATGACCCGGACGGTCCAGGCGCTCGCGGATGAATGCCTCTTTCCGTTGCCGGCCCCGGTGGTGAGCTGCACATCCCAGGACTATTTCAACATCGATACACGGTTGCGCCTCGTGCAGATACCGCTGACGGACGGACGCCATCTGCTGCACTTGCCAGATCTGGCTCACGAAATGGCCCACATCGTCCTGGCGGACCTGAACAATCCGAAAAGCACGCCTTTCAAGCTGGCGATGCGCGAAGTGAAGGCGAGGGTCATCAAGCATTTCGACGCCCGTGGTAAGAACCTGGCGCTAGGTCGTTCGCCGGCGACGTTGGTCTCCCGGATTCCGGTTTGGTGGAAAAGCTGGATGGACGCCTGGGTGGTGGAGTTCTTCTGCGACCTGTTCGGGGTGTTTTCCGTCGGTCCCGCATATGGTTGGGCGCATCTGCATCTCTGCATGCGACAGCCAACGGACTCCTACCACTACCCAACTTTCAGCACCACCTCCCATCCCGCCAACGCCGCGCGTACGGCGGTGATCATAGACGGTTTGCGCTTGGCCGGTTTCGGCACTGCGGCAGATGAACTGGACCAGGCTTGGCGGCAGCTGCTTGAAATCACGGGGGAGAAGTCCGACTCCGACTTCGTCGAGTGCTACCCGACCGAACTTATTCGCAGTACGGTCGAATTCGGGTTCAAGGGTTACCGCGATATCGGCTGCCGGGTGATTACGACAGCCTCGATGGGCACCTGTCAGGGTTTGCTCAATGAGGCGTGGCGCCAGTTTCGGGCCGATCCTCAAAATTACCCGGCTTGGGAGGCGGCCGCGATGGCTAAATTCTAGAGCGTGGTCTATGCCCCGACAATCACAGGGTCTGGCGCAGAACATGAGGCTCGCCTGAAATGAGCACATTTGCTTTAGGTTCTTTGTGCCCTTCCCCCTGAAAGTGCGAACGCGGGTGCTCCTATGGTGCGACCGGCGGTGTTGCCTTTGTAAGAAAAGTTGCGGGCCGTATATTCATGTCCATCATATCGTGCCAGAGGGCGGCAAAACGAAGGGAAAAAACACAGAGGACAACGCTATCCCCGTCTGCTTTGATTGTCATGGCGTCGTTGGGAACTACAATGACGACCATCCGATTGGGTCGAAACTACAGCCAAGCGAATTGATCGCACGCCGTGACCAAGTTTACGAAGAGTTCACGCGGCACTTGGTGCCCCCGATTAGGGTCCGACTAAACCAAGCGGTGAGAGACAATGTGCTTCAATGGCCTCAAGTCGGATTCCATATTGCACACCTCGGGAATTCTCTCCCAGTCAAGGTCCGCGTGAAGGTAGAATCGGTATTTAGCAGGCGACGGTTTGTTAGCATGGCGGACGAGAAGTTCAACGGTAAGGTCGCATGGAATATGAATCCGGGCTTTTCCTACTCCGGGGATTTTACATTACCGCCAAACACGAGGACTCCGAACCAGAACCGCCGCCCTCAGCATCTTCGTATCACACTGACTGTAATCGATGCATACAAACGCTCGCACGAGCTTTTGCCAGAGCTGTGGGTTTACGACCACAATCAACATTTCTGGTGGTTACAGCAATGGCCGTGAGCGGCTACCTCGAGCGGAGCTTTTATGATGAAATGGATCAACGAATTTGAAAGGCGTTTGGGTGATTTCGAAGGCCGTTTGCATGGAGAACCGGGCCAATTCCCCATCTCGATCAAGGTACGGGTCGATAGCGGCTGCTATGACCGTGGTTGCTGTCCCGCTGCACATGAGATCATCGACCGCGAGCTAGATGCGTTGCGTCGCGCGGGCGAAACACGATTTCGTTATGAGAAGCACGAATCGGGTCCAGAGATTCTTGCCTATGTCGGAGGTGCGGTGGGGCTCGCAGCTAGTATCATCGGGTTGGTGACGGTTATTATCCAAGCACGGGCGGAAGGTAGGAAAAAAGGCGACAGGCATGGTGACCCGGTAACTCTCGTTGTCCGACGAATGGAGACCAGCACTCAGCTTCTTGAAGAGCGAGTGATGACCTTCACTGGGCACGAGAAGGTCACACCAAAGATGATTGAGGCTCTCCTCGCGGATGGAGTTAAGAAAATTGCCCCGAAGGGCAAAGAGCCGGCTAAGACGACAAGGCGCCCCCGAAAGGAGACTTGAGCGGCAAACGATACCGTGCGGTAACGATTGCCAGCTTCTAACCAAGCATCGTCGTTCACACGGCGGCCAGCTCCGGCCCGCCGCGTAATTATGCTTCGCCGGCCAAGGCCGGGCTCCGGCGTCGCCTACACCTTGACCGTCGCCAATGCAGCGCTGTAATCGGGCTATGTCCGGTAATCGCCTCGTTGGAACCGATTTCTATTCGCCCGTCCGCAACCTGGCTTGTAGCGTTCACTGATGAGCACTGCGTTCGCCTTTATCGACCTTCTAGGCTTCTCCGAATATGTGAATGCGGACATCGATGGCGCGGCGCAATTGCTCGAATCGCAACGGCATATTCTGCAGGTAAAACTTGGGGATGACAGGTGGTATAAAGCAAAGCAGTCCGAAGTTTCGGACCTCGGCCGCGACCACCTTGTAACCAGCTTCAAACACTTCCTGCCGTTCAGCGATTGTCTCTTCGTTGCGAGCGATACGCCGGACTTGTTTGTCCGGCAGCTTGCCCACTTCCTCCTAGAGGCGTTTACGTTTACTGGTCACACGTATACTCAACCCGAAGACCCAAAGGATCCGACCCGTGTTGACATGCGCGTCATCGGTCGCGCTGGGGTTACGACTGAGCATCGTCACTGGTATCCGGTTCTTTGGAGGGGCGGCCTCGACTTTGGTCGGGTTGAACTCCTCGATACGGCCGCGCTAAAGCAGAACCAGCCGTTTTCCGTGCCCCTTCTCCTGGGGCCGGCTGTCGTCAATGCTGTTCGCTTGGAGAAGACTGCCAAGGGGCCGCGGTTGTTCTGTTTGCCGGAGTTCAAAACTAATCTCACCGATGCGGCATTGCGGTCGTATTTTATCGAGGTGCCGGAGAAGAAGGGGATCGAAGAATTTCTTTGGCCCGCGTTCCTGTTTAACGATCGCACTAGACCCTTGCAGGAGCTGAGCCGACTGCATGAGCTCCTGCTACCAGCCGTCAACCTCTGGCGGGCGGCACCCGTGCCCGAGGCAAAGGTGCATTACCTAGAGTTCATACGCCTGCTCGGCAGAAGCGCAAGAGCTTGGGCCGAGCAAAACGGCGTAGCCGAGGAAGGGCGTCTCTACCTTCAGCAGCTGGTGGCGGCCTTCAAGTTGGACGATCTGCCCGTGGGCATACTTGTTTGAGTGCCATGTTCGATAGCCCATGGCGTCCAAATTACCATTCTTGAAACAGAAGGCAGCAAAGTCCGCGGCTCCCGTGGTATGCAGGCTATGTCTCAAGACTACTAAGGTGTGCGACTCACACATCATGCCGAAATTCTTCATACGGCGGATTCAGCATCAAAAGCCCACTGGGCAGACCGGACAGACTCAGCCTTTTCTGGCGGTTTTCTCGCTAATGCCCGATGTCGAGGCTGGAGCGAAGCAGGGAGCGCACTGGGAAAATGAACTGGGGCTAAAGGAACCGATGTTGTGTAGTGATTGCGAGCAACGGTTTTCGGTATACGAAAACTATGCGCGCCAGTTGCTCTACAGCAACGCACCCGGACCGCTCAAAAAAATCGACCTCGGTGTTTTTCATCAGATGCACGACCCAATCATGCTTGGCGTGAAAATCATCCAGCCGGCCGAATTTGATTTCAGGCTTCTCAAGCTCTTTCAGCTTTCGATCCTCTGGCGGGCCGGTGTGGCTAGTGGCAGACACTACACCAATGTATCATTAGGCGCCAAGCATGAGGAAAAGCTGCGCCAGTTGCTTGTCGCCGAAAACCCGGGCAACGACTATGAATACTGCTGCCCCATGGCCGATATGAGATACAAGGGCCTTGGCTGCGAAGATTGGACACAAACACCCGTTTCTGCGCGGGACAAGTTGAGCAACCAGCGTATCTACAAAATCGCTCTCGGCGGCTACCTCTACATCTTCCATGTCGCCAACGAGCCATCCCCCCAGGAAATCTTGAACATGTCAGCTAGGGATGGGCACCCGATACATATGCCTGTGGCGAATCCGCAGCAGATGATGCAGCGCTGGGCAGTAGCACTATACGAAGCCGAGACATTAAAGGGTGGGCCTATTGACTGAGCATTTGTGAGTGGCCAACCACGCCAGCAACTAGAGACGGACCTTTTCAAAAATCGTAGCGCTAGCCGACGTCCGCTCCGGCTAGACCCACCCCCCACCGGGGTGCTGGGCCGGTGCCTGTAGCCGCCGCGATGGTCGCGGCACCTCGCCCTCCGTTCGCTGATACCGGACAAAGGTCCACAGTGGGCTCACCGAGCGCGGTTCAACCTTCGTATTTCCGCACGAGCGGATGCTTTTCGGGGAAGGTATAGATCCCGTTAACCTGGATCCAATAGCCGTTGGAACCTTTGGGGCTTTGGTAGGCGCGGCTCAAACCGATGCGCAGAAAGAGTTCGTCCTGCCCGGAGATCCATTCGTTTAGTTCGTCAAGCTCGCTGCGTTCATGATGCTTCAGGGCGTAGTCATGGAAGCCCAGATCGGTGATGGGCAGGAAGCTGAAGCGCCGGCCCGATGAGTCTTGGACATGGGCCTTGATTTTGCCCTCTTGGAACTTGTCGGCGACGATTTCCAAGCCGGATGAGTCAACCTTGATCGTGATCAGGGACCGCGCGCCGTCGTGATCCGACGGCAGCACTTTTTCGCCGTCCTTCAGTTTGACCTCAAAACCTTTAGTGATCGAGTCGAAGCAGCTCCCGGCCAGAACCTCGTGGAATTGATCCCCCGAGGCGGGTCCGGTAAAGTAGAGTTTTCCGTAATTGCAATCCTCCGTATGCGGGGCGCTGGCGCCGGCGGCGGGGGTGAATTCGCTTTTGAGCAAGCCCCCGGGGAAGATGCTCATCTTCTTGCAGGTGGCTGCGGTCAGATAGGGCAGGGGCCTGATGCACCGGCCGGAGTTCGGGTCGATGCCGGCAATGCATACGCGATCATTCTTCTGGAACCGCGTCAAATCGGTGACTACAATCGTTGTCTGGGCCATGGGATTGGGGTAACTGGTGGAATTCGATGCTGTCCCCATCGAGGCAGAAGGGTCAAACGCATTGGGGAATCGTCAGGATTTCGCGGCCCGGCGATAATCCCGTTTGCCTTGGGGTGGGATGGGTGCAATGCTGCATTTCTAATCCAAGACATGGCTTTGAGTTCCCCCGCCACATCGCTGACGCTATTCACCATTGGTCATTCCACGCATCCGTGGGAGCGCTTCTTGGAGCTGCTGAAGATGCATGGAATCGGCGCGTTGGCGGACGTGCGTTCGTCACCATACAGCAGGTTCAATCCCCAGTATAATCGTGAGTCTCTGCAGCAGGCCCTGCGGGCCGAAGGGATATACTACGTCTTTCTCGGGCGGGAACTGGGGGCGAGACGGGACGAAAGCCAATGCTATGTCGGCGGCAAGGTCTCGTACCCATTGGTTGCCCAGATGCCACTATTCCGGCAGGGTTTGGAGCGGTTGATTGCAGGTTCTGCCAAGATGCGAGTGGCGATCATGTGCGCGGAAAGGGACCCGATTGACTGCCATCGAAACGTATTGGTGGCGCATCATGCACGGACCCATTTTGCGGAGATCCTCCACATACGGGAAGATGGACGCTTGGAATCCCAGGAATCGGTAGATCGACGAGTCTTCGGCCTGTATCGCGTCGATCCCACGGATATGTTCCGCCCACGCGGCGAAATGCTCGATGACGTTTACCGGCGCAGGGGAGAGGAGATTGCCTTCGAGGAAGCCCCGCATACTGCGGCCGGTTGATTATGGACTCAATTGACGTCTGCACGATTGGTTTCACCCAAAAGCCGGCCAGGAAGTTTTTCGAATTGCTGAAGAACTCGGGAGCGAAGCGCTTGATCGATGTGCGACTCAACAATGTCTCGCAGCTTGCCGGATTCGCCAAACGGGACGACCTGAAGTTCTTTGTGCAGGAGATCTGCGGCATGGAATATGTGCACGCCCCCGATCTGGCTCCCACGGCTGAGATGTTGGATCGCTATAAAAAAGAAGGTGGCGACTGGAGCGAATACGAGAAGCGCTTCATCGACCTGATGGTACAACGGCGAATTGAGGAACACGTATCCCGGGACCTCATCAACGGCGGCTGCCTGCTCTGTAGCGAGCATTTGCCGCATCATTGCCACCGTCGTCTTGTGGCTGAGTATCTCTGCGAGAAATGGAACGGCGAGGTTCGGGTAAAGCACCTCACTTGACCGGCTGCCCCGCAGTACCGGCCATCAGGGACTGGCCGAGCGAACGGGACGGGGTTAGCATGTTGCAGGCTGCGCCGCGCCCTGCGGGATTAGGTGTCTGTGCCGTCTAGCGTGAGACAAAGAGACAAATGGAGAAGTCTCCTCGACAGACCCAGACGACCGATTTGTCACACGGACGCCGCCGTCGGGGCTGGTTTTTACACGTATTCCCTCTGCGAAATGTCGCTAGACATCACTTATTAGTCTCACTTGTTTCGCGTGACGTTCCCGCTCGGGGGCACCAGCTTTCTTTCCGGGGCGGAAAGAAAGTGTCCTCGGGGACCATTACAATGGCCGAGGACAGCAGTTAACTTCCATTTCCTGAGGACAGCTAATCACTTCCATCCCGATGAAGCGCTTCGCCGGGTCACTGGACGCGCCGCGCGGAAAAGGAATCCGGCGGTGGGGAGCACCTATTACATCAGGCCCAGGTGGGTCCAGTAACGAACGACATCAGGAGGCAAACGATCGTGGGGATTGGGCGCTTGGCGCCCTGCAGCGTGTTGTTGCCTCAAACTGAGAAAATACCGCTTCGCGATTGGCTTCCGCGTGAACGCCCCAAACGCGCAAAAATTTCTGATAGTTAATGCCCGTTTATTTTCAAGGCAGGCACGGTAGGCGCGGTGCATGCGGCACACGATAGACCACACCGCATGTCGCCGTCGAAGAAGGTGGCGACGTGCGCGAGCAGCTTGCAATGCCCCCTGGATGGAAGGCTTCTTCAACTCGGGATGTAGGTGGGAGCCGCCAACCAGTCGTTGCAGCAGTAAACTGGATGGAACCTCGAACGGATACCGGATAAGGAACCCCGCGAGGGCACAAAGGTATGACTCCTCAGTTACTGCGGCCTTGCGTCTCCTCCGGGGCCGCCAGGGTAGAACCTGTGTTCGGGTAGTAAGTGCATCGATCGGTTGAGAAAGGAGCTCCACAATTGATGATTGCATGGCCCATGACAGCCGCAGGACGCCCTCGAGTCCCGGGACTATGTCGCCCTCTTTCCAGCCATGCAACGAACCGACGCCGACACGCAACGCAAGTGCAGCAGGCCTTAGTCCTCCAAGTTTCTGAATTGCTCTGGTCCAGTTTCCGAGGGACGACTCAAGGTCACCCTTCCTGAAATCGAAGTGCTGAAGAAGCTGGCTCGTCTGCACGGTGGTCCATTCCTCAAATGGATCCGCCTTCGGAAAACGGGTCTGGGTCGTGCCCGTGGTCAGGTCCTCACCACAATAGCTGCACTGCCGCAGGTCCGGAGCCGGTGACGCCAATCGTTGAAGGCGCCCGCAAGTCGGACAACGAGACTGCAGGGGGATAAGGTGAATGGGGCAGTGCCTGTTGATCCCGATGTTCCAGAGCAAACGATCATGGGGCACTTTGTCCGCAATCAGGCACAGCGGACACCATACACGTTCCTTCCGAACGCGGATGCAAATCCGTGCGTTCTCCTGCGCGGGATTGAGCGTTGTCCGATGCGCTCCCGGAATTGCGGTCAGCGCCGAGAGGACATCCGCGATATCGCTCGCACGACTACCTTTTAGTGAGATGGTGGGCGACGCCGGGTCACCCCCCAGGTCGTGGAAGCTGTTAATAAAGCGCCAGAGATTCAATGTGGTAACGCAATGGGCTGCGGCCAACCGGCAAAATAGGCTCCTGAGTGATTCCACCAGTCCGGTGCCCAGGCCGATCGGCCGAATCGGATACAGCACACTCCGAGTAGAACCTAATCCGTTAGAATTGGATTCGGGTTCGGGCGCCGACGGTTGAGAAAGAGCAACCATAGATCACCCTCGCGGGTCATACACACTTCCGGGCGCAACGTCTTTCATCCACGCTACCCGACTGGCACCCTCGGCAATCTCCGCCCGCCACTTCATGATCTGTGCTGCCGGGAAGTGAGTTTGGAGGAGCACCTCCTTGGTAATGGGAGCATGTTTGTGACGGGTCTTGATATACGCCTCCATCAGCCACCGGCGAAGGATCCCGATGCAGCCTACGCAACCTTTCAGAAGCATATCGGCATTTACGCGGAGCTCTGCTTCCACACCGAATTCGGAAAAGCGCTGCTCAAATGCGTTGAGCGCTTTGCGGAAATCATCCGTTGCGTCGGGATAGGGGGGCAAGTGGCCGAAGTAGCATCGGCGGTCCAGCTGACCCGAAATCTGGGCGAGTCTGCCAAGCTCGTAGTCGCCAAACAACCCCAGGTGGGTCTGAGACATGTTACCGAGCCCCTTAAGGTAGTTGATGTTCGTCTTCAGGGTGTCGGTGGACGAGCTGTTGATCTTACCTAATAAAACGGACGCCTCGTCTACGGAAGCAATAGACGGTGAGCGGTGGCGCAGCATACTTGTCACGGCCTTCTGGAGTGCGGGCAGCGAAGTCTTCGTGTCCACGAGGATATCCCCCCCGCACTCGAGCCATTGGCGGAGAAGGCCGGCCCAGTCTACACCTACGCGCGGGTGGAATACCGTCTCCCCGTAGACAAACGGGATGATGCCTGGATTGGCTGCGAGCTCAGCGGCGCGCCGCTTTACAATCTCACATTGGACTTGCTCGCGAAGGGTGGTCTTGCCGGTGCCCGTCGCACCAAGGACCACCACGATCACGGGCTCGTCGTTGCACTCGATACGCTCCCAGATCCACTCCCGGACCGCATCGTAGTATTCGTGCTCGAATCGCCAGTCGGCAAGAGGCGAAGCCGTGGCGCCGGGCCACAAGGCATTCTGCCGTGGAGTGAGATTGCTTTCAGGTTGCATGGGAGGGGTCATTTATTCCGCTGCGGCAAGCCGGTGGGGCGTTCGGTTTTCGAGGCCGTGGGTTCAGGGCTGTCCGCCGCTGCGAACTCGGTGATTTGCATGCTCGGGAAGTTGTCGAGGTTGCCCTTGGCAACCTCGTGCAACCGGAGCATCTCGATCGGGTCCCCGGCACCGCGGTGCAGCTTCCGGAGGATTTCATTCAGCTCGCCTACCCGCTCAGTCTCATCCTTCCGGTGGTCACTCTGATCGCGGCGCATCATGCGCGAGACCAGCGCGAGTTGAACGCGCGAGAGCTGAGCGCGGAGAACGCGAGAAGGAAGGTGGTGCGCCGGGATCCACTTGTTGTCCAGATGGACCCAAACACGGGTAATATCAATCGGGTCCCAGCGAATTTCCACGAACCGGTTCTTTGCCTGCTTAAAGGCCTCGCTCCAGTAGTAGAAGCCAAAGACTTGGACCCCCTTGTGCGGCTGAATTTTCTGGGTTCCACCGCGCACCTTAGGAAGGGTCAGGATATCGAAGGCCGAGTCTGGCGTGATCTCCATGTGGGCGCGAGCACCGTGCGCCTTCGGACTCCCTTCGCGAACTTCACGGGGCGAACGGCCGCCAAGACCGCCATGGCCCCGGCGATCATATTCTTCGGAGAAAAAGCGCTCAAGTATCTCTATCACTGCGGCCGGGAAGTAGATCGCCTTGGCCGAAGGAAGGTGAGAAGACGGCACCCGGCCGAATTCTGCCAGGATTTGCGTCGATCCCTCCATCGCGTGAGCCACATCCTGCTGCGACAGTCCAATAAACCGTTCCATCTGGGCGCCCATGCGGGCGCGCATCTTTGGCCGCCACACGGGATTGAAACGCATGTCCTCCGAGCAGTCGATGTATTCTTGTTTGAAGGCCGGGCCGTTGTCCGTAACGATCCAACGCGGAAGCCGCCGCCACTTAATCACGCACTGCCGAAGCAGCGGCAATGTTGTCGAAACATAACTGGGTGCGTCGAACGTGAGAATGAAGGCGAGAACCGAGCGGGAGTAGGCATCGAACATGACCGCCAGCGTGGCAGTTCCCAGCACGTGCTTCGCCTTCTCGAGGCGCGGGTCCACCATCGCCAGATCGAAGGGTGTTTCATCGATATGGACCACGTGCATGAAGTATTGAGGCACGGCCGGTAGACTCCGTGGGGCAGTGGAGGGCGCAGCTACGGCTCCCGCGGCCATCCGCCCGTTGCGGAGCTCGGCCGCCTTTTCTTGGTTCAGCTTGAGCAGGCGTCCGTTGAAGGTCTTATATGATACCGGGGTCAGCTTAGCGACGGTGCAGGCCTTCTTGTATAGGGCGTAGGTCTCCTTTTTGCTCGCTCGCGCTTCAAGGTAGTGGGTTTGTAAGCTATCTTTGATCACCTCTTCCTCCTTCGGAGATATCCGCGGTTTGCGGCAACCACGCCGGCACTGCCAACTGATAAGGCCGAGAAGCGGGTTGCCGGTGGAATCGAGAGCTTCGCGGGCGTTCCGAAGCCACAGCTTTTCCGAAGATGAAAGCCTATGGCCGCCAGAGGGGGCACGCCGGACCTCTCCGTTCAAGCGGGGCTCGATGACCGCGAGTTTCTTCAGGGCATCGTTGATCTGCTTGTCGGACACATCGCGCATGAGCTCTTGTGCCCTCTGCTCCCGTTCGCTGGGGATGCCGAGAGACCGCACGCGTCCTTGCCGGTGCAGTTCAATCAGGTTGGAACGAGGTATGGGCAGGATGCCGCCGGCAGGATCGCGCAGTCTGATCACCTCTGAGCCGGCGTTCTCGAACACGCCGTATTCCACCCCATCATATTCTATCCTCTCTCCGTTGACCAGCAGGGGAGGGGTGCCGGACGAGTTGGCGAGGGGAAGCAGACGATCTCTCGCGGCGCAGAAATCTGAGATGGCCTCGGTTGCGTAGAGCCGAGCACGCGGCGGATTATTCAGCGGTTCATCCTTCCACCGGAATGCGACCTCGCGGTTCACCGTTGCGAGAAGGATTCGATCACGATCTAACCCGGCGACCTCGAGCTCGGCCTGATACATCGTGGTCCCCGGATTCTGGGCGACGAAACTCTTGAGCGCGGCCAGGACATCCTGGGGAACCGGCTTGGGTTTTCGGGTGAGGAACTCCCACGCATAGTCCATGTTTTCCACCAGCTGCTGGTTCGGACCAAATTCCGTCCAGACCTCGTAATTGGCACTCCAAAGATCCCGCGCCACTTTTTCGGCAACGGTATTACGCCACCGACCAGTTGACTCGTCTAGCAGGTAGGGCCCCCGGTTGGCGGTTGTTCGGGCCCGGACATAATCATCGGCCTTCGCCTCGATGATAGTCACCAGCGGTAGACCTAGTTGGGCACGTAATTCCGGATTCCACAAAACAACAGTATCTGGCCTGTGATGACGGAAACCGCCGCCGGATCCATCAGACTTTGGCATGGGTAAAGTATACGAGAGAGACTGAGAGAAGTAGCCAGCAACCCGGTCGTCGCAGTCCAGCTGCACCTGAATCTTCGCCTCAGTAGAGCTCCCTGCCGCCCGCCGCGCCGCGCCCATCTTCACGCTCTCCATGATCGAAGAGAGTGACGTAGAAGCAGGTTGCCGCACTGCCTGCTCACCGAGAGCCTCACTGATTCGGGTAAGGTCTGCTTCTGGCATACCGGCGGACAAGGCCGCGAGACGGTATTCCGCGAAGTTGAAGGGCTTGATCATGAAGACGACCCTCCGCAGACGTGGAGATCGAGGATCGTCTCATCAATCTGCGCGGCGGCCAAGAAGGGCGACAGGTGGGGCTGACGCGCAGGATGACAGCGCAGGCGACGATAGAACGTGGACAGCGAGACCGGGCGGCAGTGGGTCTGATTGCAGTTCGTGCGGTAGACGCGATACCATGCGCGCACGGGGCACGTTTGTGCTGCCCGGTCGAACGTGCTGATAATTTCAAAAAACGCCTGCTCGGTGGCGATGAGAAGCTGCGCGGGATGGGCGGAGCACTGGTTGATAACGGCAGGCGTCATGCTAGACGCCGCCGGCGGGATATTCTCGATCTGATTGCTCGAATTCATGGGCTGGAATAGCTCAGCAGCCGCACATTGACGGACTGCCTCAGGGGCCATGTTTACGCTGATCTCGCTAAACCTACTTGATAAGTTTTTGCTAATCAGCAGCTACCTAATTATTCGAGCGTTGGGATAAGGGGCTAAGGTGGGTAGCGTCCTCAAGACTTACTGATCGCACTTGCGCTAGTCAAGGCAATTTAATGTATTTCTTGCGCTTGCAGTGGAGTCCGGTGATGGCAGGATGGTCGAGTGCCCAAGGTGACCCGGAAGCCTGCCCCAGATCGCGACTCGTTCGTGGAGCGGTTGAAAAAATGTGAGACCCGCGCGGGCGGCCAGAGCGTGTTGGCACGTGGGGCCGGGATCAAGCAGTCCACCATTCGCGGATACAGCGCACGCCGGACAGAACCTCCGCGCGATGTTCTCGTTCTGCTCGCGAACGCGGCAAACGTTTCAATCGACTGGCTGGTCACCGGCAAGGGGAAGATGGAGCGGGACGAGCCGGCCACCCCGAATCATTCCCTCGTCGAGCAGGACTCGGAGACTAGAGAACTAGCGATCGCGATCTCGAAGAGGTATTCTGTGCCTGTTGATTTTGCCCTAAGTCGCCTCACGGGCTCGGATGAGCTTGCTGCACTAGAAGACGCAATGAAGGAATGGTCCCGGTCCCGGCCCATTCCCGTATTCGGCGGGACCGGACCTCGAGTCTGGGGAGTGTTGTCTCAGGAGACCGTTGAAGCCACTGCCCCCGGCTCGAAAGTGGCGGACATCGGAGTCTACCGGCTACGGAGGAAAATTGAGAAAACGTCTTTCCTTCCCGGAGATTGGGCCCTCGTCGACAGCAGCAAGGAGATCGCCCCGGGGCTCTATTGCGTGGTCTTCAAGTCCACCTCCTCTGTAGAGATCCGCGAAATTACTATGAAGCCGGGGATGATCACGCTTTCCAGTCAACTAGACGCCGAAAGATTCGGCCCCAGCTTCGACTACACTGATAAGGATTCCCTCCAGCGGATTTTCACGATCCTCGGCCGCCTGGTCGGTGCGATTAGGTTCGTTGCAGGTGCGCAGGATGGTAAACCTTAGTCTTAGACCTCTCCATGACCGCCGAAACCCACTCTCAAATCGCCAGCTTCATCTGGGGCATCTGCAATCTGCTTCGCGGCCCCTACAAGCGGAACGAGTATCGCAAGGTCATCCTGCCCCTCACCGTCCTCCGCCGGTTCGACTGCATCCTTGCGCCGACTAGGGCCGCGGTGCTCAAGGAGCACGCCACCATCAAGAGTAAGGGGGATAAGATCATCCGCCATCGCCTCGCGAGCATCACCAAGGTCCCATTCTACAACCTCTCCAAGTTCACCATCGCGGCGCCGGCCCAGGGCAGCGGTCTCCATGGCCTGCTCGACGACCCCAACCACCTCGCGCAGAACCTCAACGCCTACATCAACAATTTCTCGCCCAACGTCCGCACGATCATGGAGCGGTTCAAGTTTGGCGAGGAGATCGCCACGATGGCCGAGAAAGACCTGCTCTACCTTGTCATCCAGAGGTTCGCCGCCATCGACCTCTCCCCGAGTCGCGTGGACGATCTGCAGATGGGTTACGTGTTTGAGGAACTGATCCGGATCGGCGCGGAACAGTCGAACGAGGAGGCGGGAGAGCACTTCACCCCGCGCGAGGTGATCAAGCTCATGGTCAACCTGCTCCTTGCCCCGGAGAAGGACTTGGCCCGCAGCCATGTCGTCAAGACGATCTACGACCCGGCTTGTGGGACCGGAGGCATGCTTTCCGTCGCCGAGAAATACATCCGCGACCTCAACGCCGACGCCCAGCCCAAGCTCTTCGGGCAGGACTGGAATGACGAGGCTTGGGCCGTCTGTAAGTCCGACATGCTCATCAAGGGCGAGGACGCCGACGCCATCATCCTCGGCGATACCTTCACCAAGGACGGCTTCGACCGCGACGCCAACGGCAAGAAATGGATCTTCGACTACATGCTGGCCAACCCACCCTTCGGGGTGGAGTGGAAGCAGCAGCAGCGATACATCGAGAACGAGCGAGATACCCTCGGCTTCGACGGGCGCTTCGGCGCCGGCACGCCCCGGGTTAATGACGGTGCGCTCCTCTTCCTCCAGCACATGCTGGCTAAGTTGCGGCCAGCGAAGGACGGCGGCAGCCGCCTCGCCATCGTATTCAACGGCTCACCCCTTTTCACCGGCGACGCCGGCGGCGGCGAGAGCGAGATCCGCCGCTGGATCATCGTGAACGACTGGCTGGAGGCCATTGTCGCCCTCCCCGAGCAGCTCTTCTATAATACCGGCATCTCCACCTACCTCTGGGTGCTCACCAATCGGAAGTCCCGGCCGCGCAAGGGCAAGGTCCAGCTGATCGACGCCCGGCAATTCTGGGTGCAGATGGAAAAGAGCCTGGGCAACAAGCGCCGGCGCATCGGCGACCCCTCCGACAAGGAGAAGGACCCCGACCACATCGGCGAGCTCACCCGGATTTTTGGCGAGTTCCGCGACGGGGAGACCCGCACCTTCACCGAGGAGGACTCGATAACCCACCAACCCGTCCAACGCCAGCGGGTCGTCGGCAAGATTTTCGACAACGAGGATTTCGGCTATCACAAGATCACGGTGGAGCGCCCGCTCCGGCTGAACCTCCAAGCCAGCTCCGAACGCATCGCCCGACTCGACGACGAGAGTGGCTTCAAAAATCTCGCTACCAGCACCAAAAAGGACCCCGCCGTTCGCCAGAAGGAAATCGAGGCCGGCCAGCAGCGGCAGGAGCAAATCCGCGAACTGCTGCGCGCCTTCGGCAAGGCCACCAAAGAAGAGCTTCTCAAGGACCGGGCGGCCTTTCTGACCAGGCTGCGCGCGTTCGACAGCAAGCACGACGTGCGCCTGGGCGCGCCTGAGCTCAAGGCCGTCCTCGCGGCCCTCGGCGAACGAGACGAAACCGCCGAAATCTGCCGCGACCGCGATGGCCAGCCCGAGCCCGACGCCGACCTGCGCGATACGGAGACCGTGCCGCTCAAGGAAAGCATCGAGGCCTACTTCAAACGCGAGGTGCTGCCCCACGTGCCCGACGCGTGGATCGACACCGCCAAGACCAAGGTCGGCTACGAAATCCCGTTCAACCGCCACTTCTACCGCTACGAGCCCCCGCGCCCGCTGGAGGTCATCGAGACCGACATCAAGCGCCTCGAGGACGACATCATGAAGATGCTCAAAGAGGTCACGTCATGAGCGATATCCAACTATTCCGTCTCACCGGCCAGGTGGCAGTCGAGATCAAGGGCACGGCCTCCGACTTGGAGAAACCGCTCCAGACCCTGATCGAGGCCAACCTGGGCCCGCTACTGGCCATCCGGTTTCTTGCCTCCGAGTATCGCACTGGCAAGGTCCACGCGGGTCGGATCGACACCCTCGGCCTCGACGAGAACGATTGCCCGGTCATCATTGAATACAAGCGGTCGACTGGCGAAAACGTCATCAACCAGGGCCTCTTCTACCTCGACTGGCTCATGGACCATCAGGCGGAGTTCAAGCTCCTCGTCCTTGAGCGCCACGGCAAGGAGGCTGCCGATGCCATCGACTGGTCGTCACCTCGGCTCGTCTGCATTGCGGCCGATTTCACCCGTTACGACGCCCACGCCGTCCAGCAGATCAACCGCAACATCGACCTCATCCGCTACCGCCGCTTCGGCGCGGACCTGCTGCTCCTTGAGTTGGTCAACGCCGTGACGGCTGAGCCCGGGGAAGGTAACCCTGCGGCGAAGCCCGCGAAGTCAGTCAAGACGAAGGCAGAAAACGACCCCAAACCGCGGCCGCGCTGGCTGCCCAAGTTGTCGCCGGCGCTTACCGAGCTTTTCGGTGCCCTCGACGGCTACATCACCTCGCTCGGTGACGACGTGCAGCGGAAGAACCTCAAGCTCTACGTCGGCTACAAGCGCCTGCGTAATTTCGCAACGGTGGTCGGCCTGCAAAAGAGTCTGATCCTGTATCTGCACCTAGACCCGATGATGGTGAAGATGGAGCAGGGCTTCACACGGGATGTGGAGAATCTTGGTCACTGGGGCACGGGGGCGGTGGAGGTGACCCTCACCAAGTTGGCTGACCTGGAGAAAGCCAAGCCCTACCTACAGCAAGCCTACGAAGGAGGGCCTCATGCAGGCTAAGGCGTATCCCCGCTACAAGCCCAGCGGGGTTGAATGGCTCGGCGACGTGCCGGCGCAATGGGACGTGAAGCGGCTGAAATACTCGGCGAGCATCAATGACGAAGCCCTTCCCGAAACGACATCGCCCGACTTTGAGTTCGAGTATGTGGACATCGGAGGCGTAAGCTCGGTCGAGGGAATCACGGCGACCGAGCAGGTTGTATATGAGAGCGCACCCTCTCGTGCGCGGCGAAAGGTTCGGCACGGGGACACTATTGTCTCTACCGTGCGAACCTACCTTCGCGCCATTGCGCCAATCAAGAATCCGCCCAAGAACCTCGTGGTTTCTACCGGCTTTGCGGTCGTTCGTCCCCGCAAGATTGAGCCCGCCTTCCTCTCCTATGCGCTCCGCGAGTCTTCGTATGTTGAATCAGTTGTCGCTCGCTCAGTGGGGGTGAGCTACCCCGCTTGCAACGCGTCGGAAGTTGGCGGCATCGCCATTCCGCTGCCCGATCCCGCCGAGCAACGGGCCATCGCGTCGTTTCTGGACCGCGAGACGGGGCGGGTGGACCGGTTGGTGGCGAAGAAGTGGGAGTTGATCGAGCGGCTGAAGGAGAAGCGAGTCGCGCTCATCTCCCGCACCGTCACCCGCGGCCTGCCGCCCACCGCCGCCCGCGCCGCCGGCCTCCCCGCCAACCCGCCTCTCAAACCCTCCGGTCATCCGTGGCTTGATGACATTCCGGAGCACTGGGAAGTGAAGCGCCTCAAGGAAGTCTCAGTTCTATTCGGGCGAATTGGCTTCAGGGGTTACTCAACCGATGACCTCGTTTACGAGGGGGAAGGTGCAATTTCCATGAGCCCAAGCAATATGGTCGACGGGGTTGTGAGCCTCGACAAATGCACATGGCTGAGCTGGGAGAAGTATCACGAGTCACCGGAGATTCAGGTTCAGCCTGAAGACGTGATTATGGTGAAGACCGGCTCAACGCTCGGGAAGGCGGCGTTCGTTCAATCCGTTCCAGTCCCGATGACGGTCAATCCCCAGTTGATGATCTTCAAAGAGGTCAAGTGCTCCAAACGATTCCTGTTCTACTACGTGTTCAGCAACGTGGTCCAAGACGTGATTCCACTGCACAACACCGGCAGCACCATTCCAACCATGACCCAAGAAGGGATTGGCAAACTGCCTTTCCCGCATCCACCCCTCCCCGAACAAGCCGCCATCGCTGCGTATCTGGACGAGGAGACGGCGAAGCTGGACGCGCTGGTGGGGAAGGTGGAGGAGGCGGTGGAGCGGCTGCAGGAATACCGCACCGCTCTCATCACCGCCGCCGTCACCGGTAAGATTGACGTGCGAAACGCTGTTAACATGCCATAGGCTCCTTGAGGATATGAGAATCGATCGTCTTCAAATCGCGAATTTCAAGGGCTTCACGGACCGGTCTTTCGACTTCCCCCAGTCCATCGACGCATCGCCCGGCAGTAATGGATCTGTGCATGTGCTGATTGGTGAAAACGGATCCGGCAAGACCTCCGCCTTGGATGCTTTGGCCGTAGCGCTGGGTATCTGGCATGTAGGCGTCGGTGGTTATGGCTGGCGAAATATCGGGAAATCAGAGGTGCGGGTTGCAGTGTCAGATTCAAACCGCCGCCCGACCTTTATCGAGCAACTGCCAACGAGGATCGAAGCCACGGGGCGAATCACCAACCAACCTGTGAAATGGAGCCGAGAGGTTCTCAAGATGGGAGGGCGAACTCTTAACCGCAATGCCGGTGCCGCAGTGACAATGGTCCGCGACTTGGTGTCCAGGGCAAGGAAGCAGGAGCATGGGTTGATATTGCCGTTACTCGCCTATTATGGATCAGGCCGGCTTTGGCATGACAGCTCTACGCCCAAAGCATGGTCAGCCGAGAGTGACCGTTCAAATCTATCACGGCTGTGGACGTATAAGGGCTGCATGAACGCCAAGTGCAGCGCACTAGATTTGAACCAGTGGCTGCTAGAGCACGATTGGGAGAGCTACCAAGAAGGGAAAGATGTGGCCGGTTATGCCCTTGTTAAGGGGGCGATCCTACAGTGCCTACCCAAGGCAAGGCAGTTGCGCTTTTCACCTACACGCAAAGAGGGTGTAATGGTTATCGAGGGGCAGAGCGAACAGCCATTCTCGAATCTCAGCGATGGACAGCGAAACATCATGGCCATGGTTGGTGACTTGGCCGTGAAGGCAGTAAAGTTGAACTATGAGGCGTTGGGTGACGGGGCGCTGTCCACAACACCCGGTGTCGTGCTGATTGATGAGGTCGACCTTCATTTACACCCATCGTGGCAGCAGGTGGTGCTGGAGAATCTACGGACTATTTTCCCCAACCTGCAGTTCATCGCCACGACCCATTCGCCCTTCATTGTCCAAACCCTGCGTGCAGGTGAGTTGCTGGTATTGGACGGCCAATCGGTGCCAAAGACGGACAATCTCGGGTTGGAGACCATCAGCAAAGGCTTGATGAAAGTAGATAGGCCCGATGTTGGCCCAAAATATCGAGAAATGGTTGGCGCCGCGAAGCAGTATCTTGTAACGCTGGATGAGGCCGCACTCGCGCCAGAGGAGAAACTTGCTGAGTTTGAAAAACTCCTCGCCGCTCAAATTGAGCCCTACGCAAGTGATCCTGCCTTCCAAGCGTTCCTCGAGTTAAAACACGAAGCTAAACTCGGGCGTAGAAAGAAAACGCCACATGGCGGTGAGTCTCTGGGGGCCGACAGTTAAAAATGAGACCGGTAAAGCGAGACAAGAGTCCCCAGAATGCTGCTTTCGATGACTATCGAGACGCCTTTGGTCCATTGGTTGGGCAGATTGGCCCATACTGCTCATACTGCGAGCGACTGATTCCCACGCAGCTTGCGGTAGAGCATATTCAACCGAAAGACGCGGACGGGCCTTATGCCCACCTGGAGGGTTGCTGGACCAACTATCTTCTCGCCTGCACAAATTGCAACGGAACGAAGACGAACAAAGATGTGCAGCTCGATAAGGTTTTCTTGCCCGACCGAGACAATACTGCCGCGGCGTTTGAATATACCAAGGATGGGAGGGTAGTGCCCAAATTGGGCTTGAGTCCGGCCAACAAAAAAATAGCGCAGGATACACTTGGGCTAACCGGACTCGACAAACCGTGGAATCAGGTCGTCGATGAAAACGGGAAGATGGTCTACGTGGACCGTGTAAGCGAACGAATGCAAATTTGGTTGAAAGCTGAAAGCTGTCGCGAGGACTTGCTGGAGTGTCCGACGCCCGCACTAAAGCGATCCATCGTAAAGAACGCCCAATCCACTGGGCTCTTCAGTATTTGGATGAAGGTATTTGAGAATGACCTGGAGATACGTCGGATGCTTGTCGTCGGATTCCTTCAGCTCGGGGAATTCTACGGATTCCAAGGCACGGCACAGGATTGCTACGATTTTGCTAACACCACGCTGGTCTCACCCCGTCCTAACAATGGCCTCGATGGCGCTGGGAAAATATAGCCGATGAGCCAGACCAACGAGCGTGCGTTTGAAACCTACGTGGAGGAAATTCTCCTGACGCGCGGCGGGTGCAAGGCGGGCAGCCTTGCGGAGTGGGACAAGGAAACGGCTCTGTTCCCGGCACAGGTATGCGGGTTTATCGCTGAGACGCAGCCGAAGCTCTGGGAGGAGATGAAGGTCCTGCACGGTGTCGGATTGGAGGACCTGTTGGTTGCCGGGCTCGTCAAGGAACTGGAAACCAAGGGTTCCCTTCACGTGCTACGCCATGGATTCAAATTCTATGGGAAGACCTTCCGGCTCGCCTACTTCAAGCCCGCCCACGGGGCGAACTACGAGGTCGTGAAGCTCGTTGCCATGAACAGGCTGACGGTCACCCGCCAGGTGCCCTGCCACTCCGGCGACAACCGCACGCTAGACATGATGCTCGCGGTGAATGGCCTGCCGGTCGCCACGATCGAGCTAAAAAACCCCGGCACCGGTCAGAATTGGCGGCACGCGGTGCGCCAATACCGGGAGGACCGGGATCCCCGAGCACCGTTGTTCGAGTTCAAGCGGCGAGCGCTGGTGCATTTCGCGGCCGACCCGGACGAGGTCCACATGACCACCCGGCTGGCCGGGGATAAGACGCACTTCCTGCCGTTTAACCGGGGGAGCCACCCCGGGCAGATCATCTGCGGCGCCGGCAACCCGCAGCACCCCTCGGGTTACCGCACAGGCTATTTCTGGGAGGAGGTGCTCCAGTTCGAGAGCTTCCTCGATATCCTGGGCCACTTCATCTTCCTCGAGAAGAAGGAGGAGAAGGTGGACGATGGCCGGGGCGGGCACCGGGTGGTGACCAAGGAGACAATGATCTTCCCGCGCTACCACCAGCTCGACTCTGTCCGTAAGCTGGTCGTAACCGCCCGCAACGAGGGCTTGGGGCGCAACTACCTCATCCAGCACTCGGCGGGCAGCGGCAAAACCAACAGCATCTCGTGGCTCTCGCACCGGCTCGCCAGCCTGCACGACGCCAAGGATGCAAAGGTCTTCGACTGCGTGGTGGTCATCACTGACCGGCAGGTGCTGGACCGGCAGCTGCAGGATGCTATTTACCAGATCGAGCACTCCCAGGGCGTGGTGAAGGCCATCGACCAGGACTCGAAGCAACTGGCCGCCGCCCTCATCGACGGCACCAAGATCGTCATCACCACCCTGCAGAAATTTCCGTTTGTGATGCGGGGCCTGCTCCACGCCGCCGGGGCCGATAGCCAGGACGAGGCTACGGCCGAGCAGAAGGCCGAGGCGGCCAAATGGGAGGCGAAAATCGCGAAGCGCCGGTATGCCGTCATCGTGGACGAGGCGCACTCCAGCCAAAGCGGTGAGACTGCACGGGAGCTGAAGGCCATTCTGGGCGTCACGGCCAATGCCGCGGGGGAGGAGGAAGAGCCGGACTGGGAGGACCGCCTCAATCAGATCATCCAGTCGCGCGGCCGGCAGCCGAACCTGAGCTTCTTCGCCTTCACCGCCACGCCCAAGGGCAAGACGTTGGAACTATTCGGGCGCAAGGGACCAAGCGGTCTGCCCGAGGCCTTCCACCTTTACTCCATGCGCCAGGCCATTGAGGAGGGCTTCATCCTCGACGTGGTCCGGAACTACACCACCTACACCACCTACTACCGGCTGGTGAAGGCCATTGAAGACGATCCGAACCTGCCGAAGAAGAAGGCGGCGCGGGCGCTGGCCAAGTTCATGAGCCTGCACCCGCACAACATCGAGCAGAAGACCGAGGTGATGCTGGAGCATTTCCGGCAGAAGGTGCGGGGCCACCTCGGCGGGCGGGCCAAGGCCATGGTCGTCACCTCGTCGCGCCTCCATGCCGTGCGCTACATGCAGGCGTTCGAGCGCTATATCGCGGAGAACAAAATCACCGACGTGCGCCCGTTGGTTGCCTTCAGCGGCACGGTGAAGGACCCCGAGACCGGCCTCGAATACACCGAGCCGGGGATGAACAAGGACTGCGTGAGCGGGTCGTCGATCAGCGAACGGCAGCTGCCGGAGCGGTTTGCCTCCCCGGACTACCAGGTGCTCCTGGTGGCGAACAAATACCAGACGGGTTTCGACCAGCCGCTGCTCTGCGCCATGTATGTGGACAAGCGGCTCGACGGCGTGCAGGCTGTGCAGACGCTGTCGCGGCTCAACCGCAAGATCCCGGGGAAGGAGAGCCCGTTCGTCCTCGATTTCGTCAACGAGGCCGAGAACATCTACAAGGCTTTCAAGCCCTACTTCGACGCCACGAGCCTGCAGGAAGGCTCCGATCCGCAGCAGCTGGAGGAGCTCAAGCACGTGCTGGATGCTGCACAGGTCTATTTCTGGAAGGAGGTCGAGGGGTTCGCCCAGGTCTTCTACAAGCCCATGGCGAAGCAGAGCGCCCAGGACCACGCGGGGATGCATGCGCAACTGCAACCGGCGGTGGACCGATTCAAGGCGATAACCGATGAGGTGAAGCGCGGCGATTTCCGTGAAAAGCTGAACGGCTACGTCAATATCTACTCCTTTATCAGCCAGATCATGCCCTACGGCGATCCGGCTCTGGAGATGCTCTACAGCTACGGCCGGTTCCTCCTGCCGCACCTGCCACTCGATCGTGATACGGAGCGGGTGAAGGTCGGCGACGAGGTCGGGCTCCAATACTACCGCCTGGCTCGGGTCTATTCCGGTGGGCTCGACCTGGCCATCGGAGAGCCGGAGGGGGTCAAGAGCCCCACCGATGTCGGCACCGGCAGGGCGAAGGACGAGAAGGTCCCGCTCTCGGAGATCATCAAGGTGCTCAATGACCGCTTCGGGACCAATTTCACCGACGAAGACCGGTTTTTCTTCGAGCAGATCCGCGAGAAGGCCACGGCCGATGTTCAGGTTGTCCAGCTCCGCCGGGCCAATCCGTTCGACAAATTTCAGCTCGGCCTGCGCCAGCTCATCGAGGCCATGATGATCCAGCGTATGACCGACAACGACAAGATCGTCACCCGCTACATGGACGACAAGGAATTCGGGGAGGCGGCCTTCACGGTGCTGTCGAAGGCAATCTACGACTCGATCCCAGCGGATTCCGTGCCCGGCGAACACGGCTCGTCATGATCAATTTTAACGCCCTGCTCCGCGATGAGGGGCTGAATCCAGCCGAGGTAAAGTTAGCGCGTCACCAAGACAAACGTTTCAAGGGACGGCCGACGCCATATCAGATTTGGCGAGCAGCAGATGGCCGCTTCGACCTTTATCAGCGCATCCAAATTGAAACCAAGTTCAAGGGGGCTAAGCTGCTGGCGTCTTTCATTGCAACGCCCCTAGATGAAACGCTGTTTGTTGGGCTCTATGAAATCGGGGTTGTGGCAGTAGTGCCACAAGGCATGATAGACCCAATTTCCGGCAGCGACGTTGGTGGTTATCATCTCTATTCTTTGGAGCTGTCACCCTACCTGAGCGGGTATCGCGGTCGATTAGTCGTCGATTGGGGACAAGGATACCGGGCCTGGGTGCAATATGCGCAGAAACAAGACAAACCGGTCCTCGAAATCAGGCGATCCATCGGCGACCCGCCGTTCCCGGGCTTCCTTAATTTTCGAGAGAGCCTGAGCATGCTGAAGGCCGTGCCCATGTCCTGGCGCCAGACGCTCTCTGCGGTGAGTGGCGTTTACCTGCTCACCTGTCCGCAGACGGGTAAGCAGTATGTTGGTTCGGCCGGGGGCGAGACAGGGTTCTGGGGCCGATGGGAAGACTATGCCGCCTCTGGCCACGGTGGAAATAAGCGGATGATCGATATCCCCGCAGCTGACTACCTAGTGGCCATCCTCGAGGTGGCCTCCTCCACCGCGGGCCTGGCCGAGCTCATCGCGATCGAGAATCGCTGGAAAGAAAAGCTCAGGACCCGCCAGTTCGGGTTGAACGCCAATTGATCGCTGAGGGATACTTGACGCGCCATGAGTCTTCAACAACTCCAGCAAAAGCTCCCTGAAGTGAGGGCGTGGATCGACCGCACTCTCGCGGCCCACGTCGCCCATGCACGGCCAGTCTCCGCGTTCGGCTTTGTGCGGTTGGGCTCCTACTATTCCACCGACCTGTTGGCCTCGGCCAGGGCCATTCCGGTTGCCAAGGTGCCCATACCTCCCCTGGCGAGCATGGGGCTGGTCGGCTTCGATGAGTTCGAGAACTTGGATGCCGCCGGAATCACCTACCTCTCCTCCTTTTTCGTGCGCCAGGATCACGAGCGCGTTGAGTCGCTGCACTTCCATGAACTCGTGCATGTGCTGCAGTGGCAGCACCTCGGGCCCGAGCGTTTCATCATGGCCTATGCCCTGGGCCACCTTCTGAGCGGCGGTTACCGCGCCAATCCCCTTGAGGAGCAGGCCTATAGCCTCCAAGCCCGATTCGACCAGCACGCCCCGGCCTTCAACGTGGCCGCCCTCGTGCGCCCCGAACTTGACCGTGTCGTTCCTGCACTCCTCCAGGCCGCGCAGTCTTTTCAATAGCAACCCCACCCGGCGCTGAACCATCGTCGAGTCGCGTAACCCAAGGGCCCGTAAAAGGAATTACATGAAAGCCAACGCTGATCTGAAATACGGCCGCCCCATCACTGTTAGTGGCATGGCTTACGCTCCCATAAGTGAACTCGGGGTTGTCTTTCTGTTTGGCCGCCTTGCCCCGACGCTCGGCTTTCACGTCGAATACATCCACCCCTACTTTCCTGATTGCATCGCCAGGCATAAAGGAAAGCTGCGTCGAATAGAGTTTGAACTATGGGCGAGTGATTTTGGCAACCATGGGCACGACCCGAAGGGCGCTGACATGATAGTATGCTGGGAAAACGATTGGGAAGATCGCCCGAAGAAGTATCGCCACCTGGAAATCATCAGCCTCAAGCCATCATCGGGCGCGCTCCCACGTGTCCATGTAGTCTGCAGCAACAAGAGCAACTTCGCCGAATTGTCCACGAGTCGCGTTGAGTGGAATGTGCCCAGCCAAACCCAGAAGGGTGACTTGGTGCTAATGTATCGTTCAGCACCGGCATCAGCGATCTGCGACGCTTGGGAGGTTGTTGGTCCGTTCAATCGCTACAGTAAGCACAATAGGCAGGGGCGGTGGCCGGGATTGCAGGCCTACATGAAGCGGCTGGTTCAGCTTAAACGACCCCTTACATTTGAAATCCTCAAGCGCGCGCCCGAGACCCGCAATCTCAGCATCGTGAGAAGACGCTTTCGGGGGAAGAGTGACATCACCCTCGACTGGTTCCCCATCTACCAGGTCTTAGGGCGTGTTTTCAAAATGGTGGAACCGTTCAGAGCTGACCGAGTCGGAGTGGGCGCATGTATTATACTGATCGCCAGTTGATCCCCGAGCCGCGATGGGAGCGGCTAAAAAAATTGATCTGA
>Ga0208272_100156_pt1 | contig 42924 bp, 31 predicted proteins | sample LakWasM129_HOW14_2_FD_183939 | JGI IMG/M metagenome (GOLD analysis project Ga0208272, IMG submission 183939) | Freshwater sediment methanotrophic microbial communities from Lake Washington under simulated oxygen tension - Sediment Metagenome... | ecosystem: Environmental > Aquatic > Freshwater >... | reverse complement strand
CCCAGCAATTCCTTCGTGATACAGGTGCCACGGATACTCAAAGTTTGCTGACATACACCACCGGGACTGAAGTCGCCGGCCTTGCCGGAAACTACTCAGGTGCCTCTATTAGCACCGCCGGGATATCCCAGGATACAACGGCCCCTTCGGCCACAACTCGGCTTCGCGGGTTGGCGGCGGCCTCGGAAGCGAGGAATTTCTTCGCGACCAGCATTCCGATGGACACCTACAATGTAGATCGAGTTGAGATCAACCGGGGAGCGAACTCTGTGCTATTTGGCACCGGCAGTCCTGCGGGCATTATCAACAGTTCGCTCAAACAGGCTCTAATGAAGAACAGCGCCGAGGTTGATAACCGTCTTGGAAGCTATGGTTCGGTTCGTACGAGCTTTGATATCAACCACCAAATTATCGCCGGCGAACTCGCCGTGCGAATTGACGGCCTCAACAAGCAGACTAATTTCCAGCAAGAATACACGTTCAGCAACGATAAGCGCATTTACGCGGCAATGACCTACGCTCCGCGCTGGGCTCGAACGAAAAACGGGGTACTTTCAGGCACGGTTTTTCGCGCAAGCAATGAGAATGGCGCGCGTGACTCTGAGGTGCCGCGCATCTTGCCTCCATTTGATCGGATCTCCTTGTGGTTCAATCCAGCGTTCGGCTTTGCTCCTAAGCTATCGTGGGATGCTAGCACTTCGACCGCGTCAGCCACCCCTTTCATTGGCGCGTTTAACACGGCTCCTGCCGCCACTCGTGCCGCGACCGTTTTTTTTAGCGATCCCAATTCGGGCGCTCCTGGCCGTGGATATTCTATCAATGGCGTTCCGATCATGGGGGCGCAGGGAGTGGGCTCCAATATGACCAACCCTACCGGTACCCATTTCGAAGAGTCTTTGGTTTCCTTGAGCGCGTCGGCTGTCGTTTTGGGAAAACCCGATGCTTCATTCTACTTCGGGTCTAACTTGTCGGACGCGGGCATCTTCGATTTCCGCCATTATCTGCTCGAGGGACCCAACCGCCACGAATATGCTAACTTCGGTGCCACGAACGTCTCACTGGAGCAGCGCTTTTTTGATGATCGGGCAGGGATTGAGTTTAGTTACAGCAAGCAGAGGATCTCGAATGGCAATTATGGCCTCTCTCCTTCGGGGCTTAACATCGACGTCAATACGGTGCTTCTTAATGGTATTGCCAACCCGAACTATGGCCGGCCGTACACGAGTGGTGTTTGGTCTGACGGTTATGCGCGCAGCGAAGCCGAAACACGTCGGACCACTGCGTATTACCGCTTCGACTTCGCTGATGTGCTGCGCAACAAGGGGCTCGCGAAGTGGCTCGGTGTTCACACTTTGACCTTACTCGATGAGCGCACCAAAACAAATTTCCTTTCGATCTCGGGCCCACGTTACACCGATCCAAACTATACATTCGGCAACAATCTATTCATAACCGATATCAGTGGGGCCACAGTCTTCCAGCAGATGTATCTCGGATCCAGCCTTGCGAACACAACAAATGCCTCCGATGCGCATGTCGTGGGCGTAAATGCGGTTCAATTGCCCACCGCTTCTGCAGGGCAGAGTTTCCAGTTCCGCAACCAGACTGCCGGCTCGCCGTTTGTCGTCACTCCTCTTTATATCCAAGATAATGGTCTGATCCCGTACAACAGCGCAACAAACGCCAGCAAAGGCGGAAGTAATACTAGGGACCAGGCATTCGTATTCCAGAGCAAATTCCTCTGGGATACAGTAGTGACCACTTACGGTTGGCGACGCGACGACGTGGACACTTTTACGGCCGCCCTCCCCAAGTTTAGGGGACCGAGTAACAATCTTCTACTCGACCCAATCAGTTGGCCCTATCCGATATCGCCTACAACGTCGGTCAGTGGAACTACCTCCACCAAGAGTCTGGTTTTGCATACACCGGACAAATGGATCAACCATGTGCCGTTGGTCAGTTCGTTCTCATTGCGTTACACCACGTCAGATAATTTTGTCCCTGGTGCTACCCGCTATAACAGCAATATGGACGTGGTTACCCCGCCTAGCGGGAAAACGAAAGACTACGGGTTCTCCCTCGGTTTGGCCCACGACAGGATCAACTTGAATGTTACCTGGTACGAGACCAGCCAAAACAATGCAACCGCACGAGGTATCCCAAACCTGACAAACAGCATTCTTAACGCCTACCGTCTATTTGTAAACATGACTGGTCTTGGGCTGAACCCGAACGCGTCACAGATCATCGTGCCGCCACAATATTTGCTGGATGCATATGGCTTCTCAGTCACCAACGGTTCAGCGGCGTTCACCAATCGTTCCGATATTTTGCTCACACAGAACTATGTATCAAAGGGAGTGGAGTTTGAAGCCCAAGTAAAACTGACAAAGCGCTGGCGTCTATTTTTGGACGCAGCTAGACAGAGCGCCGTTACCGCCAACACCGGTTCGGCCTTCGAAAAACTCTTCTTTGAACAGAAATTCAACGGGCAGACACTCTTTGAGAATTGGACTGGCCCGGCGGGCCAAGCGTCCGCTGTTGACGAAGCTGGTGGCAGACTTGCCACCTATTCTCTACAGACGATCGTCAATCCCTTCTACACGCAAGCTCTCCAGGATGGTGGCCCTACCCAAGAACTGCGTAAGTGGCGGGCTAATGCGGTCACTAATTACGATTTCGACGGTGGCAGTTTCCTCAAGGGGTTCAGCGTCGGAACCGGCGTGCGCTGGCAGGACAAGGTTGCAATTGGTTTTCCCGTTACCAGTTCCCCAACAGGTTCGAGAGTCAGCGACGTAGCACACCCTTTCTATGGTCCTTGTGAAACCAATGTTGACGCTTGGATTAGATACCAGCGCTCGATCCTGAAAGGGAAGGTCGGGCTCATGCTCGAATTCCGCGTCTACAATCTGACAAGCAATGACGCCTTGATTCCAGTCGCCGCTCAACCGGATGGCTCTATCGCATCGTACCGGATTCCCTCCGACCGACGTATCGAGTTTACCACTCGTCTTGCCTTTTAGCGTGAAGTTTCTTGAGAGGGGGTGCCGGCGTGTGGCCGTCCATATAATGATTAGGCGGCCACACGCCGAGCAATTAGGGCCGGGCAATTACAGGGAATCTCCGCGTGCATGGGACCGCTAAGTTTATCAAAAACGAATCGCGATCCTATCGCCGCGCCGATGGTGTCATCCTCCGTTTCAATGCGTATCGGATGGAATGCTGAGACCCCGAACACACAACTACTCCTTCAAGCATCACATTGGCTGAGGTTAGCACCATTCTCTGGGAATATTACTAGTGGAGACCAGCAAAGGCAGAGCAAAATGGGAAGAACTGTAGGCACCAACAAACGAACCTTAGTCAGGGTGGATATTACTAATATGATAAATAGACTGAGTGGGGTTTTCGCCGTGACTTTGGGCCTTTTTTCGAGCCTAGCTTGTCGCGCGGCCGAGTTTGAGCCACCAATACCCGAAATCCGCACTCCGGCACCCGAAACGTCGCCGCGAATCAACGGCCCGTCGGTCTTTGGCATCCGGCCTCGAGCTCCATTCCTCTATGCGATCCCGGCGACGGGAATTCGTCCGATGCAATTCGCGGCCGAAAACTTGCCAGCCGGCCTGACCTTGGACCCGCTCACCGGACACATATCCGGAAGTTTGGCGGAGACCGGGCGATACGTGGTCACATTGCGCGCATACAATACCGCCGGTAGGGCGGAGAAGAAGCTGCGCATCGAGGTGGGGGAAAGGATCTCGCTGACCCCAGTCATGGGTTGGAATAGTTGGAATTGTTGGGCGGCTTCGGTCGACCAGGAGAAGGTGCTTCGGGCAGCCCGCGCGTTGGTCAACTCGGGATTGAGCCAGCACGGATGGAGTTATGTTAACATCGACGACACATGGCAGGGCGAGCGGGCGGGAAGCGATCACGCATTGCAGGCAAATAGGAAATTTCCAGATATGAAGTCGCTCTGCGACAGGTTGCATGGCATGGGCCTTAAAGCAGGTATCTATTCCACGCCTTGGATCGCCTCTTACGCCAACTTCGCCGGCGGGTCGAGTGACGATCCGAGCGGAAGCTGGGCCAAGGATTTCGCCAACAAATTCTTTCAACGGCACGGGAAATATTCATTCGAAAATGCCGACGCCAAACAATGGGCGACTTGGGGTTTCGATTATCTAAAATATGACTGGGCGCCGAATGATGTGCCCCACGCTGAGATGATGAGCCGGGCTTTGCGACAGTCAGGCCGAGATATCGTATTCAGCCTGTCCAACACGGCTTCGTTCGCGTTAGCCTCTGATTGGGCACGCCTGGCCAATAGCTGGCGCACGACTTCGGACATATGGGACACGTGGGGCGAGACTAAGGAATCTTGGCAATACGGCGTCTCTGAAATCGGGTTCTCGCAGGATCGGTGGGTGGGGTTCGCCGGCCCCGGTCATTGGAACGATCCCGATATGCTCGTTGTGGGTTATGTCGGCTGGGGGCCTCAACTCCACCGGTCGACGCTGACGCCGGACGAACAATACGCTCACTTCACCATGTGGTGCATGTTGTCCGCGCCTTTGCTGATTGGTTGCGACTTGGAGCGACTGGATCCTTTCACAATCAATCTTCTGACGAATGATGAAGTGCTGGCCGTGGATCAGGATTCGCTTGGTAAGCAAGCCGCACGCGTTGCGACTGTTGGCGCAGTGGACGTCTACCTGAAGGAACTCGAGGACGGCTCAAGGGCGCTCGCATTCTTCAATCGTGATTCGGTCGCTCAGACAATTGCATTCAACAAGCTGGCCTTTCTTGGTTTCGGACCGCGGCAGCATGTGCGCGACCTATGGCGAAATCGCGATCTCCGGGATCTTGCGGATACGGGCAAACAGCCGTGGAATGTCAGGATTGCCGCCCACGGGGTTGAGCTATTCCGGCTAACTAGCGCGGAGTAGCTGAGCTACCCTTCGTAATGTATTCAGCTTAATTTATATCTATGAGCAAACGCTTTTACTTTCTGTGCCTACTTTGTGTGACGGTGTGCCTGGTTCCAATTCATGCGACGCCGGTGATTCCGGTTTCTGCGACAGCCCGGGCGGCCGTAATCCAAGTTCGAGTCGCACCTGACCGGCCCGGTTGGACATACGCAATCGGCGAACCCGTCAGATTTAGGATCGATGCGACTGCGGATAACGAAACGCTTGTGGGGGCAATCGTGCGTTACTCAATTGGTCCCGAGATGGAGTCGGCTGAGGAAAAGACTTCGACGCTCCCCGGGGGTGGACTCGTGATTGATGGGGGTTCGATGAAGCAGCCAGGTTTCTTGCGGTGCATTGCGACTGTCGAGTTCGACGGAAAAGTATACCGAGGACTCGCCACGGCAGGCTTTTCGCCGGACCAAATCCAACCCACCCAAACGCAGCCGCCGGATTTCGACGCGTTCTGGTCGACGCAAAAAGAGATGCTCGCGAAGATCCCAATCGAGGCGGAGATGAAGCTGCAGCCCGATCTGTGCACCGCCTCGGTCGATGTGTTTCACGTCAGCTTCCAAAACGTCGGGTCCGGCCCGGGGGCGCGTCCCACGCGCGTCTACGGCATGCTCTCGGTGCCGAAGGGGAAGGGGCCATTTCCTGCCGTGCTGCGTGTTCCTGGCGCGGGCGTGTATGCCTATTCCGGTTGGCGCGACGCCGCGGCCAAAGGCATCATCACGCTTGAGATTGGCATCCATGGCATCCCCGTCAACCTGCGTTCCGAACTGTATGAACAACTTCACCTTGGTGCACTGAGCAGCTACTTCCTCGATGCGTTGGACGACAAAGATCGATACTACTACCGTCGCGTTTATCTTGGGTGTATACGCGCAAACGACTTTTTGTATTCGCTGCCGCAGTTTGACCGAAAGAATCTCGCAGTAATCGGTGGCAGCCAAGGCGGGCAGCTTTCTATCGTCACGGCGGCTCTCGATCGGCGAGTAAAGGTGCTCGGCTGCTATTATCCCGCATATTGCGATGTGACCGGTTTTCTTTACGGCCGCGCGGGCGGTTGGCCGCAGATGATGCGACCAGGAAAGGATGCCCAGCCCAGCATATTTGCCACGGCAGAAAAAATCGCGACCACGAGTTACTACGACACGGTCAACTTCGCGCGTCGCCTGAAAGCTCCTGGGTTTTATACGTGGGGCTACAATGACGAAGTCTGTCCGCCAACCTCCACATTCGCAGCTTACAATGTCATTACGGCACCCAAACAACTGCTGCTCGCGCTCGAACTCGGGCACGCAAGCATCCCTGAACAGAACGATAAATTAACTCGATTCGTGTTTGGGCAGCTGGGAGTCAAATTGGAGTAAGTTCTATTAGCTATGCGCACCTGCGGTCGTCCCGAGCACTGAGTTTGAAGGCATTCCACCCGTCTGTCTGCCTGCATTCGGGTCAGGTGACACATCCGAATATACATTCTACATGAAAAATAAGATCCTTCTTTGGTCCTTTGCGGTGACGTCGATCATATCGCAGGCATTTGCCCAAGGCGGGCGGATAGAGGTATCGCTCGATGGACAATGGGCTGTCGAGGAAGGCATCGAAGCCGAGCATATCCCGGTCTCGTTCACCCATACAGCGCCGGTTCCCGGTCTGACCCATCAGGCCGAGCCGGCGTTTTCGGAGGTCGATCAATTCGAATCGTTCACCTATTTGAAACTCATGGTTAGACGCGGCTTCCTGCCGGCTTCCGAACTATCGGACGGCATGGGCCGGACCCGGCAAAAACGAAACTATTTCTGGTATGGAAAAGCCTTCACCGCGCCGGCCCCAAGGGGCTCGGCCATCCTGGTGATCAACAAAGCCCAGTTTGGCACGGCGGTCTGGCTCAATGGAAAGAAGATCGGGGAGCAACCGCACTGCTTCACGCCGGGCCGTTTCGATTTGCGCTCCGCCATCAACTGGGGTGGAGAGAACCGCCTCATCATCCGGATCGGCGCGCATCCAGGAGTGATGCCGACCTCGGTCTTGTGGGGTAATGACGCCGAGAAAGCGGCGTGGACGCCGGGCATCTACGACAAGGTGTCGGCGATCTTTGCCGACAATCCGGCCATCGAGTCGGTACAGATTGCGCCGCGCATCGCGGAATCGGCCATTGTCATCCAGACCAAGCTGAAGAACCTCGGCCCGGCCTGCATTGCTCAGTTGGTGCAACAGGTGGCGACGTGGAAGGGTCACGAGCCCGTGGGGAGCCCGGTCCGGCTGGAGGTGTCTCTGGCGGAAGGCGAGGAAAAGACTCTGACCCAGACGATCCCCGTGCCGAACGCCACACTTTGGACGCCGGAAAATCCGTTTCTCTATATCGTCGAGACCGACAGTGGCGGGGATAATTGCACGACGCGCTTCGGGATGCGCGAGTTCCGTTTTGATACGGCAACGCGGCTGGCTTACTTGAACGGGAAGATCTGTTACTGGCGGGGATCTAGCATCACACTGCACCGTTTCTTCGCCGATCCGTTGTCCAAGGGACACCCGTGGGATGAGGCGTGGGTGCGCAAGTTTCTCGTCGAGATACCAAGGCAGATGCACTGGAACGCCTTTCGGCTCTCCATCGGTCCCGTGCCGCAACAATGGCTCGATATCGCCGACGAAACGGGCATAATGCTTCAATACGAGTTTCCCATCTGGCCAAGTTCGCAAGGTGCCTACCTGACCAAGCTTTGGAGCGAGGCGGATCTGACCCTGCAACTCAAAGAGTTTATGCAGGATAACTGGAATCATCCCAGTGTTGTCCTCTGGGACGCTTCGAATGAGGCCGGATTGACCGGTGATGGATTTGGCAGTGATTGGAAACGCGTTCGATGGGATTTCCTGGCCGACCGGTTAATTCCGGCAGTGCGGGATTTGGACTTGTCTCACCGGCCTTGGGAAAACAGCGACTGCCCGCCGTCGGATCCGAATGATCCCTTTGAGGTTCATATTTACAGCATGTCATCGCCGCGATTTCGCCTAACGGATTTGGAAGATGGACCGAGGCCGGGTGTCGGGAGCTCCCTTCGTTCCGCCCATGCGGCGCTGCTAAACGAGTACGAGTGGCTTTGGCTGCGGCGCGACGGCACGCCGACGCTGCTCTCCAAAGATGCCTACCAGCGGATGGGCCTGACCGGCGACGCCGTAACCGCAGATCGGCGATTTGAAGAATATGCCTACATCTTGGCTGGTGAAACGGAGCATTTCAGGGCGTTTCGAACTTTTGCCGGGGTCATGTATCTCGCCTACCTCGACGGAGACCTGCCCACCTCCTCGACCTGCGATAATTTCCTCGACCCGGAAAAACTCGAACTAGAGCCGCACTTTGCCGACTACATGAAGGAAGCGTCAAAGCCGTTGGGCGTCTATCTCAGCTTTTGGCAACCTACGCTGGCTCCCGGGTTCACGCGCAATTATCAGGTAATGTTGGTTAACGATACGCAAGAAACGGCGCGGGGTCGACTGGAACTCAGTTGGCAAGGCGAAGACGGCAAAGCCACGAGTTTGTGCGTGCAGAAGGCATTTGTGGTCCCTCCCGTGGGGCAGATGACTTACGAGCCCAGCCTCACGGCACCAAAGGAGCCAGGAAACTATGTGCTGGTGGCCAGGGCGTATTGGGACGGCCATCCTTGGAGCCCCACCGTGTCCCGGCGGAAGGTGCAACTTGCCACCCCGACTAACGCCAAGTAGGGGAAGATGCTACCGGCCGGGCTCCGTCACTTGGAACTGCAGTGATCCAACGGTCGTGCCGTCGGACATTCGGTATGGCGCCGGCCCAAAGTTGACCGTTATGCGGATGCCATTGGCAAAGATGGTTTGTTGCACATCGCGGTCTGGCGTCAGGAAGCGGTGATCGGTCATTTCCACCGTGGCCACTTTGCGTAAGATGGGGCATGTATTTTGATAGCTCTGAACGAACCGCTTTTTTCGGGACTCCCACTGTTGGCGGTCGAACATGAACATCGGCGGGGTGCCATAGAGCACGTTGAAGAGATCTCGTTTGTCCCATAGCGCCGGCAGCTTGTTGTTGTAGTCGGACCAATACCAATACGAGACCACGCACTCGTGGTAAACGAGCTCGAATAGCGGCAGCCGATAACCTTGCCCCACTTGAAACTTGGCGACACGTTCCGGAACCTCCTCCAGAATTTGTTGCATATTGCGTCCGGAACCGGGAACGCGATAGGGTGCCAGACTCATCATGCCCTCAAAGTAATGCAGCCAAGGCACCGCGGCATCGTGGCCGGTTTCGCTGCCGGTCACGAGCCGGTTGTCTTCCGACATGTAGCGCAGCAGTTCAATTCTCAGGTTCTTGCTGTCGGTGCGCGTCATCGGGTGGTCGGCGCTGTAGCACTCGTGCCACGAGGTCGCGGTGGTGGTGTCGAGGAAACGCCCGAGATAGGGATGGGTCGCCAACTCGGCGGGCACCCGTTCGTGCGCATAGGCCAGGGCGCGGCGGCCGCAAAGCTCGCCAGAGGCTATCATCGTGCCGTCTTTCGCCTCGACCGCCCATCCTTTGATCCACCGCCCCTGGCGGTCGAGGACGATGTCCTTGGGCCACGCCGCTGTGGGCCAAATAGCGCTCACGCGGCGCAGTTGAGGAAAATTGGCGGGATCCATCACATCCTGATACTGATCGTAACGACTGGTGAGCACGCCGAGGGCATTCATCTCCGCGATGCCGGCGAGGGCTTGCCCGTTGCTCCATAGAATTCGCTGGATACCGGCCGCTTGCAGTTCCTTCACGATGGAAACGGCTTCCTTATCCCAGCACCAGACGTTTACGGCGCCGAGCAGGCGGTCAACGTTGGGACTAAGCCGGCGTTTTTCCTTCAGCGTCTTGAAGAGGCCCGTTTGCTGTGCGTAGGCGCGATAACGTTTGGCCATGGCCACGTGCCCTCCTTCGGCGAAAAAGATGTAACGTATGCGGCGGCTGTATCCGAATTGGTTGCGCTGTGCCTCCCACGTGGGGGCGATGACCAGCCGGTTATCGAGCCGATTAATCCGAATGGCCGCATCGTCGGGGGTTTCGAGAATCGCCATCTGCCCCTTCGCCCCGTCGGTGAGCCCCCAGAATGGCATGCTGATGCCGTGACCGCCGAATGCCACCAGCCGCATCGGCGGAATCGTCGGGTCATCGACTGGGTAGGAGATTCCCTCGTTCATCGGCACAACGACGTAATCCCCGGACACTCCCGCGAAGGGCTGCGGGAAGGCGAGTGGCGAAGGCATTTCGCCAACGGCCGACAGCGTTATGGTGAATTCGGGTTTGTCCGTGTCTAGTTGCAACTGCGCCGTTATGTCGGGCCCACCGCTTGTCCCGGCGAGCGCAAAGTCGATGCGACCCTGGGCAGTTGTGACGTTTTTCAAAGTGAGATCTGCCCCGGGGCTTTGCTGGTTCCAGCGTCGTTGGGAACGCCGATCCAGCACTGAAAGAGTGCCGTCGACGGTGTTCAGGGAAACCTCCAGCGCAGCGTTGCTCGCATGAAACGCGACCCAAGCGTCCTCACTAGGCCGCTCCTTCTCTCCACTTGTTGATAGCTGGGATCCTTTTTGGCCCCAAATCGCAGCTTTTGCTGTAGATTGGGCGCTAGAAGCGTCCGTTCGAGAAACTATCGAGCAGGAGATGCAGATTGCAGCCGCCGCAAGCAGCATGGGTAGCGACTTCATTTAAGGGGGAAGTTCTTCCGGACCGAAGTGTTCGCGCGGCCCACATATGTTTTGAATCTCCGTTCGCGGCGTTATGCAGCACCGCACGATGTTATGTTGGGATATCAAGATTGCTTTCGACCGCAGGGAAGTTGCCCCCGGCCGTAGTTCTGGCCTGATCGTGAACCACGAACCCCATAGCGCGCTGAGTATGAATGGATTTTCACACGAAGGTTCTTCCGGCATTAGTTCTCTAATAAAACCAAGCTTGTTGTCCGCGCATCACGATCCGGAGCCATCGCAGGCGAGGTGAGGAGCACAGTCAAGCCGCTCCAGCCATAAATTCATTACAGGAAAATAATGTTCTGCCGCGGCGTTGACAAGCATTCCGGAGGGAAGAGGGTTGCGCTCGTCTTGGATGCGCCGGCCCCAACAGCCGGCCAAAGCCAGCACTACACCACTGTGAACCGATTGCCGTCTTACATTCTGAAATGGGACGATTGCAGCGATCAAGTAGCCCCCCCCAACGCCTGTAAACTAACCATTACTTGAGCAGCAGTATGGTAAACCTAAAAATGAAAACCGTGCGTATACCTCTCTCCATGATGATCAGCAGACTTCGTTGTCGCCTCGGTGGCCGCAGTGGGATTTCAAAACCAAGGATATTCCCGATTTTGCTGGGCCTGCTGCTGGCTGCGGGTGCGAGCTCCGCGCATGCAGGAGTGATTTACGAGCAGGATTTTACGGTTCCGGTTCTTAACCAGAATAAGGCGGTGAATTCCGTCGGTTGGTCGGCCTATTCAGGCGCTACCGCAACAGACGTCAGCAGTCCTGTGGCCAATCCCGCCTTTTTGGGCGGTGCACTGGGCAATCCGAATGCGACTCCTGGCTATTTGGCGTTGATACCCACCGCTGGCACCGTGGCCTCAGTACAGACAGGCCTCGCTTTGACCCAGGTTGGTTCCATCTCATGGAACATGAATGGCAGCAGTACCGGAGGCAGCATCAGACTTTTGATCCAAACGGGAGGCAACTGGTACGCTAGCAGCGCAGTGTTTACTCCGACGTATACTGGCACATTCGCATCGGGGACGCCCGCGCAGGTCGCTTTTTCGACGACCTTTACTACGACGGCCTCGGCATGGCGCAGCTTTACTCTGACCCCAGGGAGTGCGATGACTCTTGGGCCGGTGTTGAGTTCGGACCTGCCTTCGAATCCGACGATCACCGGGATCGGTTTTTATGATGCGGCGCCGATTGTTACGCGTCTCGATACGTTGCAGGTTACACAAGCGGTGCAAGGGCCGCACAGTCCCAATATTTACGTCGCACCAAATGGTCTGGCCACCAACCCCGGGACAATCGCTCAACCCACCACGATCCAGCAAGGAGTGTCCATTGCTGTGGCTGGCGATACGGTTTGGGTGCAACCCGGCACCTACACGATCACCTCCAGCACGGCGACGATTAAGCCACTCAATTCTGGCACAGCTACCGCACCCATTACGATCCGTTCGGTGAGTGGCGGTGGCGATGCGATCATTGACGGGCAGTGGGCGGTTCCTGATCCGGCATCGTCCCACTACCCGCAGACTAGCTGGCGCGGCCTAGTCGAACTAGTCGATCGCAGTTGGATCGTGGTCGATGGACTCAAGGTGATTAATTCCGGATTCTTTGGCATTTATATCACCAGTTCCACCGGAACTTCCTCGAACAACACCATCCGAAATTGCGTGTGCTATAACACCTATGGTTCTGGAATCTGTGCCCGCAATTCGAGTAACATCAATATATTCGGCAATGTCCTCCAGCGCGTCAGCCAGTATCCGGGCGCTGACCCCATCATCGGGAATCCTTCCAATCCTCAATCGATCGGGGGTGGCGAATGCATCAGTTTTGTGAACGTAAATGGGTTCGAGATCGCCCACAATACGGTTTGCGACCGCTTGATTGACGTGAGCAACGGCGGCGAAGGCATAGATGCGAAGAGCGGCTGCCAGAACGGCACCGTCCATGACAACGAAACTTATGACTTGGGATCGCGGGTCGGGGTCTACGTCGATTCTTATGCCCCGCTTTCACAAAATATTGAGGTCTATCGGAATTTCGTGCATGCCATCGATACCGGCATCGCGGTCAGTTCCGAAGACGGAACGGGAGTCGTGAAAAATGTAAACGTTCACGACAATCTAGTCAAAGATTGTCCGGTGCGGGGCATTTCCATTACCGGCATAGGCGGCAACGGTCCCAGACAGAATATCTTCATCTATAACAACACCGTGGCGAGGTGCGGGCTTGGCGCTGGTGGATATTCCGCTTCGGGAATCGCGGTTAATGACACGAATGCCAGCAACAGCAATCTAGTCGTTCGCAACAACATTCTGGCCTTTAACCACAACCCGATCGGTTCATCGACGACCGCGCCCAACCTCACGGTCGACCGCCTCCTGATTTCGAGTGCAAATCAGTTCTCGCCACCCACGATGACAAACACGATCCAGGCCGATCCGCTTTTTGTTGATTCGGCCAATGACAATTTTCGCCTGACGAGCGCCTCACCCGCAATCAATGTGGCACTCGGCACGCCGCTTTCCACAACGGACATGGACCTGACGGATCGCTCGCAGTATGGAGCGGTCGATTTGGGCGCCTATGAGTACACCGGCAGCACCGCGCAAACGGGATTGTTAGGACAGTACCACGCCAGCCCTGATCTGAGCGGCCCAGTCAGCGCCACTCGCTATGATGCGTTGGCACTGGGACTGGGCAGCACGGCACCCGTGCCGCAGGTTTCGCCGGGCAATTTCTCCGTCCTCTGGAATGGATACATTGCGGCGCCAGTCACCGGCACCTACTACTTCCGGGTTCGCACTTCCAATGGGCTAAAACGTTCCTTGGATAATCTGCTCAGCAAGAATGCGGCTTCGCTCTCGATAAATAGCCAACTATTGATCAACGGCGACTTTAACAGCCCGAATATCTTGGTTTCGCAGGGCGTCACGCTTAACGCAGACCAGCGGTATCCCATCTCAGTGAGCTTCGAGGTTACACAAGGCAATTCCTCGATCTTCCTAGATTGGCAGACTCCCGGCCAGGCGGTTTTCGTCGTCGTGCCCAAGGGTCAGCTATCTCCTCCGCAGGTAGCGCCGGTCATCACTTGGAGCGCGCCGGCAGCGATCACTTACGGCACTGCGCTTGATGCGCAGCATGGGCTCACTGCCACGGCTAATGTGCCTGGGACTTTTGTTTATACACCCGCGGCAGGCACGATCCTGCAAGCCGGCCTCGGCCAGTCCTTGGGGGTCCTCTTCACCCCGGCCGATGGCAACAGTTATACCACGGCTACTGGCGCGACCACCATCGACGTGATGCAGGCGGGGTCGACAGTCACGTTGCAGTCTCTGCTCCAGACTTACGACGGCGCCGCAAAGGCGGTCGCGGTCACGACAACTCCGGGCAATCTTCCCGTAAGTTTGACCTATAACGGCAGCGCGGCGGCGCCGACTGGGGCGGGGACCTATACCGTCATGGCCGCCGTCACTGATCCGAACTATGTCGGATCGGCTACGGGGACTCTGACGATCGCGAAAGCTTCCCCCGCGCTCACCTTGGGAGCGTTGAGCCAGACCTACGGCGGCACGATCAAAGACGCCAATCTGATGACTAATCCGCCCGGATTGGCAGTACTTTGGACCTACAACGGTCAGCCGCTCGCCTTCACGCCTTCGGATGGGACTCTCGCGGCGTATGCGGCCGCGGGCGGCCAGACTCTCTATGTCAATGTGATCGGGACTTCCAACGGCTCGATCTATTCCGGCCCTAACTACCCGATTACTGCCGACGTCAACACGGCGGCACTACAATCGGGCCTGATCACTGCCGGGCAATCTGCGGTTGCGCAAATCACGATCAGCGAGGACGGCAGCACCTTTGCGTTTGTTGGAATCGCGACAACCGGCTTCATCGCGGGACCGGTGGCGGTTGGCACATACACCGTGTCCGGTACTGTGGTCGACTTCAACTACTTGGGCACGGTCACCGGCACGCTGACCATCAATGCGGCCACTCTAACGGTGACTGCCGACCCTCAGACCAAGGTCTATGGCGCATCCGATCCGGCGCTGACCTATACCATTAGCGGATTGGCTACGAGCGATACGGCCTCAACAGTGCTCACGGGCAGCCTGACGCGCGTGTCGGGCGAAACAGTGGCGCAAGGGCCGTATGCCATTGAGCAAGGCTCCCTTCAGGCCAACGGCAATTATGCTCTTCAGTATGTGGGTGCGGACCTAGTAATCACTCCGGCCTCAGCCGTGGTAACTGTTGCCGGCTACACCGGTGCTTATGATGGCGCCAGTCATGGCGGCACTGGCACCGCCAGTGGCGTCGGCGGCGCGGACTTGAGCGCCTTCCTCAATGTCGGGGCGTCATTTGCTGCCGTGCCCGGTGGCACTGCGCAATGGACCTTCCACGATCCGGCAGGCAACTACGCCGATCAATTCGGGACGGCCGAAATTACGCTGTCCGCAATTCCGGCCACGATCACGGCGGTGAGTGCCGCCAAGGTTTACGGAACTCCGGATCCCGTTCTGTCTGTTGCGACCTCCGGTTTCCTGGCGGGCGACACGGTCACGGTGGGATCAGCTCGCGCCGCGGGTGAAACAGTCGGGACTTATGCCATTACCGTGAACGCTTCCGGCGCCGCTCTGGGCAACTACCAACTGACCGCGACCCCCGGGAGTTTTACGATCACGAAGGCGAATGCTACGGTCGCTGCGGCGGCTGCGACCAAGGTTTATGGCTCCGCCGATCCAGCGCTGACCGGCACCTTGTCGGGTTTTTTGGCTGCTGATCAGATGACGGCCAGCTACAGCCGCGCGCCGGGTGAAACTGTCGCCGGCAGTCCCTACGCTATCACACCGATGATGAACCCGAGCCCGGCCTTGGTGAACTACAACATCAGCTATCAGGCCGCGGACCTACACATTACGCCAGCCACAGCGGCCGTGGTGGTAACCGACTACACTGGAGTGTTCGATGGCGCGACGCATGGGGCCACCGGCACGGCGAGTGGAGTGGGCGGGGTGAATCTGAACTCCCTGTTGAATCTGGGTGCGACCTTTAGCAGTGTTCCCGGTGGCACGGCAAATTGGAGCTTCCATGATGCAGCAGGAAACTACACCGACGCGGGCGGCTCTGCGCTGATCACATTGACGCCTTTGGCGGCGACCGTAACACTCGGCAATCTGGCCCAGACCTATGACGGAACGGCCAAGAGCGCAACGGCTACGACTAGCCCGCTGGGATTGGCTGTGGCCCTGACCTACAACGGCGCTTCCGACGCGCCGAAGTCGGCTGGATCTTATGCGGTTGTCGCCAAGATCACCGATCCAAATTACAACGGCTCGGCGAATGGCACGTTGAATATCAACCTGGCATCTGCATCCATCGCCCTTACCAATTTAACTCAGGTTTACGACGGAACGGCGAAGAGCGTGACAGTAAGGACCAACCCGGCGAATCTTTCGTATGAGATCACCTACGACGGCGCGGAGACGTTGCCTAACTTGCCCGGTACCTACCCGGTGGTGGTGACCCTGACCGATCCGAACTATATCGGAACCGCATCCGAAACCCTGACTATCACGGTCACGGGGCTTGTGCGTCATGCTCCGACATTGAACGGCGGACTGGACGGTTCGCTGCAGGTTCTGACCGGCGAAAGCATTACGCTCAATGGCAATGCCTTTGTCTCGGGCGATCTAATGGTGCCAGGCACGCCGATAGTGGTACAGAATGGGCGGCCGGTCTATGGTGGCACGTTGGACGGCACGGGCCTGGCCGCGCCGACAGACTACTCGATCATCCTAAACGGGAATGCGACGCTCCTCCACGTGATCCGCAGGACCAACCCGCTCACGATGCCAGCGGTGAATAGCCCGGCGACGCCCGCGGGCACCCGGAGCGTCACGATCAATAGCTCTGGCCAAAGCGCGGGTGACTTCTCCACCCTGAAAAATCTGACGCTCAACGGCAATGCGGGAACGTACACCGTTCCCCCGGGCGCATACGGAACCTTCATCGCGAATGGCAACTCTGGTTTTGCGCTCGGAGTCGCCGGCGCGACGACTCCAGCGGAGTATGACTTCCAGAACTTGACCCTGAACGGCAATACGGCGTTCACGATTCTGGGACCGATAGTGATTACAATAGCGAACGGACTCACGGTAAATGCGAACATGGGATCCGCCGACCATCCGGAATGGTTGACCCTGTTCGTCTACTCGGGCGGGCTGACTCTAAACGGCAACGTCACCTTCAACGGAAGCGTGGTCGCGCCGAATGGAACGGTCACGATCAACGGGAATTCAACGATCAACGGCCAGTCTACGAGCGACCACCTGACGATCAACGGTGGTGGGGCGCTCTATCAGCCTGCGCCAGTAACGCCTGTTCCCTAGGACCAAAGCCTTTGCGACCTCGAGATCAAATACTCTGACGAGCCAGAGAAAATCGACTCGATGCACACCGCTCTGGCCGACCTTGGTCTCGCTCACCTCTGGGTCGTGTTTCCGAAGGGAGAAGCTATGATCTCAACGAGCAGATTACCGTCGTCCCGCCAAAGCGCGGTAATCCCGCTGCAATTGCCGGTAGCGAACCCACTCGCGTCATATCATCGCTTCGTCCCGGGTATCGAGGGCTCGGATGAAGCGCTGACGTCGTTCGATATCGCCGAGCAACCGCTGCTCATGTCGGTGTCAGGCATCAAGTCTTTGCTCGAGCGAGGGAGGTGCCATTTTGATTTTGGCGGAGGCACGTTTTCAGACGAAAATTCGCCCGCGTCCTTTATCCGGTAGTTTTCACCCTCGATCATGACGGTTGCGACGTGATGGAGGCCGCGATCGAGAATAGACGAGGTTCTCCTTTCGCCCCGAACGATTTGGTGCAAAAAAATTATCGATCAACTGGCTGCTAGTGAAGAGAGTGACTGACTAGTATTCATTAGAGAATAAATGCGTTCAATAAGGATATTGACCGAAATACACTCATCTTAACGGTATTAAGTACCGATTGTGACTAGTTTCCACCTTACTATCGGTCTCTTACCCCTGCAACTATGAACCGACTGGACATATCATGCTTACGATATGGAGCAGGGAATTGCGTTCGATTGGTGCCGGCAGCCTCCGTAAGATTCACGGGTGTCTTTCTGACTGCTCGCAGGTTTGGAATCAGCCAATGACCACGCTACCCGGTTTCCTAAATTGAAACGAGAATCCAAATTGCAATCGGACTCTGTGAAAACTCATCGGATTATGAACAAACTACTCTCGACTGTTTGGCTGTTATTCCTTTTCGCGGGCTGCCAGTCGGTTCCTCGGCCTGCCACTCCTTCGCAACCCGCGCCCACAGTTGCGCCCGAAGCGAGTGTAGCGCCATTTTGGCCGGCGGGAGGCGTTTTCCCGGGGACGGGACGCACCTCTTCATGGTCGGGTTTCAGGGCAAACAATGTGCAGCGCCGCACCTTTTTTGCCCAACGTCTGGCCGAGGATCAGGGCGCCATTGTTTTTGTGGGAGATTCCATCACGGAAAACTGGCGCACGTTGGAACAGGATTTCGCCGCCCTTGGGATCAAGATTGCCAACCGCGGCATTGGCGGGGACACGACGCCCAATCTCCTTTACCGTTTACGAGAAGACATACTTTCGCTGCACCCGCGGGCTTTGGTGATTTTGATTGGTACGAACGATCTCGGGGAGCACACGCCCCCAGCCGACATCGCCGGCAACTTGCGCGAGTTGCTCGCACGCATCCGCGCCGACTATCCCGCGATTCCGATCACTTGGTGCCTCGTAATGCCCCGCGGCAAGCATGAGTTCACGGGACCTATCCACGAACTCAATGCCCTCATTGGGCAACTGGCACGCACGGATCGTAGAATAACGCTGTGTGACACCTTCACGCCGTTCGCCATACCCGATGGCACAGCGAAGCCCGAGGATTTCGCTCCCGACCTGCTCCATCTCAACGGTTCCGGCTATGCGGTTTGGCGCACCGCCTTGCTTCCGATTCTTTCAAGCTGGAACCTACGCGGGGCAAGGTGAATAGCATGGGCGGATAATTTTACCTCAGGCAATTAGCCAAATATCTTACCAACGACACCGGATGAAGTGGATATCCACCAATAGGGAATGGCGTTTGTTTCCGGATCGTGAACGTCGTTTCCCGACTCTGTCGAGACTACCAGATGAATAGAAAGCTTGCGCCAGAATCGGCCGAATTATCTCGCCGCACCCTACTTAAGGTTATGGCGGTGGGCGCGCTCGGTGCGGTCACCGGCATCGGTTCGACTGCGATTATCACCCAACTAGAACATGTTGTTCCATCACGATACTTTTTCTTTTCGGAAAACGAGGCCGATCTTTTGATCGCAATCTGCGAACAAATTATCCCCCGAGACGATACCCCTGGAGCCACCGATGCCGGCGTGATCCACTTCATCGATCGTCAGCTTGTTAGCACGCTTTCGCGTCACCAGCAGAATTATCGCGTCGGACTCGAAGCCTTCCGTCGAACCTGCCAGCAAGTCCATCGGCTACCGTTCGAGAAACTAACCTTTGACCAGCAAACTGCGACACTGCGCCTGCTTGAATTGGGGAAAGTGCCGAAGGAGCTTTGGGGCGAGCCATCGCCGCAAGCGTTCTTCAAACTAGTGCTCAATCATACACGGCAGGGTTTCTACGGCAGCCCCCGCCATGGCGGAAACCGCAACTATGTTAGTTTCAAGATCCTTGGGGTCGATTACCCGCAAATTATCGGCCAAAACCGCTATGTTAAAGGTGGATTATGATCCTCAAGCACATCAACGCGATCGTGGTGGGTGCAGGGGCCGGTGGCGGCATCGTGGCCAAGGAACTGAGCTCGGCCGGTTTGTCGGTCGTGTTGCTCGAACGCGGCGACTGGGTCGGTTTCCAAAAACACGATCACGACGATCTCATCAACCAAAGGGAACCGGTACTCGGCAACGGTTTCGGTCCCGATGAACGAAGTCCGCGTGTGTCCGAAGGAAGCTCCGGTCAATGGGCCATCGTGGGGCCGAATGACAGTGGGTATGGCAATAATGCCGCTTGTGTCGGCTCTGGCACAGTCAGCTACGGAGCGATGGCTTGGCGCTACATGGAGCAGGATTTCCAGATGCGTTCCCTTTATGGCGCACCGGAAGGTTCGACGCTGGAGGATTGGCCTATCACCTATGCGGAACTCGAGCCGTGTTATGAAAAAGCCGAATGGGAGATCGGTGTGTCCGGCGACATGCGTGCGAATCCGTTTTCTTCGCCACGCTCTAGGCCATATCCGATGCCGCCTTTCCCGTACAACCGGGAGGGCAGGATTCTAGAAACCGCCGCGAAACAGTTGGGGCTACATCCCTTTCCCATCCCTATGCTGCGCAATTCCGTGCCCTATGGGGGGCGCAACGCTTGCATTGCCTGTCGCTACTGCGTTGGTTTTGCCTGCGAAATCAGCGCCAAGAACGGTACTCACAACACCGCCATTCCCGCTGCCTTGGCGACCGGACAGTGCGAGTTACGCACCAATTGTATCGTATCCGAAATCGTGGTCGATGATCATGGCCAGGCGCGCGGGGTGCGGTATTTCGATGCACAGGGTCGCGCGCAGTATCAGACGAGTGACGTAGTGGTGGTTGCTGGTGCCGCCATTGAAACGGCGCGACTCTTGTTGAATTCGAAGTCGAAGCTGTTCCCCACTGGCGCAGGGAACCGCCATGACTGGGTGGGCCGCAACCTTCAAGGGCACGCCTACTCCGGCGCTCTCGGTATTTTCGAGGAGGAAACCTACGACGACATCGGCTCGGGCGCCACCATTGCGATCAGCGATTTCAATCACGGCAATCCTGGCATTCGTGGAGGGGCCGTGCTGTGCAACGAGTTTATCCGTCTGCCCTACCAATTCTCAGGGCAGCGGCCGCCCGGCGCCGCACTGTGGGGAAAGGCTCATAAGGACTTTCAGCGCCAGTTTTTCAAACGGTGCGTGGCGGTAAACGGGCCGGTGCAGGAGATGCCGAGATTTGAGGCCCGCGTGCAGGTTGATCCGGTGGTTAAAGATCATTGGGGTATTCCGGTGGCACGTTTATCGGGCCAGCGCCATCCGGCGGACATCGAGACCGGCCGTTTCATCGCCGCGAGGGCCGAAGAGTGGCTCAAGGCGGCCGGCGCTGTGCGGACTTGGACGAATCTACCGGGCACTGCCGCGCGTGGCGGCCAGCATCAAGCCGGCACGTGCCGCATGGGCCGCGACCCAAAGACTTCAGTAACAAATTCGTATGGCCAATTGCACGATATCGACAACCTGTTTGTCGCCGACGGCAGCCTGCATGTTACCAATGGCGGCTTCAACCCAGTGCTCACCATCATGGCGCTAGGCTTCCGGGTTGGCCACTATATCGCGCAAAACTGGAAGGCGGGAGGCTTCCAATGAAGATAAGGCATGTGCTTTTGGGCTCCGCCGGTGTGTGGGTCCTCTATCTCGTCGTGATTGCCGCTTCCACTGCGCTAGGTGGCATGACATACTTTCATTTTGGCAACCCGCAACATACCTGTGCTTCCTGCCATGAAATGTCCGGCGTGCACTCCGATTGGTCGGCATCTGCCCATCGCACCTTGCACTGCCGCGAATGCCATGGCGGCTCCTTGACACTGGATGTACATGCCTTGCGCTCCCACATCAATCGGGTCGTTCAACACTTCACGGGCGACCCCGCCAGACCCATCCGGCTAGCCGAGCGGGACGTCCTCCGGGCTCATGAATCCTGCCGTAACTGCCATCCCCAAGCATACGCAGACTGGCAGTCCAGCCGGCACACGACCACTTACGAAAGAATCTTCCTTCATCCCGATCACAATCGGGCAGAATTACCGGCCGATGACTGTCTGCGCTGCCACGGCATGTTTTTTGACGGCGAAATGGCCGCGCTGGTCGCCCCTTTGAACAAGACCGGCCCGTGGAAGCTCAAGGATCCCGCGAAGGCCGCCCAGCCGGCTATTCCCTGTCTGGCCTGCCACCAGATCCACACGCCCGCCGGCCAGTCTAGGCCGCCGCATTTTTATGATCGGCGCGAGCAGGCGTACTTTACGGCGGACCTTTTGCCGGTGGCGACCATCCGCCAGGCCGGTCAAGCGGTAAAGGTGTCGCTTGATCCGCGCCAGCGGCTCTGCGTGCAATGCCACGCGCCCAGTGCTAAATCGGGGCATCAACTAGGGTCGTCGGACGATCGGACGCCGGTCGGGGTGCACGCCGGATTGAGTTGCCTGGACTGCCATCGTGCACACACGAGTTCCGCCCGCGATTCCTGCGCGGCGTGCCACCCGGCGAATTCCCACTGTGGCCTCGATGTGGAGAAAATGGATACAACCCATCTCTCATTGACGAGCCGACACAACATTCACTCGGTGGCCTGCCAGGATTGCCACCCTCGGGGCATACCCAAGAAGACGCGACCTGCCGATTAGTTGGCCCCTCTCGTCATACTAATAATGGAAAATAGCACGATTCGCTGGCCCCTAGCACTCAGCATTTCGTTTATTGCTTTCGCGTTGTTCCGGCGGCGGCGAGTCCTATTCCGTGTGCAAGAAAAGGATCCTGCCACTTCGTTCAATTGTGCCGGCAGGTGTGTCTGGATGTATGCCTTGATTCCGCTGGCGTTCCTCATGACGAGCGCAGGTTACGGAACCGGCGTTTCAACTAAGTCTGAAAGTGATCCGCGATGCACACAGGTTGCCCCGCTGAATCTGCCCGGCGTGCAAATACTGGCGGTTGAGAGTTTGGCAGCGGGAACGTTCGCGCCCAACCCCCAGGGACCAGCAATTGAGAATCTTCCGGCCTTTTGCCGGGTCGTTGCCGTCATTAGGCCGGTACCCGAGTCAAATATCCGGATTGAGCTATGGCTCCCGCGGCACGGTTGGAACGGCAGGCTGCTCGGCACGGGGAACGGCGGCGCGGCTGGCGGTATCATCTATAGATTTTTGGGCTTCGGGTTGAAACGCGGTTTTGCGACGGTAAACACGGATCTCGGAACTTCACCCGGTCCTGAGTCGGCGATTGGGCAACCCACAAGCTGGATCGACTTCGGCCAACGGGCGACCCACGAGATGACTGTGACAGCAAAGGCGATAATTGCCGCATTCTATGGAAAGCCGGCGCAATACACCTACTTTGTCGGGGGATCGACGGGTGGGCAACAGGCCCTGGTTGAGGCACAGCGATTTCCGGAAGACTATGACGGAATCTTTGCCGGTGCTCCGGCTAACAATCGCACGCACCTCCATGTTGGATTCTTGTGGAATTGGCGGGCTCTGACCGAAACGTCGGCCAGCAGTTTGTCGGCGGAACAACTAGACTTGGTCACCCGCGCCGTGATCGCAGCCAACGCTGGAAAGGATGGCGGAGCGCCGGGCGATAATTTCCTGACCGACCCGAGACTGTGCGAATTCAATTTCGAGGTACTGCTGGCGCCGGACAATGGCCCGGGTGACAACAACCACCTATCGGCCGCACAGGTGGTTGCCTTGAGGAAGATCTACGCTGGCCCGACCAATCCGCGGACCGGAGAACGCATCTATACTCCGCCCCCACTGGGCAGTGAAAGAGGATTGTCTTACCAACAAAACGCCTCGAAAAAGCCGGAGCCAGCTTTCCCTTGGATCATCCAGTGGGCCTTCGGTGCCGACTATGAATTCGGCAAGTTCGATTTCGACCACGATCTCGACGCATTAGACGCGGAGCTGGCGCCATTCCTCAATGCAAACAATCCGGACCTGACTGCCCTGCATCGGCGGGGCGGAAAGATCCTGATGTACACAGGCACGGCTGATAACATCTGCCCATTCCAGGATGCCATTAACTACTACGAACGGGTCCTGAAAGCCCAGGGTGGCTTGGATAAGACCCAAGAATTTTTCCGGTTTTTCATCATCCCGGGCATGGCGCACGGGGGCGGCGGGCCCGGCCTGAATGACATCGGCCATTATCTCACACTCGATGTGCCGCAGGATAGCGAACACGACGGCCTACACGTATTGATGAGATGGGTGGAAGAGGGAATCGCCCCAGATAGGATCATTGCCACGGCTTACAAGGAAGGCAAACCGGCAAATGGGATTCGGTTTCGCCGGCCGATATTCCCATACCCGAAGTTCCCGCACTACACCGGTGGGGACGTCAATTCGCCTCGGAGCTACGAAGGAGTTGCCCATCCAAGGGGAAGCGTCCTGACACCCTCGGAAAGATACCTGAAGTAGCGACCGGATAGATCCACCAATCGATTACCCCATGAACAAAACCATCCTAAGCCTCGCAATATTCTTTGTCACCGCGACATCAGCGCTTCATGCCGCCGACCGCGTCCAACTCGGGTTGCAGACCTGGACCTGTCGCAATATGAGCTTTGAGCAGGTGATTGAATTCGCGACCAACCACGGGATCAAGAATCTCGAACTTATCGCAAAACATCTGGATCCGGCTGCATCGAGAGAAGAGACCCTCCGCAAGAAGGCATTGCTCGACCGGCGTGGGCTGGTGGCCTATTCGTTCGGGGTTAACGCAATCAAGTCGGTCGACAAGAACGCCGACCGCCAGCTGTTCGAATTCGCACGCCTGATGGGCATCAAACTCATCATAGTCGAGCCGAGGGATCTGGCAGATTGGGACAACTTGGAGGCGTTGGTGAAAGAGTATGATATCAAGCTCGCCATCCATAACCACGGGACCGGAACGACCTACGGCAATCCCGCCACCGTAAGGAAGATCCTTGCCGAGCGCGATCATCGGATCGGCGTATGTCTAGACATCGGCTGGGTGACGGCCGCTGGTTTCGACGCGGCCAAGGTATTTCATGATTATGGTGATCGGGTTTTTGATCTACATTACAAGGACAAGAAACCCGAGATTGTGGATGGAAAGACGGACTGGACCGACACTCTGCCTGGTCGCGGGAGCGTGAATCTTACCGGATTATTTGCTGAAATCCACCGCACGAACTGGAACGGTGTATTGGCGCTGGAAACCGACAGTCCGGACTTCGCCCGCGATCCGAACACCCTCATGAACTGTGCAGCTGAGTTCTTCCGGATGCATACACTTCAGTCGGTCGATGCGAAATGATTTTCCCTAAAGCAAACGTCTGCGCACCCACGCCATTGGCCTAATGAAAAAGAAATTTGCCGCACGTGCCCTCCTGGGCCTCGTGCAATTAGTCATCGGAGTGTGCCCAGCAGTCTGCGCTGTCGTCGGCACAGACTGGCCTGAGTACTTGGGCGGCCCGGATCGCAGCCATTACTCCACGCTCCGACAGATCAGTGTCGGCAACGTCACCCAATTGAAAAAAGCCTGGGAATATCACACTGGCGACATCGGCGAGATGCAATGCAACCCCATTGTTGTTGGTGGCATCTTGTATGGCGTGACGGCGGCAAACGGCGTATTTGCGCTCGATGCCGGAACCGGGAAAGAACTGTGGCGTTACACACTTGAGGGACCAAAATCCAACCGCACGCTCCGCGGGTTGGTTTATTGGCAGGAGAGCGAAGATCGGCGGATTCTGTTCACACTGGATTCATGGCTGTGCGCGGTTGACGCGCGCACCGGGCAACCGATCGTCAGTTTTGGTTCCGGCGGGAAAACCAGCCTGAAGGCCGGGCTAGGCGATGAGGCAGGCGACAAATGGGTGGTCTCTACAACACCGGGCACGTTGTTCGACGACCTGTTGATCATGCCTACCCGGGTGACAGAAGGACCGGATGCCGCACCAGGATTCATCCAGGCATTCAATGTTCGCACCGGGCAACTGATCTGGACGTTCCACACTATACCCCGTCCCGGCGAACCCGGTTACGAAACGTGGTCGAAAGATTCATACCGCAATATCAATGTGGGCTCCGCTAACTGCTGGGCGGGCATGGCGGTAGATCGCGCGCGCGGCATAATCTACGTGCCAACCGGATCTGCGAGTCCCGACTTCTGGGGCGGAGATCGGGTTGGCCGAAATCTCTATGCAAATTGTTTGCTCGCACTGGACGTGCGCACCGGCCGACTACTGTGGCATTACCAATGCATCCACCACGATCTTTGGGATCGTGACCTGCCCGCACCGCCAAACCTGGTAACGATCCGACGCGGGGGCCAGAAGATCGATGCGGTTGCACAAGTGACCAAAGCCGGTTACGTGTTTGTCTTCGACCGCGTCAGTGGCGAACCACTGTTCCCGATCCAGGAGATCTCGGTTCCGAAATCTGAACTTGAGGGAGAAGAGTCGTCGCTCACTCAACCGGTGCCGCTGCGGCCCGCTCCCTTTGCCCGGCTGACGCTCACCGAGAACGACCTTAGCCCGTATGCCGACAACCGGGATGAGTTATTGGCGAAATTTCGTCAGGCCCGTCTTGGCGCCTTCCAGCCGTTCGGCAAATACGACACGATCCTGTTGCCAGGATTCGACGGCGGAGCGGAATGGGGTGGTGCCGCCGTCGATCCCGACGGGATCCTTTATATCAATGCCAACGAGATGGCTTGGGTGGCCCGACTGAAGGACACGCCCAAGAGCGGAGAGCTGGCGAACCTCTCGCCGGGCAACCGACTCTATTCGACCTATTGCATCGGCTGTCACGGGCCCGAGCGTAACGGGAACCCGACCAGCAATATCCCTTCACTGGTCGATCTGGCCAGCCGCCGGCCACGCGATGAGGTGACAAAACTCATCAGCACCGGCAAAGGTATGATGCCGGGTTTCCCGATGCTGACCGACACGGACAAGCAGGTCTTGGTGGATAGTTTGTTCGGGGCGGAGAAAGTGGAAGGCAGTTCCCGCCCGGAGTCGCCGGCACCCAAGACCACCAAGGCCTATGCGCCCTACCAGCTCAATGGCTACGTGAAGTTTGTCGACAGCAAGGGCTATCCGGCCATCCGTCCCCCCTGGGGTTCGCTCACGGCCATCGATCTCAATTCCGGCGAGCAGATCTGGCGAACCAGTCTTGGGGAATTTAAGGAACTGAAGGCGAGAGGTGTTCCTCCCACGGGCACTGAAAATTACGGTGGGCCAGTCGCGACCGCGGGTGGTCTCCTGTTTATTGCCGCAACCAAGGACGGGATGTTCCGGGCCTTCGATAAAAAGACCGGCAAGCTGCTATGGGAGACCGAGCTTCCAGCCAGCGGCTTCGCAACGCCCTGCACCTACGAGGTCGCGGGAAAGCAATATGTCGTGGTCGCCTGCGGCGGAACCAAGTTGGGAACCCCCAAAGGCGATAGCTACGTGGCGTATGCCCTGCCTTGACGCTTTCTAAAACCCAATCTTGTGCCCTATGACTGCAAACCCTTCACCTGACCGCTCCATATTTTTCCGGCTCTTCGGAATGATGACGCTGGAGTTTTTTATCTGGGGCGCCTGGCTGCCGCTCGTCTGGAGCTACATGGGTGGGCTCGGCTTCACGGGTGCGCAAATCGCGTGGGTCGGCAGCGGTTTCGCCATCGCGTCGATCCTGGCGATCTTTGTGGGCAATCAGTTTGTCGATCGGACGTTTTCCGCCGAGCGGTTCATGGCGGGCAGCCATCTGGTAGGCGGACTCGCGATGCTCGGGCTGTTCTACACGAGGGATTTCTGGCCGTTCTTCATCCTGATGCTCGTGCACTCGATTTGCTATGTGCCGACGATCTCCGTCGCAAATTCGCTTGTGTTTACGCACCTGAAGGACGCGCGAAAGGAGTTCGGGTTAGTGCGGATGGGTGGAACCATCGGGTGGGTTCTCGCGTCATGGCCATTGTATTTTGTGCTGCAAGGAGTGCAAGAGGCGGCGCTCCAGCACGCGCTCAGTTACATTTTCGTCGTGGCTGGCAGCGCGTCGCTGGCCCTCGCCCTGCTCAGTCTTGCGCTGCCACACACGCCACCGCGCACGGTTGCGGATGGTGCGACGGAAGGCCTGGCCTGGTTCGAGGCTCTGAAGTTCCTTGGTGCGAAGCCCTACCTGCTGGTCCTTTTTGTCGTGACGTTCATCGACTCGACCATTCACAACGGCTATTTCCTGATGGCTGGCGGCTTCCTTGGGACCATCGGCGTGAAACCCGAGAACATCATGCCGATCATGAGCATTGGCCAGATCGCGGAAATTCTCACGATGGCGGCACTCGGATTCTGTCTGAAACGGCTTGGCTGGAAATGGACGATGGTCATCGGTGTCCTCGGGCATGTAGGCAGATTCCTCGTGTTTGCATTCTGCAGCCAGAATATCCCGGCGGTAATCGCGGTCCAGGTGCTGCACGGCATCTGCTACGCGTTCTTCTTCGCCACCCTCTACATCTTCATTGATGTCGCTTTCCCGAAGGACGTGCGGACAAGCGCGCAGGGGCTCTTCAACCTACTCGTGCTTGGCCTAGGCGATCTCGCGGCAAAGTGGCTGTTCATCCCGCTGCAGGAGCATTACACCATCAATGGTGTGACCAACTACCACCGCGTCTTCCTCGTGCCTGTCGGCATGGGCTTGATCGCGCTGTCGCTGCTACTGGTGGCGTTTCGCCCGCCGGTGTCGCTCAATTCCGGCAGCGAGGCGGACAAGCCGGCCTTGTCCTAAGCATCGCCCGTTTTTCTCATCATCATGCCCCGTCCGATCACCTTATTCACCGGCCAATGGGCCGACCTTCCTCTCGCCAAGCTCGCGCCTTTGGTCAAGCGGCTGGGCTACGACGGCGTCGAGCTCGCCTGCTGGGGCGACCACTTCGACGTTGATGCGGCCGCCACCTCGCCGCAATACCTCCGCGAAAAATGGACGCTGCTGCGGGACAACGGACTGACTTGCTTCGCGGTCTCGAACCACCTAGTCGGGCAAGCCGTGTGCGACCAGATTGACGAGCGGCACAAGTCGATCCTACCACCCGAGGTGTGGGGCGACGGCGACCCCGAGGGGGTGCGCCAGCGCGCCGCGAGGAAGCTTATGCTCACGGCGAAGGCGGCGCGCAACTTCTTCAACGCGCAGCCGGGCCGGCCGGCGAACGACAAGTCCGCCGCCACCGTCAACGGCTTCACCGGTTCGTCGATCTGGCACTCGCTCTACGCGTTCCCGCCGACCACACAGGCTTATTGGGAGAAGGGCTTTCAGGATTTCGGCCGGCGTTTCGGCCCGATCCTCGAGGAGTTTGAGGCCCAGAACGTCAACTTCGCGCTGGAGGTTCATCCGACCGAGATCGCCTTCGACATCGCCACGGCCGAGCGGGCCGTCGCCGCGGTCAAGAGACACAAGCGTTTCGGGTTTAACTACGATCCGTCTCACCTTGGTTATCAGGGCGTGGACTATGTAAAGTTCATTCGCATGTTCGGCCCGCGCATCTTTCACGCGCACATGAAGGACGTGTGGTGGGGTCATGGCGACGGCTCGGTCGGCACGTTCGGCGGACATACCAGTTTCGGTGACGCGCGCCGCGCCTGGGATTTCCGCTCGGTCGGCCACGGTGATATCAACTTCGAGGAAATCATCGTGGCGTTGAACGATGTCGGTTATGCTGGTCCGCTCTCAGTCGAGTGGGAGGACATTCGCATGGACCGCGAGCACGGAGCGGCCGAGTCCTGCGTATTCCTGCGTAAGCTGGATTTCCCGCGCAGCGCCATCGCTTTCGATGCGGCCTTCGACAAGGAAAACCAGTAACCGACGGCGTTCACTCTCATGAGCATCAAAATTGGCATCATTGGCGCTGGCGGCATGCTGCGTTACCACGCGGCTGGGTTCAAATCGGCCGGAGCGGAAATCATCGCGGTCGCCGACGTCAACGAGGACGCGGCCCGAAAAGTGGCTGCGCGCGAAGGCATCGCCAATGCCTTTGGGAACGTCGGCCGCATGCTGCGCGAGTGTCCCGAGATCGATGCGGTGTCGATTATCGTGCCCAACAAGTATCATGCTCCTGTTGCTCTTCAGGCCTTGGCCGCCGGCAAACATGTTTTCTGCGAGAAACCACCGGCGTTGAATGTCCGCGAGGCGCGCACTATGGCTGCCGCTGCTGCGAGGAAAAAGCTCACCCTCATGTTCAATTTCAATAATCGGGCGCGGCCCGAGTCGTTCGCGCTGATGGAGTATGTGAAGCAGGGTCAGGTTGGGCGCATCAATTCCGCCCAGGCGAAATGGATCCGGCGCACCGGCATTCCCGGGCTCGGCGGCTGGTTCACGAACAAGGCACTCTCGGGCGGCGGCCCGCTCATCGACCTTGTCCATATGCTGGATCTCGCCCTCTACTTCATGGGCTACCCCGAGCCGGAGTGGGTGATGGCACAGACCTTCAACGACTTTATCACGGACAAGAACTTCAAAGGACCGTGGGGCATTCCTGATGTTGCCAAGGGTGTCACCGACGTCGAGAGCGCCTGCCACGGCATGATCAAGTGCAAGACGGGTCAGGTCATCTCACTTCAGATCTCCTGGGCCGAGATGGTGAAGCGCGAGGAGGTTTCGGTGGCCTTTCAGGGCACTAAGGCCGGCGGCCTTGTCCAGCGGCTCTTCGGGGTCGACGGACTGGACAACACGGCGACAGACACCTGCGAGTTGTATGTTCAGGAAAACGGTCGTTCGGTTAACCGCTCTATTCTCGTGCAGCTGGATGATACAATGGGTCGCACGCGATCGGCGGCAAACTTCATTCACACGCTCGAAGGCCGCGAGGCCCCACTCAACACCCCCGACCAGGCTGTTTCCCTCATGCGCATCATTGACGCGGCCTACGCCTCGGCGCGCACGGGTCGTCCGATGAAGTGCTGACGTGGATACAGATTTCCATTTTCAATTGCACGACGGATCGAATGTCACGGCGCGTGATCCGATCCCGTTCGCAGGACAACCGCACGGAACAATTGGCGAATGCGATCCGGCCTGTGGAAGGGCTGCTCTGGTCGGTACCTATCACCGTGCTTCTATAACGAGGCTCTCCGAACTACGGATCCGACAGTGGCCTACCCGGCCAACCTTTTCGCGAGAACTATTCTTATATGGCCTCCTCCATCTCAGTCCCATCCAACACGCTTAAGTCCCATCCTGGCGGTGCCAACTACACGCCCGCCTTGGCGGTTCTGACCTCACTGTTCTTCACTTGGGGATTTATTACATGTCTCAACGACATTCTGATTCCGCACCTGAAGTCGGTCTTCACGCTCTCCTACAGCAAAGTGATGTTTATCCAGTTCAGTTTCTTCACGGCCTATGCCGTTGCATCGATCCCCTCCGGCTGGCTGGTGGAGAAAGTAGGTTATAAGCAGGGTATCGTGATCGGGCTGCTGACGGCAGGGGCGGGCTGTCTGCTCTTCTACCCGGCGGCTGGTTTGGGCTCCTATCCGTTGTTCCTCGGCGCGCTGTTTGTGCTCGCTGCGGGCATCACGCTACTACAAGTGGCTGCGAATCCTTACGTCGCGGTCCTAGGCGCACCCGGGACCGCATCGAGTCGCCTCATCCTCACTCAGGCCTTCAATTCGCTTGGCACCACTTTGGCTCCGCTTGTCGGCGCCGGGTTGATCCTCTCGCTGGAGGTGAAGTCTGCAACGGCCTTGGCCGCACTGAATGCGGAAGAACTGGCTGTCTATCGCACTGGGCAGGCTGGGGCGGTGCAGGTGCCCTATCTCTGGCTGGCGCTGGTGCTGATCGTGACCGCGGCTGTGTTTGCGGTTATCAAACTGCCGATGATCGCGGCGGAGCAAAACCACGCGCAGGACGGCGCCGATAATGGCAGCTTCGAGTCAAAATCCAATGCATGGAGCCACCCGCATCTGGTCCTCGGGGCCCTCGGAATATTTATGTATGTCGGTGGCGAGGTCTCCATCGGGTCATTCCTCGTAAACTATCTGGGGCAGCCGCAAATTGCCGGCCTGATGGAGGCGGACGCTGGCCGGTGGGTAGCATTGTATTGGGGGGGCGCGATGGTCGGCCGATTCATCGGTTCCTACCTGACTAGGGTCTTCCGGCCTCACCGCTATCTCGCCTGCAATGCTATCGTCGCCGGTGCATTAGTCGTGATTTCGATGTTAACCGCCGGGCGCATAGCCATGTGGTCAATCCTCGCGGTAGGCTTTTTCAACTCGATCATGTTCCCGACCATTTTTACCCTAGCGATTGCCGGTCTTAACAAACACACGGGACAGGGATCCGGCATCCTCTGCACGGCAATCGTGGGCGGGGCGTTGATCCCGCTGCTACAGGGGTTCATTGCCGATCACATCGGCATTCAACACGCATTCTTCCTTCCCGTGCTCTGCTACTGCTATATTGCTTACTATGGCTGGAAGGGCTGTCTTCGGAAGCACTGGTGATTTCCTCATGAGCATCATCGACGCGGCCTACGCCTCGGTGCGCCCGCCCGGCAGAAACGTCATGGTGGCTGGGCCTCATACCTGTGGGCCGAATGTGCTAATGATTCCCGCGACCTATACTTTCCGCACTCTCGCCCAGTTGGTCCGCAGTAGCTGGTCTCCGCTTGTGATCGCACTGACCGCTCTGGTAGGGAACGCGGAAGAACCTATTACGCTTGGGCCGATGATCGTATCTGCCTCACGCGCGCCCCAGACAGCGGACCAGCTGCCGGTAACGGTTGATGTTTTTATGGCGGATCGGGTGCACCAGTCGCCGTCTATCGCGATTGACGACACATTGCGCGAAGTCGCGGCTTTCAGTCTTTTTCGGCGCAGCGGAAGCCTCTCTGCCAACCCTACGGCGCAAGGCGTTTCGCTGCGCGGCCTAGGTCCGAGCGGGGCAAGCCGATCACTGGTGTTGCTCGACGGAGTGCCGCTGAACGATCCCTTTGGCGGTTGGGTCGCGTGGAGTGCGGTGCCGCGGGAGGCCCTGGATCGCGTCGAAATCGTGCGTGGCGGTGGTTCCGGTGTCTGGGGCAACTCCGCTCTTGGCGGTACGGTGCAGCTTTTTAGCCTTAAGCCGTCGAGCAACCTCTCAGGCGATCGGAGTGGGGGAGAAATCGCGGTGGCGGCCGGTGATCACCGCACGGAAGAAGCTGATTTCACGGTGGCAACACCGGCAGGCAGGGGCGCCATACGCGTGAGCGGCAACGCGCTGACTACAGACGGATTCTTCGCCGTCGATCCGGCACAACGCGGCGTGGTCGATCGTCCGCTTGAGACCCGCAGCCAGGCGTTCCTCGCAAGCTGGAGTGACGCGATCAGCTCCGCCGTACAGGCCACGATAACCGCACGCTATTTTGACGAACACCGAGGCAACGGCACCGTTCTCCAACGCAACGACAGTCAGCTCGGCCAGTTGGCATTTGCTTTCGCTGGCGCATCAACACCTGGCCTCACATGGAGCACTTCTGCCTATGTGCAGCGGCAACACTTCGACAGCTTCTTTTCATCGGTCAATGCGAGTCGTAGCGCCGAGACGCCTGCCAACAACCAGTTTGATGTGCCAACGGCCGCCGTCGGGGCATCAGCGCAGGCCACTTGGCGGAGCTTGTCGAGTACGACTACACTGGGCAGCGACTTGCGTTGGGTCGACGGCGAGACTCACGAGGATTTTCTGTATTCTGGCGGGCAGTTCACCCGGCGGCGGATCGCTGGTGGTGAGCAGTTCTTTGAGGGCGTTTTTGCGAGTCACGAGCAATTGCTCGGCACCGATTGGCGCGGCACCGCGATGTTGCGGGCGGACTATTGGGAAAACACCGACGGCCACCGCCGTGAAACGGACCGGAACACGGGCGCGGTCGTGAGGGACGACTCCTATAACGCTCGGCGAGGCGCCGAGCTGAGCCCGCAACTCGGGCTAGTTTGGTCGCCGATCGCGGGCCTGAGCGTAAGGACCGCGGCTTATCGTGCGTTCCGTGTGCCAACACTTAACGAGTATTACCGGCCTTTTCGCGTCGGCAACGTTACCACTGAGGCGAATCCCTCCTTGGAAAATGAGACGCTCGACGGCGCGGAAATGGGTGCGGACTTCACCGGCCGAGTTGGCCGACTCGGAGTAACCGCGTTTACTAACGATCTACGTGACGCGGTGTCGAACGTGACCGTGTCCAGCACCCCGACCTTGATCTCGCAGCAACGACAGAATCTTGATCGGGTACGGGTGCAGGGTTTAGAACTCACGGCTGAGTGGCGGCCCCATCCGGATTTGCGGCTGCGCACTGACTGGCTGCTGAGCGACGGCACCGTGCGCCGCGCCCCAAATCAACCCGGACTTGTTGGCCTTCAACTGGCACAGGCGCCCCGGCACACGCTCACGGCGGGAATTGACTGGACCGCGTTCGCCGGCGTGCAGTTAGACGCGCGTTTGCGGTACTCTACCAGGCAGTTCGAGGATAACGAAAATCTTTTGCCGTTGGCCTCCGCAACGACAATCGACCTTCGAATCAGCCGGCGTTTCGAGGGGAGAATGGAAATTTACGTCTCCATTCAGAACATCTTGGATGCTCGCGTTGAGACCGGACGAAGCACCGACGGCACGATGATTTACGGTAGTCCGCGACTCGTGAGAGCAGGCCTGCGTAGCAGGTGGTGAATATCGATAAACGTTCGTTCTTGTTTAAGGGCGGGTCAGGCCCCGGCGATCGACAAGCAGCACCGCGAGTCGCTCACGACCAGTGGCCCGCTGGCTGTCCCGTTCGCGAAAAGGCACCGCACCACAGCATCCTGCAGGTTTTGCTCCACCGCGCGGCGCATTGGCCGAGCGCCGAGATGGGGGTGATGACCTTCGCGGACCAAAAACTCCAGCGCCTCACGGGAAACTTCGAGGTCGAATCCGAGGTTTTTCAGGCGCTCAACCTCGCGTGCGATCAAATATTCGCAGATCTCCCGCTGCACCTCGTAGGAGAGCCGGCGGAACACCAATTTTTCGTCAAAACGGCCGACCAGCTCGGGCCGAAGGGCCTGCTCGACGCGGCGCAAGACGGCGCTTTCCACCGCCGCCGGCGTGGAGTGCTCCATGCGCATGGCTTCGGCCGCACCGATGTTCGAGGTGAACACGAGATAATAGGGCGTGAGCGATCTTGTCTCGCCCGTCGCGAGGGTGACGCGGCCGTGCCAGACCATCTGCAGGAACAGGTCGAGGAAATCGGGGTGGGCCTTCTCGATCTCGTCGAAGAGGAGCGTGCCGGTGGCATGAGTCGCAAGCGCGCGGCCGAGCAGGCCGGGGTCGGAGCGATCGGCGCCGAGTAGCCGCTCGACGGAGGATTTGTTTTGGTACTCCGAAAGGTCGAAGGCCGCGAGGTGGCCGGGACCAAAGAGGTAGTCGGTGAACAGCTGCGCCAATTCGGTCTTGCCGGTGCCGGTCGGACCGACGAACAGATAGGAGCCGCGGGGCCGCGAGGGGTCGCCGAGGCCCATTTCGCCGCGAGACAGGGCCGGACCGATCCGGTCCAGCACAGGATCTTGGCCCCGCAGGTGCGTGCGGAGGTGCGCGGCGAGGCCGCGCAGGCGGTCCATGCGGGCCGGATCAGGCACCTTTCAGGGCCCGGCCGGCGCGGGTGCGCGGGTCCGGAAATTTCGCCTCGAACTTCTTCACGTCGCGCGCGAGGGCGTCCAGATCCCAGGGGGCGTGGAGGAGACTCCGGAGGAGAAAGGAGCGGCCGCCGCGGAGACCCTTGCTGGCGAGCTGGTCGCTAATGCCCTCCATCTTGTCCACGTCGTCCACCAGAAGGTTGAAGGCGAGGCACTGGTCGACTTCAGCGGCGACCGTGACCTTGCCGGCCTGTTCGGCCTTGTTGCGCGTGAGGGCATGGGCAAACATCTCGTCTGCGGGGACAATATGGGCGAGGGCGCGGACCAAGTAAGTGCGCTTCACGCGTACCTTGCGGGTCCGCAGGGCCGCGACGAGGTCGCGCAGCGCGGTGAGATCGGCGGCGTAGAAGGAGAACCCCACCCGCTGCTCCTCGCTCTTTTCCACCGGCTCCGACGCGTGCTTTTTCATGCTCAAGACATATTCGCATAAAAGAACATTTGACAAGGGCAATCAAGTTGTGCGAATATGCGAATATGCTAACAATACAGCCCTTGCTCTCCCTCACGCGTGCGCTGGCGCAGATCACCCAGCTGCGGGACGGATTCGGGGCCGCCCTCGGGGTGCTGTTCATGGTGGGATTCATTTGGGGAGTGACGAAAATCTGGGCCGGGGCGAATGCGATCTCCAAGGGCGATGCCGACGGGAAGTCCGGCATTATCGCGGGCATAATCATCGCGGCGTCGGCCGCGATCATGGGCGCCCTGTTCTACATCTTCGGCCTGCAGGATGCCGTGCTGACCCCGCGTTTCTGACATGGACCTACGTTTCACCGACACCAATTCGTCCGATGACACGGCGGGCCGGGCCTTCGGGCTCGACGGCAATCTTTACCTGCCGGTGGTGCTGACCGGTGTGGGCGGGATCGGACTGTTCGGAATCCTGGCACTCGTGATCCGCATGCCTTATGCGGCGGCCGGCCCGATCGCGGTCCTGCCTTGCACCCTCACCTTGCTTTGGGTTCTGTTGCTCCGGCGCGGCAAGCCGGCCGGCTACGACCGTGACAAGATCGAGGACTTGGTAGCAGGTGGGCATTTCGGCCCGGTCGCGGCTCAGCAGTTGGAGGCGGTGGCATGAAGCCTCACGACCGCGCTCCCAATGGCAGGTTGGTCGGAGACCTGATCGTCTACGGCTCGCTTGAGCGCGGCGCGATCGCGGCCCAGGGGATATGGATCGAGCCGCCGGATCTCCGGGGAGCCAGTTATGCGCGGCTGAACGAGTGGCAGGATCGACTGCGGGCCTTGCTGGCGTTCATCACCCCCGGCCGGCGGCTGCAGGTGCATTGGTCCTGCGATGCGGACTATCGGGCGGAACTGGAGCGATATTTTGCCGGGACGGAGAAGATCACTGATGACGCCGTGCGCCGCATCCGGAATGAGCGGTTCACCCGCTACTGGTCGAAGATGCAGTCGCGGCAACTCCGGCGGGAGCGGCTGGCACTGTTTCTCTCCATTGAAGTCACCGGGTATTCCGGAAACGTGCGCACGGCGGGCGCACTGGAGGCACACTACGAAAAGCTGCTGGGACAGCTCAGGGGTGAATTCGCGGAGTTTGCCGACACCATACGGCGGCTGTTCAGCCCGGAGGCCACGGTCCGGCCGATGTCCGCCGGGGATCATTTCCTGTATCTGGAGCGGTTCCTCAATCCGGGGCTCGCCGACCGGACGGAAGAGGACCCTGCCACGCGCTTCGACCCGATGCTGACGATCCAGGAAAACTGCTGGCACAGCGAGGGAGTCGGGCAGCCGGACGGGGGATTTCATCTCGACGGTCACTATCATGCCGTGCTCGCCCTCTCGCGCTGGCCGCAACGGACCCGGCCGGGCATCGTCATCCACCTGACCGGACTACCGTTTCTCGACTACCGGATCACGGTCAATGTCACGCCCGGCTCCTCCACCGGCGAAATCCGGCGGGAAGAAAAGGCCGTGGAACGGCTGGAGGGCGAATATTCCGACCAGCGGCGTCATTCGCTCCTGGTGGCCTTGCGCAAGAAGGAGCGAAAAATCGAGAGCCTGGCCGGCGGGTTCGCGCGGCCGTTCTTCGTCACCTACCTCGTGCGGGTGTGGGATCCGACCCGCGAGGGACTGCGGGACAAGGTGTCGGCGATCAAGGCCGCCATCCACGGGATGGACGGAGCACAGTATTGCGAGTGCGCGCTGCCGACAACGGCGAAGAAACTGTTTTTCAGCTCGTGGCCGGGCTGGACTCATTCGAGCTACCGGCACCGGGAGCTGTACGCGGAGGACACCTACCTCGCCGATATGCTCCCGTGTTCCGCCACATTCACGGGGCACCTGGCGACGGCGGAGGCGATCTACGACGGCAGCCATGGCAATCTGGTGGGGGTAAGCGCCTTTGTCGGTGGGTCGCCGCAGCACGCGGTGCTGCTGGGCATGACCGGGGCCGGCAAATCGGAGGTGCTGCGCGACCTGTTTCTCCAGACCGCCGGTTACTACGCCTACACGGTCATCGTTGAGGAGGGGCTTTCACACAAGAAGTTCACGGAGGAGCTGGGCGAGTCGCCCATCATTATCCATCCGGATGCGCCTCTGACGCTCAACTACCTCGATACGCGCGGACTGCCGCTGACCCAGCTGCAGGTGGCGAGTGCGGTGGCGCTGCTCTCGCGAATGATCGGCGAGCCGGACGACCCGGAGAAACTCGCGCTGCGGCAGGCGCAGATTTCGCAGTATCTCCACCAGCTCTACCAGGACGTTTATACCGATTGGTCGCGACGCAATCCCCTGAAGACGCACGAGGCCGAGCGACTTGCCTGTGCCGTGCACCACTGGCGGGAAAAGATGCCAGCCGGGGCGACACCGCTGGAGGCTTTTGCCGACCTGCGCGACCGCCGGGCGGCCGGCGAGGCCGAGGCGGAGGGATTCGTCGCAGCATTGACCGAGGAGGCCGTCACCCGGTTTTCGCGGGAGCCGGTCACCGCCCGGTTCGTGCCACAGATGGCCTGTGCCTTCTATGCGCCGGGGGAATTCCCGACGCACATGGCGCTCGTGGAACTGATGGCCTACGGCCGCTTCCCGGAGCATTCGGCCGACGAGATCGGCCGGCTCGCCTCGTTGCTGCGGGCCTGGTGCGCCACCGGCCAGTATGGCCGGCTTTTCGACGGCGTAACCACGCTGTCGCTCGAACGGAAAGTGGCCCACTTCGAACTGGGGTTGATCCCGGAGCACGCGACGGCGTTGAAGGCCGCGGCGGGATTGCTCGTTTCGGGTTTCACCCGGCAGCACATCCTCACCCTGCCGCGCTCGCTGCGGAAACGGATCCTCTTCGAGGAAGTCGCGCGGCTGCACGACGTGCCGGGCGGCGAACAACTGATCTCGGAGGGCTATGCCCAGCTGCGGAAGTTCAACTGCTGGGTCGTCTCCGTGGTCCAGCAATACGCGATGTTCGCGCGGTCGCGCATCCGGCCGGCGGTCATCGGGAACGCGAAGCAGTTCTTCCTGATGCGCCAGCACGACCGGGCCGACCTGGCGGACATGGCCCGCGACCTCGCCCTGCCCGAGACGGCGCTGGAGGCCATCCAGAACTACCCGCTGCCCGAACAGCTTTCCGCCGACGGCAAGTTCTCGTCACTCTGCTACCACGCTCCCACCACGCAGCCGCCGCTCTGCGGCACGCTCCGCCACATCCAGGAGGTTCCCCATGTCCAGACTACTGCTGCTTAACCTGCTGATTCTTTCCAGCTGCGCCACGCCACCCGTGCCCACTCCGGACGAAGTGCGGGTCAACGCGGCTGTCAAGGAACGCTACTGGCGAATGCAGGCAGCGCAGCGGACCGGACCGCACCGGACCGTGCCCATTCTTCAACCGGAGTGCGTCGAAAACGGCGCGCGGCGTGTGCCCACCCTCATCCAGCTCGATTACCCATGAAAATAATCCTTCTCTTTCTCCTGATCAGCGGCAGTGCATTCGCCCAGTGGATCGTGAACGACCCCGTGAACACGGCGGTCAACACGGTCATCCAGGGCAACCAGGTCGCCCAGCACGCCGAAGTTCTCCGGCAATGGGCGCAGCAGATCGACCGGCTGAACCAGCAGATCCGCCAAATGCAGGACCAACTCGCCGAAGTGCGGCACATGCGCGAGGTCTTGGGCGATCCGTCCGCGGCTGGCACAGGCATCGTCCTGCGCGAACTGGGTGCCGATGAACTGGGCCGGGCCTACGGTGACACAACCACCGCGTTGCGCCGGCTGGTGGATTCGGCGGAGTCGCTGCGCCGGACGATGGATGATATTTTCACGCCGCTGGACGACCGCACGGCGCTGGGCCGGCCGTTCGTGCGGCAGACGGCCCCTTACCGGCGGTATGCCGCGGTCGAGCAAATGGCCGCTAACCTGGAGCAGGTGCAGACCGAGGCGGGAGCGCGGCGGACGGCGCTGCAGCGCGATCTCGCCGGGACGATGGAGCAGCTCAAGACGGCAGGCACGCAATCCGAGGTGGACAAGCTCCAGGGGAAGATCAACGCGCTCAACGGGCAGCTCGCGGTGGTGGACGGACAACAGCGCTCGGCCGAGGGGCAGTTGCAGGCGCAGCAGATCCTGAATGAGAACCAGGCCGCGAAGGAACGGCAGGATCTGCTGGAGAAACAGATCGCGGAGGAACGCGAGACCCTCGCGGCCGTAAATGCGTGGCAGCAGGGGCTGAAACTCACGCCGGCGTCCTACACGCGGCCATGAGGAAGATGATCCCATTTGGCATACTATTCCTGCTCGGCATAGGCGTGTCCGCGTGGATCCTGCGCCGGGAAATCCAGCGGGCGCCGGAGGTGCCGAATGCGCCCAGGGCGGAACTCCCGGCGGTCGACAAGTGGCAGCGTTCGCTCCGGCTCAGTTCGCCGGGTGGTTATACACCCGCGACGGAGCGCGACCGCGCCGCGCTGGAAAAACTCAGGCGGGAAGAGGAACGGCAGCGGCCGCAGGAGGGGAGGAACTGATGGACAACTTCATTCCAGGATTCCGGGAAAATATTCTCGCGCTCACCGGTGAGCTGCGGGTCGTGGTGTTCTTCATTTGCGTTATGGGACTCATGCTGCAGGTGAACAAGGCGCGCCTGGACGGCGAGAGTCTGGTTGAGCCGGTCGTCCGCGCCATCGTGATCGTGGCGCTGGTGGCCACGCTGCCCTACTGGTTCGAGGCGACGGAACGGATGTTCCTCGCGGTGGCCGACACGATGAACCGCGGATATGCAGAGCATCCGATGCAGGCGGCGAGCCTGGTCCGTGATACCGTCAAGGACAGCGACAGCTCGTTTTCGCTGATGCGGATCCACGAGAGCTTCTACAAGGCTTTCCTGTGGGCGGCGGCCAAGCTGATCGTGCTGGTCGGGAGCGTCCTGCAGCTGCCGTTCCTGCTGATGCAGCACATCCTGAAGCTGCTGTGCTACCTTTTCCTGCCGGTGGCGCTGGGCTGCTTCATGGTGCCGTCGCTGGCGTCGCTCGCGGTGCGGTATGTGCAGCAGACCCTGGCGGTGCTGGCGTGGCCCATCGGGTTCGCGGTGACCGAGCTGGTCACGTTCAACCTGGTCACGGCCTACCAGACCAACTTGGCCATCGCGGACGGCATCACGCCGGGCCAGATCGACGCCTCCTCGCTGGCGAGCATTCTGGGAGGACTCCTCGGCGTGTTGTGGCTTGTGATCGGGACACTCGGGACACCGGTCCTGATGCAGATGCTCTTCTGTTCCGGATCGCCGGTCTCGGGTGGCGGCCAGTCCGCCCTGCAGCAGCTCTACACGATGCAGCAGGTCGCGTGGATGGTGAAGTCCGTTAAAACCGGGGGTGCAGCGGCGGCGGTGATGGCCGTGCAGAAGGGAGCGGGTGCGGCCGGCGGATCGTCCGGCGGCGGCTCAGGTGGAGGTGGCGGAATGGCGAAGTTGCCTGCTCCGCCATCGCCCGGCGCTCCCGCGCAACCCGCTGCCGCACCCGTCGCCAGCGACCCCGGTGGAGACCGCCAGGCAGCCGCGGTCCGCTCGCAGGCGCAACTGCCCGCCCCAAAAACCACCATCTGACCATGAGCGATACCCTGCGCACCACATCCGCTCCGCATGTGCGGCCGAGTCCGGCCCGCGGGCCGAAGCGGCCGTTCCATCCCCTGCAGCTGTTCACGGACCATGCCGTCGCCGCGCGCCTGTGGTTTCTGGTGGCGGTCGCGGCCGTGGGATGCGCGATCCTGCAGCCCTATCTCATCATCGGGGCTTATCGCACCCGGGAAAGAGTCGTCATCCTCGATGGCAGCGGCACCTATCACGTGAGTCCGTTGCTCGGCTTCGAGGAAGCTGGCATGCTGCACGAGAGCCAGGCGCTGCTCGCGTGCCTGGCGCTTTTCCAGCGGGGGCCGGCGGGTTTCGACTATCCGGAGCTGCTGGAGAAACTTTTCCTGCCGGAGGCGCTCAAGCAGGCGCGGACCGAGGCATCCGGCGCCGCGGAGGAGTTCACGCAGAAGGCCCTGCACCAGAAGGTCGAGGTCCTGAAGGTCACGGTGCTCGAAACCCGCGAGAACGTCGTCCTCGTGCAGGCCGAGGGCCAGCTGATCAGGACCGGACTCTTTCAGGGTCAACCCTTCACCGAATCCCCCGCGTTCAAGGTGCGCTTCACCCTGGCGCGGAACCCGAACCTGGCCGCCAACGGCCGCTACCCTCTTTGCGTATGGCGATACGACGTCTCCCAATAATCCTCGCTGCACTGCTCGCGGCCCTCACTGGCGACTTGCGCGCAGCCGTCATCAAGAGCTATCCGCTCGATGAGCGGACGGTCTACATGATCGCGGTCGGCTCCGACGCGCCGACCACCTGTCTTTTCCCGGGGCCGCTGACCGCCTTGGAAGCGGCGAATCTCTCCGCCAAGGCCGAGGACCGTCCACCGGTGTTGCTGTCCCATCAGCCAGGCTCCTCGTTCTTTTCGGTGCGCGCCCTAACGGCCGACGCCCATGCGGCGGCCAATGTGGTCTACCACGGACGGGTGTTCGTGCTCAATTTCACGGCGAACAGCGCGCCGGACCGGGCGGTTGCATTCACCGACGAGCCGCTCGCTGCCGTCTTCGGAATACAGCCGGTGCCCCCGGAAGTGGTGCAGACGCTGGTCACCCGCACGAAAGCGTTTCCGCTCCTGCAGGCTCAGCATCCGGCCTTGGCGCAGGCCATCGACCGGGCGACTCCCGGAAACGTGAGCCACTACCGGGGTTTCACCGTCACAGTGGAGGAGGTCTGCCGCTACGATGCGGAGGATACACTCGTCTTGCGGCTGCGGTTCGAGAATTCCACGGACCTCCCGGTCCGATACGACCCGGCGCAACTGGCGGTGCGGGTCGGGCACGTGGTCTGTCCGGCCGCGCTGACCGATGCGACTGGCCTCATCCCGCCTCGCACCTCGACGGCGGCGTTCGTGGCCATCACCGGCTCGCCTGAGGGCGGTCGGGCAAACCTCTCCGTCGAGAACCAGTTCTCGATTCTCGTGCCGCGCGACGCATGAAGCTCAACGCCGAATTCTTCACGACGTCCACCGGGCACCTGGTGCTGGTCATCGCCTTCATCGCGCTCGGAGGCGGCGCTGTTGCGGTCCAGCGGTTCCGGCAACCGCCGCTGCCGTTGCCGAAGTCGAAGGTCGTTGCACCGGTGACCGGTCCCCAGACTTTCACGCGCGAGGGCACCCGATTCAAACTGCCGGAAGTTCCGCCAAAGACGGCTGAAATCCCGCCGCTCAATCCCAACATCCGTCAGGGAACGCCACC
>Ga0208272_100151_pt1 | contig 44011 bp, 36 predicted proteins | sample LakWasM129_HOW14_2_FD_183939 | JGI IMG/M metagenome (GOLD analysis project Ga0208272, IMG submission 183939) | Freshwater sediment methanotrophic microbial communities from Lake Washington under simulated oxygen tension - Sediment Metagenome... | ecosystem: Environmental > Aquatic > Freshwater >... | reverse complement strand
TTTGACCCCATCGTCTAGAGGCCTAGGACATCACCCTTTCACGGTGAGTACCGGGGTTCGAATCCCCGTGGGGTCGCCAAGTTGTAGCGCTTGGCTTGTTTGAATTTTGGTTCAGACAAGCGAAAGCTGCCTGCCAGGAGTGGTAGTTCAGTTGGTTAGAATACCGGCCTGTCACGCCGGGGGTCGCGGGTTCGAGTCCCGTCCACTCCGCCAGTTTTTAAAAGCCGCCAGTTGCAAAATTGGCGGCTTTTTTGCTGCTCTGAACAGTTCCGCCTGCGAGTATGCTTGCAGTATGCCGCTTTTGATTGATTCGTTCTGGCGCGCCATGGCCTACTGTGCGCGGCCGCGCGTACTCTTTCTCTCGCTTTTTCCCCTGCTGCTTCTGGGCGCTGCGGCCTTGCTGCTGGGCTACTTCTATTGGGACGCAGCAGTGGCAGCCGTAGCCGTATGGATCAACTCCTCGGGCTTGATGGGAAGTTTCTGGAGTTGGCTGAGCGCCTGGGGGACGGGGAATCTGGCATCCATGGTGGCGCCCTTGATTTTGCTGGCCGTGGTGATGCCTGTGGTCGTGGTGCTGTCGCTTCTGGTGGTGGCTACCATGGTGACGCCTGCGTTGATCCGCTTGGTTGCACAGCGCCGTTTTCCGGAACTCGAGCGCAAACGCGGAGCTTCTTTTCTGCGGAGCATGGCTTGGTCGGTCTCATCAACGGCGCTGGCGCTCCTGGCGCTGTTTGCGTCCATGCCGCTGTGGTTGATTCCGCCACTGGTGCTGGTGCTGCCGCCGTTGATTTGGGGATGGTTGACGTACCGTGTGATGGCATTTGACGCGCTGGCAGAGCATGCTGATCGCGAGGAGCGCATGCTGATCCTGCAACGCCATCGCCTTCCTTTGCTGCTAATCGGGTTGGTCAGTGGCTACCTGGGGGCCGCTCCGGCGATTGTCTGGGCCTCGGGGGTGGTGTTTGCGGCTGCGTTTGTCGTACTCATTCCGGTTGGCATCTGGATATATACCCTGGTGTTTGCGTTTTCGTCCTTGTGGTTTACCCATTACTGTCTGGCGGCGCTGAAGATCATCCGAGGGACTGGTGCACCTCCGAGGCCCGGTGCTGCAGAAATTCCCGTCTCCATTGCCTCTCAGCCATGATTCCCCACTTCGGCCTGATCGTCATTGGCGATGAAATTCTGTCCGGCAAGCGCATCGACAAGCATCTGAGCAAAGTCATCGAACTTCTCAGGGAGCGCGGCCTGGGCCTCTCGTGGTCTGAATATGTGGGAGACGATGCGCCGCGCATTACGGCCACGCTGCAGCGTGCGTTTGCGTCTGGTGATGTGGTCTTTTGCACCGGCGGCATTGGTGCCACGCCAGACGACCACACCCGCGACTGTGCGGCGCAGGCGCTCGGTGTGCCCACCGTATTGCACCCACAAGCGCGTGAACTTATTGAAGCGCGCATGCGCCAAATGGCCGTGGAGAAGGGGGAGCCGTATGAACCGGATCGCGCCGACAACCAGCAACGGCTGCAGATGGGCAAGTTCCCACAAGGAGCGTCCATCATCCCCAACCCCTACAACCAGATTCCAGGTTTTTTTTGTTCGCCGCACGGCTCGGCAGGAGCGGTATATTTCGTTCCAGGTTTTCCGGTCATGGCGTGGCCCATGCTCGCCTGGGTGCTGGACACCTTTTATGGGCACTATTTTCACCAAACCACGCGAACCGAGCGTTCCGTGGTGGTTTTTGACAGCCAGGAAGCGCTGCTCACGCCGTTGATGGAATCCCTGGAGCGCTTGCACCCCGGCATTGCGGTGTTCAGTCTGCCCAGTGTGGACCATCCCGTCTATGGGCGCCATATTGAGCTGGGTGTCAAAGGTGAGGAGGCACTCGTGCCGCCCGCCTGGGACGCCTTGTTGGCCGGTTTGCACCAGTTTGGCGCGAAACTTGGCCCCGAAATGGTGCGTCCTGGCTGATTGGGCGCAATCATGGCTCTTTGCACCAAATTGAAGCGGTGGGGCTGTCGCGAAGATGCTCTTCCTTTGTAGAGCAGCAACCCTGCGCTGGCACATAAACTGCTTTTCTTTTTAAAACCTTTTCTTAACCGCGATTTACCCAGGAGATTCGGATGGCCAAGACCGTTGCAGACGTGATGAAGATGGTGAAGGAGAACGAAGTCAAGTTCGTCGACTTCCGGTTTACGGACACCCGGGGCAAACAGCACCACACCACGGTTCCGGTGTCGCATTTCGACGAAGACAAGTTTGCTTCAGGGCATGCATTCGATGGTTCCTCCATTGCTGGCTGGAAGGGCATTGAGGCTTCGGATATGCAACTGATCCCCGATCCCAATTCGGCGAACATTGACCCGTTCTTCGAAGAAACCACCTTGATCATGACCTGCGACGTGATCGAGCCCAGCGATGGAAAGGCCTACGACCGCGATCCACGTTCGATTGCCAAGCGTGCCGAGGCCTATCTCAAAGCTTCTGGTTTGGGCGATACGGCTTTCTTCGGTCCCGAACCAGAATTTTTCATTTTTGACGGCGTGCGCTGGAGCAACGAGCCCGGCAACGTCAGCGTTGAAATTGAAGAATACGAAGCCCCCTGGAATACGGGAGCCAAGCTCGAAGGCGGCAACCGCGGACACCGCCCCACGGTCAAGGGCGGCTACTTTCCCGTCCCTCCCGTTGATAGCACGCACGACATGCGTGCCGAAATGGCTTTGATCCTCGAGTCTGTGGGCATTCCGGTTGAGGTGTTCCACCACGAAGTGGCAGGTGCCGGCCAGAACGAGATTGGCACACGCTTTAGCACTCTGGTGGAGCGGGCCGACTGGACACAGCTGCAAAAATACGTGGTCCACAATGTGGCCAATGCCTACGGCAAGACCGCCACCTTCATGCCCAAGCCTTATGCCGGCGACAACGGTTCAGGCATGCACGTGCACCAGTCCGTGTGGAAAGACGGGAAGAACCTGTTTGCGGGCGACGGCTACGCCGGCCTCTCCGACTTCGCGCTGTACTACATCGGCGGCATCATCAAGCACGCACGTGCCCTGAACGCCATCACGAATCCTGGCACGAACAGCTACAAGCGTCTGGTGCCGCACTTTGAGGCGCCGGTGAAGCTGGCGTATTCGGCCAAGAACCGCTCCGCTTCCATCCGTATCCCCTACGTGGCCAACCCCAAGGGCCGCCGTGTGGAGGCGCGCTTCCCCGATCCACTGATGAACCCCTACCTGGGCTTTGCCGCTCTGCTGATGGCCGGCCTCGATGGTGTGGAGAACAAGATTCATCCGGGCGAAGCCGCCACCAAGGATCTCTACCATCTGCCGCCGGAAGAAGACAAGCTGGTGCCCACCGTGTGCCACAGCCTGGACCAGGCCCTCGAAGCGCTGGATGCCGACCGTGCTTTCCTGACCAAGGGCGGGGTCTTCAGCGATGCCATGCTGGACGCGTACATCGAGCTCAAGATGGGCGAAGTGACGCGCTTCCGCCAAGCCGTGCACCCCGTCGAGTTCGATATGTACTACTCGCTGTAAGCTGGTACAGCCAGACTGCAATGCACCCTGGGGCGGCTTCGGCCGCCTTTTTTTATGTTCGGCTGAACGGACGCGCGGATCGGCTATCCGTTGCGCAAGCGCTTCGATTTCGCTGCTTGGTTACGCTTCGTGCATTGAGGGTGATCGGCGTTTTGGGCGATACTGCGGCGAGGGCTGCACCGTATGTGCAGCCGGATGCTTATGAAAAAACTCTTTTTCCTTTTATTTGCCTGTGGTGTCGGTGCTGGGGTGACCCAGTCTCCGGTCTTGGCCCAGGACCGGATTTACCGCTGCGGCAACGAATACACCAACAATGCCAGCGTCGCCAAGGACCGCGGCTGCAAGGTGGTGGAGGGTGGCAATGTCACAGTGGTCCAAGGTACGCGTCCCGCAACTGGCTCGGGTGCCAAGGCAGCAAGCTCGCCACCTTCGGCACCGCGCGTGGATGCCAATGACCAGAAGGCACGCGACGCGGATGCGCGCGCCATATTGCAATCCGAGCTGAAGAAGGCTCAGGCGCGGTTGGCTGACGTCAAGCAGGAATACAACAATGGCTCGCCGCAGCGCAACGCGCTCGATTTGCGCAATACGCAGAAGTACATGGAGCGCACCGCTGACCTCAAGGCGCAGCTCGACCGCGCCGAAGCCGACGTAGCAGGGATTCAGCGCGAGATCGATCGCCTTCCTCCGGTGCGCTGACGCCGTGGTGCCGGAGCGTGCTTCCGCGCGCCGCAGTTCCAGGTCGTTTGCCGCGTTCGACTGGCTTTCGGTCCTGGTGGCGGTGCTGCAACCAGACGGCTCGGTGCAGTACGCCAATGCTGCGCTGGAACAGATGCTCGGGGTGTCGCGGCGCACGCTGGTGGGAAGCGACTTCAGCCAGTACTTTACCGATCCTTCACTGATTCAGTCGGCTGTGGCCGGCACGCACAGCCACGATTTCGCTGCCGTGCGGTTTGAAGCCGTGCTGCGGCGCCTGCACCAGGACGGGATTCCGGTGCACGTTAACTTGGGCGTGGGGGAATTGCGTGAGCACTTGGTCGTCGAGCTGTGGCCGCTGGAGCAGCAGGTGCGCCAAGACCGCGAAGAGCGTCTGCTGGAGCAGTCGCAGGCCCATAAAGAGTTGATTCGAAACCTCGCTCACGAGATCAAGAACCCGCTGGGCGGCATTCGCGGTGCTGCCCAGTTGCTTGAGCTGGAGCTGCAAAGTCCGGAACTGGCCGAATATACCGATGTGATCGTCCACGAGGCCGACCGGCTCCAGACGCTGGTGGACCGCCTGCTGGCGCCGCACCGCCACCCGCACGAGGTGGGTGATGTCAACATCCACGAAGTGTGCGAACGGGTGCGTTCTCTCGTCCTGGTAGAGCACCCGCTGGGTTTGAAGGTGCTGCGTGATTACGATACGTCCATTCCCGAATTTCGCGGTGATCGCGCGCAGTTGATCCAGGCCGTCCTCAACATCGTGCAGAACGCTGCCCAGGCGCTGGCGCCGCGCATGGCGCAGGGTGACGCCTGCATCACCTTGCGCACCCGCGTGGCGCGCCAGGTCACTTTTGGGCGGCAGCGCTACAAGCTGGCATTGGAATTGCATGTCATTGACAACGGGCCCGGCGTGCCCGATGCCATTCTGGACAGAATTTTCTATCCCCTGGTATCGGGCCGCGAGGGCGGTTCAGGGCTGGGGCTGACGTTGGCGCAGACGTTTGTGCAGCAGCACCATGGTTTGGTCGAATGCGAGAGTGTCCCGGGACGAACGGATTTCCGCATTCTCCTACCGCTGCCCTGAGGAACGAGTACCGCAACCCAGGAAATGCAACGCTTATGAAGCCGATCTGGATAGCAGACGATGACCCTTCGATCCGCTTCGTGCTTGAAAAGGCCTTGGCCCGCGAGGGCCTGAGCACGCGAAGCTTCAGCCATTCGCGCGAAGTGCTCGATGCGTTGGCCGCCATTGCGGCGGGGGACGACAGCGAGCCCGGTCCGCAGGTCCTGGTCAGCGACATCCGTATGCCGGGTGGCTCGGGTCTGCAACTGCTGGAGAAGGTGCATGCCCTGCATCCCGCTCTGCCCGTCCTCATCATGACGGCGTATTCGGATCTGGACAGCGCCGTTTCGGCCTTCCAGCGCGGCGCCTTCGAGTATTTGCCCAAGCCGTTTGATCTTCCCAAGGCGGTGGAATTGATACGCCGCGCCGTACAAGAGAGCCAGCGCGAGGAGGTCGCGCAGGACAGCCCCGAGATCGCGCCCGAAATGCTGGGTCAGGCGCCCGCCATGCAGGATGTGTTTCGCGCTATTGGTCGCCTGAGCCAGAGCCTGGTGACGGTGCTCATTACCGGCGAGTCGGGCTCCGGCAAGGAACTGGTGGCGCGGGCGCTGCACAAGCATTCGCCCGTGGCCCAGGGGCCTTTCGTCGCCATCAATACGGCCGCCATTCCCAAGGACCTGCTCGAATCCGAACTCTTTGGCCATGAGCGGGGCGCCTTCACCGGCGCGCAGACGCAGCGGCGCGGGCGCTTCGAGCAGGCCGAAGGCGGCACGCTGTTTCTTGATGAAATCGGCGATATGCCCTTCGATTTGCAGACGCGGCTGCTGCGCGTGCTCTCGGATGGCCAGTTCTACCGCGTCGGCGGGCACAGCGCCGTCAAGGCCCATGTGCGCGTGGTGGCCGCGACGCACCAGAACCTGGAGCAGCGCGTCAAGGAAGGCGGCTTTCGCGAAGACCTGTTCCACCGGCTGAACGTGATTCGTCTGCGCCTGCCCGCGCTGCGCGAGCGCCGCGAAGACATTCCCATGCTGACGCGCCACTTCCTGCAGGTCAGCGCGCGCCAGTTGGGAGTGGATTCAAAACGCATTTCCGATGCCGCGCTGGCGTGCCTGGAGCAGTTCAATTTTCCAGGCAACGTGCGCCAGTTGGAGAACGTCTGCCACTGGCTGACCGTGATGGCGCCGGCGCAGGTAATTTCCGTGCAGGATTTGCCACCTGAAGTGCTAGAGGTTGCGGCGCTGCCTGCAAGCGGCGCTCTCAAGCCGGTTCTGGAACCGGCTTTGCAAGACCCGCAGGCCCCGAGCGACGAGGTGCTCGGTCAAGGGAGCGTTCCGGCAGGCCATGGTGCTTTCTTGGCGTCCGGGGTAGGAGCGCTCGGCGAACCCAGGCCGGGCTTCGCGGCGGCACCAGCGGCGGTCGCATCCAAAGCCGACTGGGAGCTGGGCCTCGCGAGCGAAGTGCGCAGCTTGCTCGCCGCGGGCAGGCACGATGTATGGGATTGCTTGTCGCAGCGATTCGAATCGTGCCTTATCAGCAGCACGCTCGACACCACGCATGGCAGGCGCATGGAGGCCGCACAGCGCCTGGGCATAGGTCGCAACACCATCACCCGGAAAATCCAGGAGCTTGGCCTGGAGGCAAAAAATATATATGAAAATGGCCTCTAGCGCTTATTGGGTAAGCGCTTTAAGCTATCAATTTGATAATAATTTGAAACCGGTACGCGCCCCTTTTGCGCACGCGTCCAAGCCCCATGTGCAGGTGCGCGGAGGGCGCACCCGGTGGCGGCCCAGCGGCTCCCAGAACGGCGCCGTTGATTCAGCCAAGGCGGTTTCATGTCCGAGCACGGCGATGCAAACCGCGACCTCACATGATTCGTGAGGACGGAGGCGGCACCATGGCCGGCGCCCTGCACCGTGGCTGGGCAGCGATGAAAATGGCGCTTTCCACCATGGACGAGAAGGCGGTGCTGTAGACGTGCGAACATGGCTGCAACCGCTTGATCACGGGCAACCCATGGCGCTGCGGCTAGCCGCAGCTGCCTGAGCCAGCCGGGATCGTGCCGGCTTTTTTGCGCCTATGCCGCTGCTGGCAGCGGCGTGCCCAGGCTGCGCAGCAGGTCGCGCACCAATTGGGCGCGCGCCTGCACGTCGGGGAGTTCGCGCTCGATGCGCAGCTTCTCGTTGCCGGCAAGCTTGATGTGCCGGTTTTTCTGCACCAGATCAATGATTCGCATCGGGTCCACCGGGGCGCCTGGCCGGAAGCTCACGGTCGTGACGCCTGGCGCCGCGTCGACCTTCAGCACGCCATAGGGCGCGCTGAGAACCCGCAGACGGTGCACGTCGAACAGCGTTTGCGCCTGGGCCGGTAGCTTGCCGAAACGGTCGACAAGCTCTTCCAGCAGGCTGTCGATCTGATCGCCCGTGCGCGCCGTGGCCAGCTTCTTGTAGAACGAGAGCCGCAGGTGCACGTCGCCGCAGTAGTCGTCGGGCAGCAGGGCGGGGGCGTGCAGGTTGATGTCGGTGGTGACGTTGAGCGGCGCCAGCAGGTCGGGCTCCTTGCCCGCCTTCAAGCTGCGCACGGCCTCGCTCAGCATCTCGTTGTAGAGCTGAAAGCCGATCTCCATCATGTTGCCGCTCTGGTTGTCGCCCAGCACCTCGCCCGCGCCGCGAATCTCCAGGTCGTGCATGGCGAGGTAGAAGCCGCTGCCAAGCTCTTCCATGGCCTGAATGGCGTCGAGCCGCTGCTGCGCCTGTTTGGTCAGGCTCTCGACGTCGGGCACCATCAGGTAGGCATAGGCCTGGTGGTGGCTGCGGCCGACGCGCCCGCGCAGCTGGTGCAATTGCGCCAGGCCGAACTTGTCGGCGCGGCTCATGACGATGGTGTTGGCGGTGGGCACGTCGATGCCGGTTTCGATGATGGTCGAGCACAGCAGCAGGTTGTAGCGCTGGGCAACAAAGTCGCGCATGACCTTTTCCAGCTCGCGCTCGTGCATTTGGCCGTGGGCGACAGCGATGCGCGCTTCGGGCAGTATTTCTTCGAGCTTTTGGCGCCGGTTCTCGATGGTCTCGACCTCGTTGTGCAGGAAGTACACCTGACCGCCGCGCTTCAATTCGCGCAGCACGGCTTCGCGAATGACGCCCGTGCCTTCGCTGCGCACAAAGGTCTTGATGGCCAGGCGCCGCTGCGGAGCGGTGGCAATCACCGAGAGGTCGCGCAGGCCTTCCAGTGCCATGCCCAACGTGCGTGGGATGGGAGTGGCGGTGAGCGTCAGCACGTCCACCTCGGCGCGCAACTGCTTCATCTGCTCTTTGTGGCGCACGCCAAAGCGGTGCTCTTCGTCAATGATGAGCAGCCCCAGGTCATGAAACTTGGTCGATTCCGAGAGCAGTTTGTGTGTGCCGACCACGATATCCACCGTGCCGTCGGCAATGCCCTTGAGCGCGGCGGTCACCTCCTTGCCCGAGCGAAAGCGCGAAACCTCAGCGACCTTCACCGGCCATTTGGAAAAGCGGTCCACCAGCGTCTGGTAATGCTGCTCGGCGAGCAAGGTGGTCGGCGCCAGAAAGGCCACCTGCTTGCCGCCTGTCACCGCGATGAAGGCCGCGCGCAAGGCCACTTCGGTCTTGCCAAAGCCGACATCGCCGCAGACCAGGCGGTCCATGGGGCGTGGGCTGATCATGTCCTGGATGACGGCGTGGATGGCGGCATTCTGGTCGGCCGTTTCCTCGAAGCCGAAGTCGCTCACAAACTGCTCGTAATCCGGCGCGCTGTAGCGGAAGGCATGGCCTTCACGTGCGGCGCGGCGGGCGTAGATGTTGAGCAGTTCGGCGGCGCTGTCGCGCACCTGCTCGGCCGCTTTGCGCTTGGCCTTTTCCCACTGGCCGCTGCCCAGTTTGTGCAGCGGCGCATCGTCGGGCGATACGCCGGAATAGCGGCTGATGAGCTGCAACTGGCTCACCGGTACGTAGAGCACGGCGTCCGCGGCGTATTCCAGGTGCAGGAACTCCTGCAACGCGGGCGTTCCGTCGGGGTTCTGGTTGCCCACGTCCATGTTCACGAGGCCACGGTAGCGCCCAATGCCGTGCGCGCTGTGCACCACCGGGTCGCCCAGGCTCAGCTCGGAGAGGTCTTTGATGAGCGACTCGACATCGCTGACCTGTTCCTGCTTGCGCCGGCGCCGGGCGGTCGCTGGGGTGGAAAAGAGCTCGGTTTCGGTGACAAAGTCGATGCCGTGCTCGACCCAGGCAAAGCCCTCGGCCAGTGCGGCGGTGGCAATCCCCAAGGCTTCGTTGTCGTGCTGTTCGAATTCTTCGAGCGAATCAAAGGCCGGCGGGTTGACACCGCCAGCGCGCAGAAAATCGAGCAGGCTCTCGCGCCGTCCGGCACTCTCGGCGAGCAGCAGCACCCGGTGCTGGCCTGCCTGCACGTGCGCCTGCAGGCGCGAGAGCGGCTCGGCTGCGCCGCGCACAACCGCGAGTTCCGGCAGGCGCTGGAACTGGGCGCTGGATTCGACGTCTTCCACGCCAGGGCGAATGGCCAGCTGGGCGTGTTCCTTGGCGTGTGTATAGAACTGGTCGGCGCTAAGAAACAGGGCTTCGGGTGGCAAGGCAGGGCGCTCGGAATCGCCCTGTACCAGGCGGTAGCGGTCGCGCGTGTCCTGCCAGAAGCGCTGAAATGCCGGCTCCAGGTCGCCGTGCAGCACGACAGTGGCTTTGTCGCCCAGGTAGTCGAATACGGTCGCCGTTTCGTCAAAAAACAGCGGCAGGTAGTACTCGATGCCGGCCGTGGCCACGCCCTGGCCGATGTCCTTGTAGACGCGGCTCTTGGTCGGGTCGCCCTCCAGCATTTCGCGCCAGCGGCTGCGAAAGCGGGCGCGTGCGTCGTCGTCCATGGGGAACTCGCGGCCGGGCAGCAGGCGCACCTCGGGTACCGGGTACAGGCTGCGCTGGCTGTCCGGGTCGAACGCGCGCAGCGAATCGATCTGGTCGTCAAACAGATCGACCCGGTAGGGCACCGTCGAACCCATGGGGAACAGATCGATCAAGCCGCCACGCACCGCGTATTCGCCGGGGCTCACCACCTGGCCTACGTGGGCATAACCCGCCAGCGTCAATTGGGCGCGCAGCCTGGCTTCGTCAAGCTTTTGGCCGACCTTGAAGTGAAAGGTGTAGCCCGCCAGAAACGACGGGGGCGCCAGGCGGTAGAGCGCCGTGGTGGCCGGTACCAACACCACGTCGGCACCGGTGTCGCGGTCGCGCTGGCTGATGCGCCAGAGCGTCGCCAGGCGCTCGCTGATGAGGTCCTGGTGGGGTGAGAAACTGTCGTAAGGCAGCGTTTCCCAGTCGGGGAACAAGGCGCAGCGCAATCCGGGCGCGAAGAACGCGATTTCATCGAGCAGGCGCCGGGCGTCGGACGCGTCGGCGGTGACGATGGCGGTGACGCCTTGTTGGCTGCGCTCGCGCTCGGCAAGCTGCGCGAGCAGCAGCGCGTCGGCACTGCCAGGGGGGCGGGGCAAGGCGAAGCGCTTGCCGGGAGAGAGTTTGGGGAGTTGCATGCGCACAGGCGACAGAGAAGCGTGCCGGCGCCAGGATGGCGCCGGGCAGGCTGCCACCCGGTGCGGCGGGAGAGCGCAATTCTAGAATGCTGGGATGAACCCCGCTTCCGCACCTCCGGGCACGCCGCCTCTTGCCGCGCAACTGCAGACCGTGCAGGGTAGCCCACCTTCCCAGTTCTGGGCACTTCTGCCCTGTGCCGGCAGTGGCACGCGGGCCGTTGCAGGCGTGGCGGCCAGTAGCGCCAACCTGCCCAAGCAATACCACGTTGTGGCGGGCCTTCCCCTGGTGCTGCATACGCTGGCAGCGTTTGCCGGGGTGGAACGCTTGCGCAGCACACTGGTGGCGGTAGCGCCGGGCGATCAGTTTTTTGCAGCACACCCATCGCCCCTTTATTTCGTGGCCCCTTGCGGCGGGCCCACGCGCGCCGATACCGTACTTGCTGGCTTGCGAGAGCTGCGCGCGCGCGGTGCACAAGAGCGCGACTGGGTGTTGGTGCACGACGCGGCGCGCTGCCTGGTGACCACCGAACAGATCAATGCACTCATCGACGCCTGTATCAGCGACCAGGTAGGCGGCCTGCTGGCCCACCAATTGGCCGACACTTTGAAGACGGCCAGCAGCGGGCCGGGCGGTGTGCGCGTTGTTTCGACGGTGGACCGGGGCGACAAATGGCTGGCGCAAACGCCGCAAATGTTCCGCCTGGGGCCGCTGGCCGAGGCGCTGGAAAAGTTTGGTTCCATCGCCACCGACGAAGCCAGCGCCATGGAAGCCACGGGCCAGCACCCACGGCTGGTGCCGGGCAGTGCCCTCAATTTCAAAGTCACCTACCCAGAGGACTTTGTCCTGGCAGAGGCCGTGCTTGCCCAGCGCATGCACGCGGGGACGCTGGCGCGTTTTGGTGGGCTGCGGGTATCCGAACCCACAGCGCCCGCCCCGCCTGAAGGCGCTGATGCGCAGAGGAGCACAGGATGACCATGAACATGCGCATAGGCGAGGGCTGGGACGTGCACGCCTTGGTGCCGGGGCGGCCGCTCGTGATTGGTGGGGTGGCCATCCCGCATTCGATGGGCTTGCTCGGGCATTCCGATGCCGATGTCCTGCTGCATGCCATTACCGATGCCTTGCTGGGGGCTGCGGCGCTGGGGGATATTGGCAGCCATTTTCCGGACAGCGACCCGGAATTCAAGGGGGCAGATTCCGCTCGCTTGCTGGCCGAGGCGACGCGCCGTGTGCGTGCTGCGGGGTATGAAATCGGCAATATCGACAGCACTGTCGTGGCCCAGGCGCCACGCCTGGCCCCGCATATCGCGGCCATCCGCTTGCGTATTGCCGCCGCGCTCGGCGTCGCCGTGGAGCAGGTCAACGTCAAGGCCAAGACCGCTGAGCGGCTTGGGCCGGTGGGGCAGGGTTTGGCGATCGAGGCGCGCGCCGTGGCGCTGATCTTCAGCTCCTGCCCGCGAGCGGGGGGAGCTTGCGCTTGACCTGAGGGCGCTGCAGGCGCGGGTGCGCATCGGCACCGCCGGCGCGCCGCAATTGCACATGCGCGACGAGTCCGCCGGAGGACGAGTTGGCCAAGGCAAAAATACCGCCCATGCGCTGAATGGTCTTGTCCACAATCGACAGGCCGAGGCCCGCGCCGGCGGCTGCCGTGCGTGCGGAGTCGCCGCGGAAAAATGGTTTGACGAGGTTCGACAACTGCTCGGGTGCCACACCCGGGCCATGGTCGCGCACCTTGAGCAGCACCCACTCCTCGCGCCCCTTGGCGGCAATGTCCACATGGGCCACATCGGTGTCGCTGGTCTTGCCGTAGCGGCGGGCGTTTTCCAGCAGATTGGAGAGGATGCGGGCCAGTTCGACCTCGTCGGCCAGAACGTTGAGGTCTTCAGGCACCTCCATGGTGATCTGCAGTTCGCGGTGGTCCTGCACGGCGTACACGCAGGATGTGACCACGCCGCGCAGGTTCACCGGCGTGAGCGTGACGTGGTCAGGCCGTGCGTAGTCGAGGAACTTGTCGATGGTCGCGTCAAGCTGCACGATGTCGGCCACCATGTGCTCGCGGGCGATTTCGTCGGAGACGCTCATCTCGGTTTCCAGCCGCAGGCGCGCCAAGGGGGTGCGCAGGTCGTGCGAGATGCCAGCCAGCATCACGGCGCGGTCTTGTTCGAGCTTGGCGAGTTTTTGCGCCATGCGGTTGAAGCCGATATTGACCTCCCGGATCTCGCTGGTCACGGCTTCCTCGTCGAGCCGGCTGGCGGCAAAGTCGCCATCGCGCACCCGGTTTGCGGCGTAGGAGAGGCGTTTGAGCGGCTGGTTGATCAACCGGGCAATCACCGCAGCGCCGGCAAGGGAGAGTACGCCCGCAGTGGCCAGCCAGATCAGCCAGGTGCGCCCGCCAGCGGGCGTAAAGCGCGAACGGTCCATGAGCAGCCAGTTGGCGTCGCCGTTGATGGTGAAGCCGACCCAAAGCCCCTTTTCGCCATTCACGCTTTGCGCCACGATGGCGCCCTCGCCGAGCCGGCGTGTGAGCTCTTCGGTCAGGCGCAGGCCCAGATCCGTGCTGTCGAGCAGCTTGAAGCGATCGCCCGGCTCGCGCGGCAGGATGCGCACGCCCTCCTGATCGGCCATGGTCTTGAGGAGCGAGACACGCGCAATCGGGTCGGCATGCACCAGCGCGGCGCGGCTCAGGTTGACGAGCGAGGCGATCTGCTGGGCGGTGTGCAGCGCGCGCGGCTCGAACTCCAGTGCGCGCAGCGTTTGCAGCCAGGCCAGGATGCTGCCAAACAGCAGCACGCTGAGCAGAAAAAAGGTGCGCCAGAAAAGATTGAGCCCCACGCGCTTGCGCGACGCGCCGTCCCCGCTTGGAGACTCCAGCGGCGCGGGACTGGTGACCTCTGGGTCGGATGAGGCAAGGCTGGCCATAGGCAGTGGTTCAGTGGCAGAAACGGTCGATCAACCCGCTCCGTCCGGCACGAAGACATAGCCCACGCCCCAGACGGTCTGGATATAGCGGGGCGCTGCGGCGTCGTCCTCGATCAGCTTGCGGAGGCGCGAGACCTGCACGTCCAGGCTCCGGTCAAAAGGCTCGAATTCGCGGCCCCGTGCCAGAACGGCGAGTTTTTCGCGCGACAAGGGCTGGCGCGGGTGGCGCACCAGGGCTTTGAGCATGGCGAACTCGCCGGTGGTCAGCGGCAGCTCTTCCCCGCCTTTTTGCAGTGCGCGCGTGCCCAGGTCAAATGTGAACGGGCCGAAGTGCACGGTCTCGTTGTCGCCCGATGGAGCGCCTGGCGCCTCCTGGGGCGGGCGGCGGCGCAGCACGGCGTGGATGCGTGCCAGCAACTCGCGCGGGTTGAACGGCTTGCCAAGGTAATCGTCGGCCCCGACCTCAAGGCCGACGATGCGGTCCACGTCCTCGCCCTTGGCGGTCAGCATGATGATGGGGGTGCGATCGTGAACGGCGCGCAAACGCCGGCAGATGGACAGGCCGTCCTCGCCCGGCATCATCAGGTCGAGCACGATCAAGTCGACGGTGTCGCGCAGCAGAATGCGGTTGAGCGCTTTGCCGTCTTCGGCCAGGATGACTTCGAAACCCTCTTGGGTGAGATAGCGGCGCAACAGATCGCGGATGCGTGCGTCGTCATCAACCACCAGCACCTTGTCGGTGCGCGCGTTGTTGGTTGTGGCCATGGTGACTCCTCGGTCCAATTTGTAACAGCGGCCATTGTTACCAGTTTGTGGCCGGAAAACGCCAATGTGCGCGGAGTCTGACCTCCGGTTACATGTTTTTCCCGCTGCGCACACTTCGGCCCGCAGGGTAGGGGAAGTCAGGCAGTTGGCTGACAGGGCGAGCGCTCGCCTCGCGCTAAGGTCCAGGCCCTTTTCTCGCTTGCTGAACGCTCATGAACATTTTTCGCCCCCTTATTACCGCCGCCGCTTTGGCGTGCGCCACGGGCGCCGTGCAGGCGCAGGCCACGCTCACCCCCGCGCCGCAAAACGTCGTCACGCTGGAAAGCTCTGGCACCGTCGAGGTGCAGCAGGACGTGCTTGTGCTGACCCTGGGGACCGCGAAGGAAGGCAAGGACGCTGCCACCGTCCAGACGCAGCTGCGCCAGGCGCTTGATACCGCCCTGGCCGAGGTGCGCAAAACCGCCGAGCCCAAGCTGATGGACGTGCGCACTGGCAACTTCTCGCTCTCGCCCCGCTATGGCCAGAACCAGCAGATCACCGGCTGGCAGGGCCGTGCAGAGCTGGTGCTGGAGGGGCGCGATTTCCCTCGCATCACGGGCGCGGCGGCGCGCGCGACGACGCTCACCATCAGCCGCGTCGCCTTTGACCTGAGCCGAGAGCAGCGCGAGAGCGTCGAAGGCGAAGCGCAGCAGCAGGCGATTGCCCGCTTCAAGGAGCAGGCAGGGCGGTTGAGCACCAATTTTGGCTTTGGCGGCTACAGCTTGCGCGAGGTGGCCGTGCACAGCAGCCAGAGTGGCCCTGGCCTGCAGCCGCGCATGATGGCCATGGAAGCACGCGGCGCCAGCATGCCCGACGCGCCGATCCCGGTGGAAGCCGGCAAGGCCAGCGTCACCGTGACGGTGACGGGCAGCGTGCAAATGCGCTGAAATTTTAGGTGAAAATAGCCTCTAGCGCTTATGCAGTATGCGCTAGCAGCTATAGTTTCAGGAGTGTTTCAGCCAAGGTGGCCCGAAACGCCGGACCGGCGGAACTTATTGCGCCACCCAGCCGCCGTCCATGTTCCAGGCCGCGCCGCGCACGTTGTTGGCGGCGGGCGAGCAGAAGAACAGCGCCAGCTCTCCCAGTTCCTCGGGCGTGGTGAACTGCATGGAGGGCTCTTTCTCGCCCAGCAGCAGCTTTTTCGCGTCGTCGTTTGAGAGGCCATGCTCGGCCGCCTTGGCGTCCACCTGTTTTTGCACCAGCGGGGTCAGCACCCAGCCGGGGCAGATGGCGTTGCAGGTGACGCCCGTCGTGGCCGTCTCCAGTGCGGTCACCTTGGTCAGGCCCACGAGGCCGTGCTTGGCTGCCACGTAGGCCGATTTTTGCGCCGATGCGACCAGGCCGTGGACAGAGGCCAGATTGATGATGCGGCCCCAGTTCCTGGCCTTCATGGCCGGAAGCGCCAGGCGCGTGGTGTGAAAAGCGCTGCTGAGATTGATGGCAATGATGGCGTCCCAGCGGTCGGCAGGGAAATCTTCGATGTTGGACACATGCTGGATGCCGGCGTTGTTCACCAGGATGTCCACAGCGCCAAATTCACGTTGGCAACTGGCGATCATGTCCTCGATGTCGGCGACACGCGACATGTCGGCCCCGTGGTAGGCCACGCGTGCGCCAGTACCCTTGCCTGCCGCCAGGACCTCTGCCTTGGGGCCTTCGCTGTCCCCGAATCCGTTGAGCATGACGTTCGCGCCCTGGCGGGCCAGCGCCTTGGCGATACCAAGGCCAATGCCACTGGTGGAGCCTGTGACGAGAGCGGTCTTTCCTTGAAGCATGGGTTTCTCCGGATGATTTACGATGCGATCGAGCAATTATCCAGCGAGCGTACGCCTCCCCGACACCATGATTGAACCTAGGCTGAACTACGTACGCTGCCCCGGCGCCCAGGCGGTCCGCGCCGAAGACGGCGAGACCACTCCCGGCCACCGCATGGCGTATTGGGAATGGAATGCCACCGGCAACCCCAAGCACCCGCAGGTGGTGGTCTGCGTGCATGGCCTGTCGCGCCAGGGGCGCGATTTCGATACCCTGGCGCGTGCGCTGGCGCCGCACGCCCGCGTTGTCTGCCCTGATGTCGTCGGCCGGGGCGAGAGCGACTGGCTCGCTGACCCCATGGCCTATGACGTGCAGCAGTACGCGGGCGACATGCTCGCCATGCTTCAGCAGTTGCACCAGGAAGCGCCTATTGATGCGCTGGACTGGGTCGGCACCAGCATGGGCGGCCTGATCGGCATGGTGGTGTCCAGCCTGCCGCCCGGCGTTTTGCCGGTGCCCGTACGCCGCCTGGTGCTCAACGATGTGGGGCCTGCCATCGAGTGGTCAGCGCTTGAGCGCATTGGCCAGTACCTGGGCGCACCCCTGCGCTTTGATTCGCCCGAGCAGGCGGCTGCGCAGCTGTGGGACATGTCCACCAGCTTTGGACCGCACACGCCGGAGCAATGGATGGCGCTGACTCGCCCCATGCTGCGCACAACGCCGCAAGGGCAGTACCGCCTGCACTACGACCCGGCTATTGCACAGCCCTTTCGCGCGCTGACGCGCGAGGCCGCCGAAAAGGGCGAAGCGCTGCTGTGGCAGCTTTATGACGCGATCAGCGCCCAGACTTTGGTGCTGCGCGGCGCCGAGTCCGATTTGCTGTCGCCTGCCACCGTGCAGGCCATGGCAGAGCGCGGCCCCAAGGCCCGGTGTGTCGAGTTTGCAGGTGTCGGGCATGCGCCAACGCTGGTGGCACCTGGCCAGGTCGAGGCGGTGACCCGCTTCTTGTTGGCACCGCCGCCGAAAGGCAGCGCATGAAAAACGTGATGGACATGGTGCAGCGTGGTGCCTCTGGCGAATCGACGGTTCCCGTGCTGGTGGCGGCCACCGCTGGCGCGGTGCCCGAGCAGGCGAATGCGCTGGTGCGCGCGCGTGCGTTTGCCGAGCCCTTGATCGGCAGCGAATTGCTGGGCACCGGTGAGAACGCGCTGGAGCACGCCGATGCCGTGGCCGCCATCCTCAAGGGCATTGGCGGCTCTGAACCCATGCAGGCGGCGGCCTACCTGGTCCACACCTGCCCGCACCTCAATCGTCCGCGCGAGGTCATCGCCAAGGCGTTTGGCGACAACTTTGCCACGCTGGCGGTGGAGACCACGCAGCTCATGCACCTGCAGGAGCAGGCGCGCGAGGCGCGCGCGCCAGACGACCCTGGCGAGCAGACCGAGAGCGTGCGCAAGATGCTGCTGGCGTTCTCGCGCGACCTGCGCGTGGTGATGCTGCGCCTGGCGTCGCGCCTGCAGACGCTGCGCTTTTATGCGGCGAGCAAGCGCCCGGTGTCGCCAGCCATCGCGCACGAAGCGCTGCATGTGTTCGCGCCCCTGGCCAACCGGCTGGGGATCTGGCAGTTCAAGTGGGAGCTGGAAGATCTGGCGTTCCGTTTTCTCGAACCGGACACCTACAAGGAAGTCGCGCGGCTGCTCGACGAGAAGCGTGCCGAGCGAGAGCTGTACATGGAGCAGCTGCGTGCCAGAGTCGAATCGGCCCTGCGCGCCCACAGCATCAGCGCCACCGTACAGGGCAGGCCCAAGCACATCTACAGCATCGTCAAGAAGATGCGTGGCAAATCGCTGGCGTTCGAGCAACTGTTCGATCTGCGCGCGCTGCGCGTGATCGTCCCGAGTGTGAAAGACTGCTACCAGGCGCTCAGCTGGGTGCACAGCCATTTCACCCCGCTGGTCGAGGAGTTTGACGACTACATCGCCAAACCCAAGCCCAACGGCTACCAGTCGCTGCACACCATCGTGCGCGACGAACTGGGCAAGGCCGTCGAGATCCAGATTCGCACCCAGGCCATGCACGACCATGCCGAAAGCGGCGTGGCGGCCCACTGGGCCTACAAGGAAGCGGGTAGCAAGGGCTATGCCGGTGTGTCGGCCAGCAGCGAGTACGACGCCAAGATCGCCGTACTGCGCCAGCTGCTTGCATGGGAGCGTGATTTCTCGGGGGCGCCGCAGCACCGCCATCTGTTCGATGACCGCATCTATGTGCTGACGCCAGATGCCGCCATCGTCGAATTGCCGCAGGGCGCAACGCCTGTGGATTTCGCCTATGCGGTGCACACCAGCGTCGGCCACCGCTGCCGCGGCGCGCGCGTCGATGGCGCGATGGTGTCGCTCAACACGCAGTTGCAAAACGGCCAGACGGTGGAGGTCACCACGGCCAAGGAAGGCGGCCCCTCGCGCGACTGGCTCAACGCCGAGCTCGGCTACCTCACCAGCCACCGCGCGCGCGCCAAGGTCCGCGCCTGGTTCAATGCGCAACTGCAGCACGAGACCATCGCGCGCGGGCGTGAGGCCGTTGAAAAGCTCTTGCAGCGCGAAGGCAAGACCGCGATGCGGCTCGAAGAGCTTGCCAGCCAGTTGGGCTTTCGCTCGGCCGACGCCTTGTTTGAGGTCGTGGGCAAGGACGAATTCTCGCTGCGCAACATTGAAAATCTGCTGCGCCCGCCTGAACCCGTGCTGCAGCCCGACGACTACCTGCCTCTGAAAAAAGCGCGCGCGCCCGACAAGGCGCCCAAAGGCGGCGTACTGGTGGTGGGCATGGATTCGCTGATGACGCAACTGGCGGGTTGCTGCAAACCGGCGCCGCCAGATGATATTCGCGGCTTCGTGACGCGGGGCAAAGGGGTCAGCGTTCATCGCTCCGACTGCCGCAATTTCCGCGAGATGGCCGCCCGCAATGCCGAGCGCGTGATCGAGGTGGAGTGGGGCCTTCCCAAGGCCAGTGCCAATGCTGCGTTCTATCCGGTGGACGTGGCGGTGGAAGCGGCCGACCGCCAGGGCTTGCTGCGCGATATTTCTGAAATCTTTGCCAAAGAAAAAATGAACGTGATTGGTGTCAAGACGCAGTCTGTCAAAGGGACGGCCTGGATGACCTTCACCGTTGAAATTGTCGACGCAGCGCGGCTCTCCAAAGTGCTGGGTACCGTCGCGCAGGTCGCGGGTGTACATTCGGCGCGCAGACGCTAAAGCGCATTCAACTCGGCTGAAAGCTCGATTTTTGCTGCTACAATTTCAGCTTCTCGAATACACGCAGGCGCGTAGCTCAGCTGGTTAGAGCACCACCTTGACATGGTGGGGGTCGTTGGTTCGAGTCCAATCGCGCCTACCAGAAATGGTAATGAAATCAAGGGGTCAGCAGACATGCTGACCCCTTTTTCTATGGTTCGTTCGTTGAAAGAATGCGTAGAACGGCATTAAAACGCGTCACTGTTGACACAGTCTTCATGAAGAACACCTTCTGCACGCGCTTGGCGCCCGAGCCGTGTGCAGGCAAGCCCACGATGGTCTGACGATCCTGCTGCTGGCAGATGCCGCAGTTCAGGCAGTCGGTGCTGCCTGTCACGACAGGGCACACAGGCGCACGATGGGGTATTCAGCCACCAATGCGCAAGACCACCTTGCCGAACTGTGCGCCCGATTCCAGGCGGTCCAGCGCGGTGTGCACGTCATTGAGTGCGTATTCGCTGTCGATCACCGGACGCAGGCCGGTGCGCTCCACAAAACCGAGCAGGTCGCGGAACTCACCCAGGGTGCCCAGGCTGGAACCAAAAATCTGCAGCTGGCGCACGAAGAGACGGCGCAGGTCGGCGCCGGGCTGGTCGCCAGTGGTGGCGCCGCAGGTGACCAGCCGGCCGCCACGCACCAGTGACTTCATGGCCGACGGCCACGCGGCCGCGCCCACGTTCTCGAACACCACATCCACGCCACGCCCACCCGTGAGGGCCTGGACTTCTTTCGCCACATCGTGGGTCTTGCTGTTGATCCCGTGGTCGGCCCCCAGGGCACGCGCTTTTTCGAGCTTGGCGTCGTCACGCGAGGTCACCATGACGCAGGCGCCGATGGCCTTGGCCAGTTGCAGTGCCGCCAGCGAGACACCGCCGCCGATGCCGAAGACCAGCATCATCTCCCACGGCTGGAAGCGGGCCTTGGTAAACAGCATGCGCCAGGCCGTGAGGTGGTTCACCCCGAGGGCGGCCGCCTCGGCAAAAGTCAGATGAGGGGGTTTGGGAAATACCTGCGCTGCGGGCAGGCTGACCCATTGGGCAAACGTGCCATCGCGGTGCTCGCCCAGGAACTTGATGCGCACACACAGCACGCTGTCGCCGCGCTGGCAGAACTCGCAGCGGCCGCAGCCAATGCCGGGGTGCAATACCACCTCCTGGCCCGGGCGCAGCAGGGATTCGCCGGCATCCACGGTCTCCACCGTGCCTGCGCCGTCGAGCCCCAGGATCTGTGGCAAACGGTGCGTGATGCCGGCGCCGCTGTCGCGCATATAGAGGTCTACCTGGTTGAGGGTCGCAGCCGCCATGCGAACCAAGACCTCGCCCGATGCGCACGCGGGGTGCTCACACTCCCGCACTTGCACCACTTCGTTGCCCCCATGGCCGGTGATGAATGCTGCTTTCATTTGCTGTCCTCGTGAATGGCCGTCAAATCCTCAGTGCGCCGATCCGGCGGCCCCCCGATGTCCAGTGCCTTGGCGTACTCGGCGAAAAAGTCGAGGCTGGAGGGGTTCTGCATGGCATCCGGGCTGGCCACCTTGGACAGGTTGGCTCCCAGCAGCAGTTTGCGCACCGGCACTTCCATCTTCTTGCCGCTCAGGGTGCGTGGAATTTCACTCACCTGAACCACTGCATCGGGCACATGGCGACCCGATGCCTTGGTGCGAATCTGCTGCTGGATACGCTCGATCAGGGGCCGGTCCAACGCTATATCTGGCTGCAGCACCACGAACAAAGGCATGAAGGAGGGGCGCCCCAGGTACTCCAGATCCACGACCAGACTGTCGCGCACCTCGGGTAGTTCCTCCACCACGCGGTAAATTTCAGCAGTGCCGATACGGATACCGAAACGGTTGATCGTGCTGTCGGAACGGCCATAGATCACCGAACTACCATGGGGTGTGAAACGTATCCAGTCGCCATGGCGCCATATGCCTGGGTACACTTCGAAATAGCTCTCGCGGTAACGCCGTCCGTCCGGGTCGTTCCAGAAATACAACGGCATCGACGGCATGGGCTCGGTAATGACCAGCTCACCCACCTCGTCAATGACGGCTTGCCCCGTCTCGTTGAAGGCATAAGCGGCCACGCCCAACTCCGCGCACTGAATTTCGCCGGCATGCACCGGCAAGGTCGGCGCACAGGCGACAAAGCAGGACGCGATATCCGTACCACCACTGACCGAGGCCAGCCAGACATCGGGCTTGACATCGCGGTAGACCCATTCAAACGCATCGACTGGTAGGGGTGAGCCCGTTGACAAAATGGTACGCAGCTTCTTCAGCGGTGCGTAATCCCTGGGCCGCAACCCGTCCTTCTTGTTGGCAAGCAGGACGGCCGCGCCCGTGCCGAACACGGCGACCTCTTGCTGGTCCACGAAGCGCCACAGGGCATCCCCATTGGGCCATGAAGGGTGGCCGTCATACAGCACGATGGTTGCGCCAGTGACCAGGGCACCGACCAGCAGATTCCACACCGTCCAGCCGGTACTGCCCAAAAACAGCAGGCGGTCGCCAGGCCGCAAATCATTTTGCAGAGCCATTTCCTTCAGATGCGTCAGCAGAATACCGCCATGGCCGTGCACCATCGCCTTGGGAAGACCCGTGGTGCCCGAGGAATAGAGTATCCACAGCGGGTGGCTGAAAGGCAGGCGCTCATAGCGCGCAGGTGCATCGTTGGCCACGACCGCTTCCCAGTCGGCACGGTTGTGCCAATCGACAGCACGCTCGCGCGCCAGCGGCCCGGAAACCTGCACGGTACGCTCGACACTGGGCAGATCGGCCAATAGCCGCCTGACCACCTGGGCCCGGTCGTACTGCTTGCCGTTGTAGCTGTAGCTGTCCACGGCAAACAGCACCTTGGGTTGGATCTGGCGCAGACGGTCCAGAACAACCGGCGCCCCCATGTCGGGCGCGCAGCTTGACCATATGGCGCCGATGCTGGCGCACGCCAGGAAGGCAATCACCGTTTCGGGGCGGTTGGGCATGTAGCTTGCTACGCGATCGCCGGGTCCGACGCCCCAGCCGCGCAGCGTGGCCGCCAGCGCGGCGGTCGCACGCTCCAGTTCTGCCCAGGAGATATGCTGCAGCGGCACGTCCTCGCTGCGCGCGATCACCGCCGGCTGGTTCGGCGTGGCGCCGCGAAACACATGCTCTGCGAAATTAAGCCGTGCATTCGGAAACCACTCCGCTCCCGGCATGCCACGCTGGCCCAGCGCGGGTTCGCGCTCACCATCGGCCTGTATGTCAAAAAAGCTCCAGATCGATTGCCAGAAGACATCCAGATGCTCGACCGACCAGCGCCACAGATTGGTGTATTCGTGGGTGACAACGCCCTTTTCCCGTGCCAGCCAGTTCTGGTATTGCACCAGGCGGCTGGACTGTAGTTGTTCGGGGCCAGGGGTCCAGAGGATGGCGGTGGTGGTGGGTGATGTCATAGCGTTTGGCATGGCAATCTGAAATTCATGGAAAGTTCTGTCCGACGGCAGAGACAACGGCTGTCCCGGTGAGCTTGGTGTCGCCCGCCTGGTTGCGTGCCGTCAATGCCAGTGAGACGCAAGGTTCACCGTTCTCGACAAATTCCCCGGTCACCTGGGCCTGGCAGTGCACTTCGTCGCCGATATGCGTGATGGAGACAAAACGCACCCCCAGCCGCCGCAGGGCCGATGGGTCTACCTGGCGGGTGAGCACGCGTGCCAGGTACGCGGTGGACAGCATGCCGTGCGCAAAGACATCTGGCATGCCCGCCTCACGGGCATAGTCCACATCAATGTGCAGCGGGTTATAGTCTCCCGAAGCACCGGCATACACGCCCAAGGTGTGCCGGGTGATGGGACCTTCGATGAGGCCAGGCAAGGCGCCACCCCTTTGGAGGACAGCGCAGCCGGGGTTTGCGCGTACCTGCGTGGGTCGTGGCGGGCGCACCACCATGACACTGCGCAAATCGGCTACGGCCTTCCCATCGCTTCCCTCGACACGGGTTTCCCACGCGATGAACCCCAGGGCGCCGCTCTTTCTTTCGTAGACGTCGGCAATGCGCGGCTTAAAGCGCAGCGTCTCCCCGGCAAAGGCCAATCGGTGGTAGACAAAGTGCTGCTCCCCGTGCAGAACATGTGCATGGTTGATGTGGAGCCGCTCAAAGACCTCCATCGGATTGGGACTCTCCATTTCCAGGCAGAACAGGAAGGTCGGTGGCAGCGGCAACGAGGGGAGTCCCCTCGCATGGGCAGCAGTCTCGTCCCAGTACACCGGATTGTCCTGTCCCGTCGCCTTGGCAAACGCGCGAAGACGGCCGCGCTCCACCTCGATGCTGAATGGAGTCAGCGGGGAACCCTTGAGTGATATGTCCAGCATGGCGCTGCCTCCTAATGGGCGGTCCAACCCAGTTGGGCCGCCAAAATGGCGCCACCTTGGTCGAGACGCAGAGCTTCCAGTGACACCACGTACCGGATGCCCGCACTGTTCCCCAGAATGTCGATCTGGCCAGCCAGGGCCTTGGCGATGGCCAGGCCCCTTCCGTTACTGGACTCCGTCACAAGGTGAGTTCCATTCCTGATACTGAGGCTCATGTCACTCGCTTGAGCGTGCAGGGGCGGGCTGCTGGTTTACTTCCAAAGAGTGCAGCGCGACTCGGCTTTGGTCGTGAACGCCTCATCGCCAGGTATCGTGGAAACCACTTTCACATAATCCCACGGCATGGTCGATTCCGAGGGCGACTTGACCTGCATCAGATACATGTTGTGCACGTAGCGGCCATCCGGGCGCACATGGCCTTCGGCATAGAAGTCTTTGAGCTTGGTTTTCTTGAAGTAGTCCATGACCTTGTCGGAATCCACAGACTGGACGGCCTGCACAGCCTTGAGATAGTTCATGGTGGCCGAGTAATCGGCGGCCTGGATCTCCGTGGGCATGCGCTTGGTTTTTTCGAAGAAACGGCGTCCGAATTTGCGGGTCTCGTCGTTGAGGTTCCAATCCCAGCTGGTAGTGAACAGCAAGCCCTCTGCGTTCTTCAGGCCCATGCTGTGCACGTCGGTAATGAACAGCATCAGGCTCGCCACCTTCATGCTTTTGTCGATCCCGAATTCACGCGTTGACTTGAGCGCATTGATCATGTCGCTGCCCCCATTGGCTATGCCCAGAATCTGCGCCTTGGAGTTTTGCGCCTGCAACATAAAGGAGGAGAAGTCCGAAGCATTCAGTGGATGCTTTACCGAACCGATGACGTGGCCACCATTGGACTTGACCACGTTTGAAGCATCACGCACCAAAGCCTCGCCGAAAGCGTAGTCGGCCGCCAGGAAGTACCAATTTTTGTAGCCCTGCTTGACCATGGCGCTGGCGGTTCCTTTGGCCAAGGCGACGGTGTCCCAGGCGTAGTGGATGGTATAGGGCGAGCATTGCTCATTGGTCAGCGCCGAGGTGCCCGGGCCGTTGGCGATGAAGACGCGCTTCTTTTCCTGCGCGAGCTTGGCCATGGCCAAGGCGGCGGCGGAGTTGGTGCCGCCCACCAACATACTGATATTCTGTGCATCCATCCACTCACGTGCTTTGGAGGCAGCGATATCGGCCTTGTTCTGGTGGTCGGCGCTAAGGAGTTCGACGGGCAGGCCGTTGACCTTGCCGCCGAAGTCATCGATGGCCATCTGGATGGCCATGGCACCGTTCTTGCCGTCTAGGTCGGCATAGGCACCAGACATGTCGGTCAGGAAGCCGATGCGGACTTTGTCCTGGGCATGGGCGTTTACGACGGCGACTGCGGTGAGAGCGAGAGCGCCGACCCAATGTTTACGATGCAGTGGCATTTTGTTTCCTTCGTTCTATCAACAAGCACACAATGCCCTTCCCGGTGAGCGGGTCGGGCTCGAAATTAGGCCTTGCACAGCAGCAAAGCAGGCGGCGTGATCGAGGCCGAGTAGGACTGCTCTGGCCGGCCCCTGCGTAGCCGTGCGTGGCCACGCAGAGGGCGGTCGTCCCTTATGGCTTGTCTCTGGTGCGGTACTGGCTTCAGCACTGAGCGCGCATCAGCTCGCGCAGCTTGAATTTCTGGATCTTTCCGGACGGCGTGGCCGGCATGGCGTCCATCACCACCAGGCGCTCGGGGATGTACTGCAGGGCCACCTTCTGGGCCTTGAGGTACTCCACTACTTCGGGCAGGTTGATGGTCTGCCCCGGCTTGGGTACCACCACGGCGCAGGCGCGCTCGCCCAGGCGCTCGTCGGGGTAGGCCACGATGGCGGCCATGGCCACGGCGGGGTGGCGGTACAGCAGCGACTCGATCTCGACCACCGGAATGTTCTCGCCGCCGCGGATGATCACGTCCTTGCTGCGGCCGGTGATGCGGATGTAGCCCTGTGCGTCGATGCGCGCCAGATCGCCGGTGTCGAACCAGTCGTCGGCGTCGGTGCCGTTGAGGCGTGGGCGCTTGAGGTAGCCGCCAAAGTTGGAGCACGCGCGCAGCATCAGCTTGCCGGTCTCGCCCACGGGCAGCGGCTTGTCGTCGCCGTCCGTCACTTTCACTTCAACGCCGGGCAACGGGCAGCCGTCGGTGGAAAACGACCGTTCATCGGCATCGTCGAGCTTCGTCAGGGTGACGGCGCCGTTCTCGGTCATGCCCCAGGCGGACACTATTTTTGCCCCCAGCGCACTGCGTGCCTGCTCCACCAGCGGCCCGGGGATGGGCGCCCCGGCGCACAGGAAGATGCGCAGCGTGGGCACGCCATGCCCCGTCTCCGCCACGGTTTTCGCCAGGTCGGTGAGGAAGGGGGTGGAGGCCATGGTGAACGTCACGCCCTCGGTGCGGATCAACTCGATGGCCTTCTTCGGCTCCCAGATGTCCTGCAGCACCACACTGGCCTGCAGCAGGATGGGCATCATCAGCCCGTACATGAAGCCCGTCTGGTGCGCCATGGGCGAGGCCATGAGCACCACGTCCTCGGCGCCCAGGCGCAGGCGCTGGGCATAGGGAATGATGTTGGCCATCACCGTGTTGGCCGAGTGCATTACCCCCTTGGGTTCGCCGGTGGTGCCCGAGGTGTAGATGAGCTGCGTCACATCGTCCGGGCCGGGGCGGTGGCGCGTGAGGATGTTCTGGGCATCGGGCGCCTTTTCCCACTCGGGGCCGCTGAGCAACGCCTCGAAGCTGTTGGCGCCCTGGCCGCCCACCGCCACCACATGCTTCAGGTGCGGCAGGCTGGGCTGCAGGTCGGTGACCATCTTCTCGAAGTCGAAGCCTCGGAAAGTCTTGGGCGTGATCATCACCTTGGCTTCGCCATGCTGGAGCATGAACGACAGCTCGCGCTCGCGGAAGATGTGCATCAGCGGGTTCATCACCGCGCCAATGCGCGAGCAGGCCAGGTAGACCAGCGTGAACTGCCACCAGTTGGGCAACTGGCAGGCCACGATGTCGTTCTTGCCCACACCCAGGCGGGTCAGGCCCACGGCAATGCGGTTGGCCATGCGCGCCAGCTCACGGTAGGTGAAGCGCTGCACGGCACCCGTCTCCACCTGCACGGCTGTCAGCGCCAGCTTGTCGGGGCACTGGGCGACGCAGGCGTCCAGGCTGTCGTTGATGGTGCGGTCGTGCCAGAAGCCCTGGGCAACCATGCGTTCACGGCGGTGGGGCAGCAATACGGCGTCGAATTCCATGGCGTGTCTCCGGTGTAGGTTTTGTCAAAAATAGGAGCTGCTAGCGCATATCAAATAAGCATTTCAATATGATTTGATATTTAAATGCTTATAGATAGTGCGCTGCAAGCTATTGTTTTAATAGTTCTCGTGGTGCCTCAGGCCGGCACGAACTTGCGCCCCGCCCGCGTGCGGGCGATGATGGTTTTCATGATCTGCGCCGTGCCGTCGCCAATCTGGAAGCCCAGCACATCGCGCATGCGCTGCTCCATCAGGCCCCGGTCGTAGCCACCGTGGCCGTAGCACAGCAGGCACTGGTGGATCACGTCGTAGGCCAGCTTGGGGCCCCACCACTTGGCCATACCAGCCTCGGCGGTGTGGGGCTGGCCCTGATCCTTGAGCCACAGACCCTGCAGGCACAAGAGGCGCGCGCCCTCCACCTCGGTGTCGAACTGGGCCAGCGGGTGCGTCACGCCCTGGAAGGCGGACAGCGGCTGGCCAAACGCCTGGCGCTGGGTGATGTATTCCCAGGTTTCCTCCAGCGCCACGCGCGCCACGGCCAGGCACTGCAGGCCGATGAGCGAGCGCGAGAAGTCAAAACCGTGCATCACCTGCACGAAGCCCTTGTTCTCATCGCCCAGGCGGTGGCTGACAGGCACGCGCACGTTCTCGAAAAAGATCGAGCCCCGGCCAATGGCGCGCTGGCCATGGCAGTCGAAGCGGTTGGTGGTGATACCGGGCAAGTCCATGGGCACCAGCAGCGCTGTCACGCCATGCGCACCGGATTCAGGCGTTCCGGTGCGGCCAAAGACCACGGCAATGTCGGCCTGGTCAGCGGCGGAGATAGACGTTTTTTCGCCGTTGATGACGTATTCATCGCCCTCGCGCTCGATGCGCAGGCGCAGGTTGGCTGCGTCCGAGCCGCCGCGCGGTTCGGTCAGCGCAATGGCGCAGATCGCTTCGCCCTGCACAATCTTCTGCAACCAGGGCCGGGTCACCTCCGGTTGGCCGTACTTCGACAGGATCTGGCTGTTGAGCGAGGCCAGCAGGTTCAGGTACGAAAAACTCAGATCGGCGCGGGCCATTTCCTCGTGGATCACGCCGGCCGCCAGGCAGCCCATGCCCAGGCCGCCAAACGCCTCGGGCAATTCGGGCACGATGAAGCCGAGCGCCCCCATCTCGCGCAGCAGTGCGCGGTCCAGCACGCGGGTTTTGTCGCGTTCGAGGAAGCCGGGCGCCACGCGCTCCTGCGCGAAGCGGCGCACCGTCTCGGCCAGGGTCTGCAGGTCCTCGTTGATATAGGGGTTCGGTTGCATCGTCTGTTCTCCCGGCGATTTACTTGGCGTACTTGCGGAAGTCGGGCTTGCGCTTGTCTTTCAGCGCATTCACGCCTTCGCGCGACTCTTCGGTGTCGTAGAACAGCTTGAGCGCGTACATGCCCAGGCCCGCAATGCCGGACTGGTGGGCCGTATCCACGTTGAAGCTGCGCTTGGCGATGGCAATGGCCGTAGGGCTCTTCTCGCAAATCTCCTCAGCCCACTGCTGCACGGTCTCGTCGAGCTTGTCGTGGGGTACGCAAATGTTGGCCAGGCCCATGGCCGCGGCCTCCTGACCAGAGTACCGGCGGCAGAGGTACCAGATCTCGCGCGCCTTCTTCTCGCCGACCACGCGCGCCAGGAAGGCGGTGCCGTAGCCCGGGTCCACCGAGCCCATTTTTGGACCAGCCTGGCCGAAGATGGCTTTGTCCGAGCAGATGGTCAGGTCGCAGATGGTGCACAGCACATTGCCACCGCCAATGGCATAGCCCTGCACACGGGCAATGACCGGCTTGGGCACATCGCGGATGGCGGTGTGCAGCTCTTCCATCGGCAAACCGATGGTGCCCCGACCGTCATAGTTACCGTCGTGGGCCGACTGGTCACCACCGGTGCAGAAAGCACGATCGCCCGCACCGGCCAGCACGATGGCGCCCACTTCGCGGTCGTAGCCGGCCTTGTTCAACGCCCGGATCAACTCGTCGCAGGTCGTGCCGCGAAAGGCGTTCATCTTGTCGGGGCGATTAATGGTGATCCAGGCGACTCCGTTGCGCACTTCATAGAGGATGTCTTCGAAATTCATGGTCTTTTCCTGTGTCATGGAGGGAAGGGAAACGTGATCAGCCGTGCATCGTCAAGCCGCCGGAGACGCTGAGCACCTGGCCGGTCACAAAGCTCGCGTCGTCGCTGCCCAGGAAGGCAATGGCGCTGGCCAGGTCGTTGCCCTCGCCCAGGCGCCCCAGGGGAATGGCGCTCTTGAAGGCTTCGATGAGCTTGGCCGGGTCACGGGCGCCTTCGGCCACTCCGGCAAGCAGCGCGGTATCCGTCGGGCCGGGGCAGACCACGTTCACGGTGATGCTCTGGCGGGCATGCTCGCGGGCCAGGGTTTTGGACAAGGCCACCAAACCACCCTTGCAGGCGGAATACACGGCCTCGCCCGACGAGCCGCCGCGTGCGGCGTCGGACGCTACGTTCACGATGCGGCCGTATCTGCGCTCCACCATGCCGGGCAGCACGGCATGCAGCATGTGCAGTGCGCCGGTGAGGTTGATGGCGATGAGCTTGTCCCATTCGTCCGGCACCGTCTTGACGAAGGGCTTGAAGATGTCCCAGCCGGCGTTGTTGACCAGCACGGCGATGGGGCCGAGCTGCGCCTCGGTCGCGGCCACGGCCGCATCGACCTGGGCGCGGTCGGTGATGTTGCACTGGAATGCCGCGGCCTGGCCGCCCGTGGCGCGGATGTCTGCCGCCACTTTTTCGGCGGCGGCCAGGTTCATGTCCAACACGGCGACCTTGGCACCTTCGGCCGCGAAGCGACGCGACGTTGCACCGCCAATACCACCGCCGCCACCCGTCACCACAACGGTCTTGTCCTGAAATCTTTGCATATCGTTCTCCATGGGTTGCCAAGCTTGCTATCGTTGGGTCGGTGCACCTTGTTTTTTTGATGCAATTGAGTAAAGATATTGTCATATCTATTTCTTACTCATGCAAGAGCTTTATTTCGATTTTGATAAGAACTTATGGTTTTCCCTATGGAAAAAACGCTGAGCACCCGGGCTGATCTTGCCAACCGGGTCTTCTTTCGGCTCTATCAATGTGCCAACATGTTGCATAAAACCGGCACTCGGGCCGTGGAGTCAGAGGGGCTTACGACGCAGCAATGGGCCGTGCTGGGCGCGCTGTCGAGGCCCCAGGTGGCCCAGGGCATGAGCGTGGGCGATCTGGCGCGCTATCTGATGGTGAGCCGGCAAAACCTATCGGGCCTGATCAGCCGCATGGAGCGCGACGGCCACATCGCTTCCGCGCCCGACCCGCGCGACCGCCGGTCACGCCTGGTGACGATGACCGACTCGGGGCGCAGGGTGTGGCTGGTGGAGGCGCAGCCCAAGATCCATGGCTACTACGAGGAAGCCCTGGCCGGGTTCTCGGTGAACGACATCACCCACACCTTGCATTACCTGCTCAAGCTGCTGGAGAACATGCAGCGCGTGGACAACGCACAGGGAGGCAATCGGGAGGCGGACTGAGATCGTGAAGATGTTTTAAGCGAGGTGATCAATGGGCTGCGGGCAACTGCCCACGCCCCTTGCTTTGCAGAAACTCGATGCAGGTGCGCACGGCGTGCGTCTGGTAGCGGCCCGGCATGTAGAGCAGGTACAGGCGCGTGCCGAAGATGCTCAGCCGCCAGGAGTCCAGCGTGGTCAGCACCTCGCCCGAGGCGATGGCGTCCATCACCACATAGTCGGGCACCAGGCCCACGCCCAGCCCGGCGAGGATGCCCTGGCGCAGGAACGGGAAGTGCTCGGAGATGAGCGTGGGCTCCAGCATCACCTCCTGCTGTTCCTCGCCCCGGTAGGCGCGCAGGCGCAACTGCTTGCCGACCACGCCCGAGGTGATCAGCGGCGTGGCGCGCAACTGCTCCAGCGTGCCAGGCAGGCCGTGCTGCCGGGCGTAGGCGAGTGAGGCGCAGGCCAGGTAGCGCACCGGGCCCAGCTCGCGGGCCACCAGCGCGGGTGGTGGCTCGGGCATCACGCGGATGGCGATGTCCACCTCGTCGCGCAGGTTGTCGGCGCGGTTCTCGAACAGCACGTCGAGCACGATGCCGGGGTAGAGCCGCTTGAATTCGATCAGCCAGTCCGACATCACCATCTGCCCGTAGCCGCTGGGCACGCTCAGGCCCACGCGGCCCTGCAGGCCCTGGCCCAGGGTGGTGATGGTCTCGCGCGCGGCGAGCATCTCGTTCTGGATGTTGCGGCCGTGCTCGACCAGGCGCAGGCCCACCTCGGTGGGCTCCACGCGGCGCGTGGTGCGGCGCACCAGTTGCACGCCCACCGACTTCTCCAACTGGTTGAGGTGGTAGCTGACGTTGGCGCGCGTCATCTTGAGCTTGCGCGCGGCCTGGCTCAGGTTGCCGGCGTCGATGATTTCCACCAGCAGCGTCAGAGAGGTCAGGTCCATGGGGTTTGTCTAAAAGCGTTTGACAGTCTGTCAATGGTTCATGTAATTGTCAAGATTGTTTGTCGGCACAACAATCGGGCATCGATCTGACAGTGACCGGAGAACCTTGCATGCGCATCGAAGCCGAGGCTAGCGCCGACAGCCTGCAATCCCAGGGCCTGGCCCATGCCCTCTTTGCCGAGCGCGAAGCCGCGAACATCCCCGAGGCCAGCGCCGCCGCGCCGCGCCCCATTGCCGCCATCGCCGTGATCGGCGGCGGCACCATGGGCGCGGGCATCACCGTGTCGGCGCTGGATGCGGGCCTGCACGTGACCATGATCGAGCGCGATCAGGATTCCATCGCGCGCGGCCAGAGGAATGTCGAGAAGGTCTATGACGGCCTGATCGCCAAGGGCCGCATGACCCCCGAGGCCAAGGCCGCCACCCTGGCGCGCTACACCCCCAGCACCTCGTACGACGACATCGCCCACGTGGACCTGGTGATCGAGGCCGTGTTCGAGGACATCGAGGTCAAGAAGGCCGTGTTCCAGGAACTGGACCGCGTGTGCAAGCCGGGCGCCGTGCTGGCCACCAACACCTCCTACCTCGACATCGACGCCATTGCCGCCGCCACCGCGCGCCCGCAGGACGTCATCGGCCTGCACTTCTTCAGCCCGGCCCACATCATGAAGCTGCTGGAGATCGTGGTGCCCGCGCGGGTCAGTCCGGACGTGGTGGCCACGGCCTTCGAGCTGGCCCAGCGCATGAAGAAGGTCCCCGTGCGCGCCGGCGTGTGCGACGGCTTCATCGGCAACCGCATCCTGGCCGTGTACAAGCAGGCCGCCGACTTTCTTCTGGAAGACGGCGCCAGCCCCTACGAGATCGACGAGGCCGTGCGCGGCTTTGGCTTTGCCATGGGGCCGTTCCAGGTGACCGACCTGGCTGGTGGCGACATCGGCTGGGCCACGCGCAAACGGCGCCGGGCCGCAGCACGCGCATCGGGCGCCCCCAAGGCACGCTATGTCGAGGTGGCCGACCGCATCTGCGAGCGCGGCTGGTTCGGCCAGAAGACCGGACGCGGGTTTTATCTCTACCCGCAGGGTTCGCGTGCAGGCCAGCCCGACCCCGAGGTCCTGGCCATCGTGGACGCCGAGCGCGCAAAGAAGGGTGTCACGCCGCGCCAATTCACGCCCGAGGAAATCATGCGCCGCTACATGGCCGCCATGATCAACGAAGGCGCCAAGGTGGTGGAAGAGGGCATCGCCCTGCGCCCGCTCGACGTGGACGTGACCTTCCTGTCGGGCTATGGCTTCCCGCGCCACCGGGGCGGCCCGATGAAGTACGCCGACATGGTGGGCCTGCCCCAGGTGCTGGCTGACCTGCGCGAGTTCGCCCAGGAAGACCCGCTGTTCTGGAAGCCCGCGCCGCTGCTGGAAAAGCTGGTGGCCGAAGGACGCAACTTCGATAGCCTGAACAAGGCCGCCTGATTCAAAAACAGGAGCTGGCGGCGCTTGATTGACAAAGGTTTCAGCATGAAAAGATGCTGAAAACCAATGGAATCAAGCGTAACCAGCTATCAAAAATCAAGCACTGACACGAGGCACCCACGCATGGATCTCCAATTCACCCCCGAAGAGCAGGCCTTCCGCGAGGAAGTCCAGGCCTTCCTGAAAGACAAGCTGCCCCAGCGCATTTCCGACAAGGTCAAGGCCGGGCAGCGCCTGTCCAAAGCCGACCAGGAGGAATGGCACGCCATCCTCAACGAGCGCGGCTGGCTCGCCAACCACTGGCCCCAGGAATACGGCGGCCCGGGCTGGGGCGCCGTGCAGAAGTTCATCTTCGACAACGAGTGCGCGCTGGCCGGCGGCCCGCGCATCGTGCCCTTCGGCGTGAACATGCTGGGCCCGGTGCTGATCAAGTTCGGCAACGAGCAGCAAAAGCGCCACTGGCTGCCGCGCATCCTGAGCGGCCAGGACTGGTGGTGCCAGGGCTACTCCGAGCCCGGCGCGGGCTCGGACCTGGCCTCGGTCAAGACGACGGCGGTGCGAGTCACGGACGCAACGGGCGACCACTACATCGTCAACGGCCAGAAGACCTGGACCACCCAGGGCCAGCACGCCAACATGATCTTCTGCCTGGTGCGCACCGACCGCGAGGCCAAGGCGCAGTCGGGCATCAGCTTTCTGCTGGTGGACATGACGACGCCCGGCGTGGAGCTGCGTCCCATCCGCACGCTGGACGGCGACCGGGAAGTCAACGAGGTGTTCTTCACCGACGTGAAGGTGCCCGTGGAGAACCTCGTGGGCGAGGAGAACAAGGGCTGGACCTACGCCAAGTACCTGCTGACCTATGAGCGCACCGGCATCGCCGGCGTGGGCTTCTGCGTGGCCGCGCTGGCCAAGCTCAAGGTGATCGCTGCCAAGGTGCACAAGAACGGCAAGCCGCTGGACCAGGACCCGCTGTTCGCCGCGCGCATGGCCCAGGTCGAGATCGACCTGGAGAACATGAAGACCACCAACCTGCGCGTGATCGCCGCCGTGGCCGGTGGTGGCGTGCCGGGCGCGGAAAGCTCCATGCTGAAGATCCGTGGCACCGAGATCCGCCAGGAAATCCTCTCGCTGATCCGCCGCGCCATGGGGCCGTATGCGCTGCCCTTCATCGAGGAGGCGCAGTACGCCGGCTACGCTGAGCCGACCGTGGGCCCGCCCGAGGCCGCCACGGCCGCGGCCAACTACTTCAACTACCGCAAGCTGTCGATCTTCGGCGGCTCCAATGAAATCCAGAAGAACATCATCTCCAAGATGATCCTCGGCCTGTAGACATGGACAACCCCCTGAGCCGCTGCGCGGCTTCCCCCTTCTCTCGGCTTCGCCGGGAAGGGGGACACCGCCAGCGCGGCGGGGCGGCCCTTGCGCGGCGGTTGCTGGCCTGGGCGGCGCCCGTTGCATAGGCCCTGTGCCATGCCAGCCCGCGAATAACTGATTCCAGAGGAAAGTGGAAATGAACTTTGAACACACTGAAGACCGCCGCATGCTGGCGGACACCCTGAACCGCTTTGTGGCCGAACAGGTCGGCATTGAAACCCGCAACCGCATCGCTTACGGCGATTCCGGCATGGACACCGCGCTGTGGGCCCGGTTCGCCGAGCTGGGCGCCATTGGCGCGCTGTTCCCTGAAGCCGATGGCGGCTTTGGCGGCGCGGGCTTTGACGTTGCGGTCGTTTTCGAGGCCCTGGGCCGCGGCCTAGTGGTCGAGCCCTTTCTGGGCGCGCTGGTGGTGGGCCAGGCGCTGGGCGCTGCGGGCAGCGCCGCGCAGAAGGAGCGCATCGCCGGCCTGATCGACGGCAGCACCGTGGCCGCGCTGGCGCACGATGAACCCGGTTCGCACTATGCGCTCTCGCGCGTGGAGACCCGCGCCGTGCGCAACGGCGAGGGCTGGCTACTCACGGGCCAGAAGGCCGTGGTGGTGCAGGGCGACCAGGCGCAGTGGCTCCTCGTGAGCGCGCGCACCTCGGGCGGGGTGGACAGCGAGGAGGGCATCTCGCTGTTCCTCGTCCCCGGCGATTGCGCGCGCCTGACGCGCCGGGGCTATGGCCGCATCGACGGCGGCCATGCCGCCGAGATCACCCTGAACAATGTGCAGGTGGGCCCCGAGGCCCTGCTGGGCGCGGAAGGCCAGGGATTCGCCACTCTGGAGCGCGCGGTGGGCTACGGCATCCTGGCCGTGTGCGCCGAGGCCCTGGGCGCCATGGAAGTAGCCAAGGCGAACACGCTCGAATACCTGCAAACGCGCAAGCAGTTCGGCGTGCCGATCGGGAGCTTCCAGGCCCTGCAGCACCGCATGGCCGACCTGCTGCTGGAAGTGGAGCAGTCGCGCTCGGCGGTCATCAACGCGGCGGCGGCCATCGACAGCACGGACCGCACCGAGCGCGAACGCGCGCTGTCGGCCGCCAAGGTCACCATCGGCCGCATCGGCGCCCTGGTGGCCGAGGAGAGCATCCAGTTGCACGGCGGCATCGGCATGACCTGGGAGCTGCCGCTGTCGCACTACGCCAAGCGTCTGGTCATGGTGGACCACCAGTTTGGCGACGAAGATCACCACCTGGCGCGTTTCATCGCGCTGGGCCGCGCGCATTGACCCCCACGGCATTCGAGGAGACCCCATGAACCAAGCCTACATCTGCGACGCCATCCGCACCCCCTTCGGCCGCTACGGCGGCGCGCTGTCCAGCGTGCGCACCGACGACCTCGGCGCCATCCCGCTGCGCGCCCTCATGGAGCGCAACCCCGGCGTGGACTGGGCGGCCTTGACCGACGTGCTCTACGGCTGTGCCAACCAGGCCGGCGAGGACAACCGCAACGTCGCCCACATGGCCAGCCTGCTCGCGGGCCTGCCGCTGGAAGTGCCCGGCGCCACCATCAACCGCCTGTGCGGCTCAGGCCTGGACGCCGTGGGCACGGCCGCGCGCGCCATCAAATCGGGTGAAGCCGACCTCATGATCGCCGGCGGCGTGGAAAGCATGAGCCGCGCCCCTTTCGTCATGCCCAAGGCGGAAAGCGCCTTCAGTCGCCACAACGCGGTGTACGACACCACCATTGGCTGGCGCTTCGTCAACCAGCGCATGAAAGAGACGTACGGCGTCGATTCCATGCCCGAAACCGCCGAGAACGTGGCTCAGGAGTTCGGTATCGAGCGCGAGGCGCAGGACCGCATGGCCCTGCGCAGCCAGTTGAACGCCGTGGCCGCGCAGCAGGCCGGCCACCTGGCGCGTGAGATCGTGCCCGTGACCATCCCGCAGAAGAAGGGCGAGGCCATCGTCGTCAGCCAGGACGAGCACCCGCGCGAGACCAGCCTGGAAGCCCTGGCCAGGCTCAAGGGCGTGGTACGCCCGGATGGCACGGTGACGGCCGGCAACGCCAGCGGCGTGAACGACGGCGCCTGCGCGCTTTTGCTGGCCGATGAAGCCAGCGCCGCCAAGTACGGCTTGACTCCCCGTGCCCGCGTGGTCGGGATGGCCGTGGCCGGCGTGGCCCCGCGCATCATGGGCTTTGGCCCCACGCCCGCCACGCGCAAGGTGCTGGCGCAGACGGGCCTCACCATCGGCCACATGGACGTGATCGAACTCAACGAAGCCTTCGCCGCGCAGGGCCTGGCCGTGCTGCGCGCCCTGGGCCTCAAGGACGACGACGCGCGCGTGAACGCCTGGGGCGGCGCCATCGCGCTGGGCCACCCGCTGGGTGCCAGCGGCGCGCGCCTGGCCACCACGGCCGTCAACCGCCTGCACGAGCACGCCGGCCGGTACGCGCTGTGCACCATGTGCATTGGCGTGGGCCAGGGCATCGCGGTGATCCTAGAAAAGGTGTAGAGGATGAACATGGCACACGAGCGAGGGCGGGCGTCTGTCGTCCAACGATCCCTCCAGCCGTGCGAAGCATGTCGCCATGCTCAGGGTATTCCTGCGCGGTTAGGGCAGGGCACCTGCCTAGAATCTGTTGCAGTGCAATAGAGGGCGATGCCCAGGGAAATATCCACACATGACTGAGCAAGCATCCGCCGCTTCGAGCCACGCGACCGTCCGCGTGATCAAGAAATACCCGAACCGCCGTCTCTACGATACCGCCACCTCCACCTACATTACGCTGGCCGAGGTCAAGCAATTGGTCATGGAGCGCCAGCCGCTGGTGGTGCGCGATGCGAAGTCGGGCGAAGACATCACGCGCAGCATCTTCCTGCAAATCATTCTCGAAGAAGAGGCGGGCGGCCGCCCCATGTTCACCGAGGCGGCGCTGGCCAACATCATTCGTTTCTACGGCCATGCCATGCAGAGCTTCATGGGCAGCTACCTGGAGAAGAACGTGCAGGCGTTCACCGATATCCAGGCCAAGCTGGCCGAGCAGGCACACGGCATGACGCCCGAGGCCTGGACGCAGTTCATGGGTGGCCAGTCGCCCATGGTGCCGGGCCTGATGGGCAACTACGCTGAGCAGTCGCGCACCTTGTTTTCTCAAATGCAGGAGCAGATGCAAAAGCAGACCGAGCAGATGCTCGGCGCCATGGGTTTGAAGCGCTGACGCGTGTTTCCTCCGCTGTTTTCTGGCGGTACAGGACAATATGGGGATGAACGACGTTGTTTCCCCACCCAAAATTCCCAAAATCGGTTTCGCCAGTTTGGGCTGCCCCAAGAATCTGACCGACTCCGAATTGATCCTCACGCAACTGAGCGCCGAGGGCTACGAGACGTCCAAGACCTTCGAGGGCGCCGATCTGGTGATCGTCAATACCTGCGGCTTCATTGACGACGCGGTGCGCGAGAGCCTCAACACCATTGGCGATGCGCTGGCCGAAAACGGCAAGGTCATTGTCACCGGCTGTCTGGGCGCGCGCCAAGGCGAGAGCGGCGGCAACTATGTGCAGCAGATGCACCCCAGCGTGCTCGCCGTGACGGGTGCGCACGCGACCCAGGAGGTGATGGACGCGGTGCACCGCAACCTGCCCAAGCCGCACGATCCCTTTGTCGACCTGGTTCCCGGAGCCTTTGGCGTGGCCGGCATCAAGCTCACGCCGCGCCACTATGCCTACCTGAAGATCAGCGAAGGCTGCAACCACCGCTGCACCTTCTGCATCATCCCCTCGATGCGCGGCGACCTGGTATCGCGCCCGGTGGGTGACGTGCTGGCGGAGGCCAAGGCGCTGTTTGCCGGCGGCGTCAAAGAGCTGCTGGTCATCAGCCAGGACACCTCGGCCTACGGCGTGGATGTGAAATACCGCACCGGCTTCTGGGATGGCCAGCCGGTCAAGACGCGCATGCTGGAGCTGGTGCAAAAGCTGGGCGAGATCGCCGAGCCCTATGGCGCCTGGGTGCGCTTGCACTACGTGTACCCCTACCCGAGCGTGGACGAAATCATCCCCTTGATGGCCACGGGGAAGGTGTTGCCGTACCTGGATGTGCCGTTCCAGCACAGCCACCCCGATGTGCTCAAACGCATGAAGCGCCCAGCCAGCGGCGAGAAAAATCTCGAGCGCATCGAGCGCTGGCGCGCCGCCTGCCCGGAAATCGTCATCCGCAGCACCTTTATCGCCGGCTTCCCCGGCGAGACGGAAGAAGAGTTCCAGCACCTGCTGGACTTCCTGCGCGAGGCGGAGATCGACCGCGCCGGCTGCTTTGCCTACAGCGACGTCGCGGGCGCTGCCGCCAACGGGCTGCCGGGCATGCTCCCCATCGAGCTGCGCGAAGAGCGCCGCGCGCGCTTCATGGCGGTGGCCGAAGAGGTGTCGATTGCCAAGCTCCGGCGCCGTGTGGGTGCCACCATGCAGGTGCTGGTGGACCACGCGCCGGCCATGGGGCGCAAGGGCGGCGTAGGCCGCAGCTACGCCGATGCACCCGAAATTGATGGCGTGGTGCACCTGCTGCCGCCCGAAAAGATCAGCAAACAGCTCAAAGTGGGCGAATTCACCCGCGCGCGCATCGTTGGCGTGCAGGGGCATGACCTGGTGGCGCAACCCATCTGAGCGGGATAGACCGCGCAGCAAGCAAAAAGGCTTCCCGAGGGAAGCCTTTTTGATGGGTGCCGAACGCGTTTAGACGCGCTTGCGGTATTCGCCCGTGCGGGTGTCAACTTCGATCCTGTCGCCTTGCGAGACGAACAGCGGCACCGGCACTTCGAAGCCGGTGGCGATCTTGGCGGGCTTCAAGACCTTGCCGGACGTATCGCCCTTGACGGCGGGCTCGGTCCAGGTGATTTCGCGCTCGACGCTGGTCGGCAGTTCGACGGAAATGGCCTTGCCGTCGTAGAACACCACTTCGGCCGTCATGCCGTCTTCGAGGTAGTTGAGCGAGTCGCCCATGTTCTCGGCTTCGACTTCGTACTGGTTGTAGTCAGGGTCCATCCAGACGTACATCGGGTCGGCGAAGTAGGAGTAGGTGCAATCCTTCTTGTCGAGGATGACCTGGTCCATCTTGTCGTCGGCCTTGAACACCACTTCGGTGCCGAAGTTGCCGATCAGGCTTTTGAGCTTCATGCGCACCGTGGCCGAGTTGCGGCCGCCGCGGGAGTATTCGGTTTTAAGGACAACCATGGGGTCTTTGCCGTGCATGATGACGTTGCCGGCGCGGATTTCTTGAGCGATTTTCATAGCGTAGTGCTGGGTTTTGGCCGCTCAATGCGAAGCGCTAGCGTGCCGGAAGGCAGCCGCGCCGGAGCATGTTCCGCGGCGGGGAATGCGCTGCGCCGGAGCAAAATGCGACCGGCGCTGATTGCGCAAAGCCTGCGATTTTAGCGTTTGCTTGCGCAAAAACCCAGTAGTTGGGTCAACAAATCGTTTTGTGCGAGCAAACGTTCACGTGCCGCGCGGACACATGTTCCCCAATTTTGTAGCAGCGCAGCGTCCACCACCGGCAGCTTTCCGGGTGCCAGGCCGTTCCACACCCGATGGAAATGGCGCAGGCTGGGCGGTGCCTGCAGCCAGTCGAGAAACGCATCCAGTTTGGGCCCATGCGCGCCATCGTCCTGCGGGTAGATGTGCCACACCAGCGGCTGGCCCGCCCACAGCGCGCGCACCAGCGAATCTTCACCCCGCACAAAATTCAGATCGCAGGCCCAGAGCAGCTCGTCGTACGCTGGCTGGGGGCGCGCATCCATATTCAAAATATGTAGCTGCTCAGGATTACCAGATAAGCGCTGGAGGCCAATTTCATTTGAAATTTCTTGCATCGCCACTTGCACGGCGCGCTGCGCACGGCCAGGCGTGACCAGCAGGCAGGTGGGCGCTGTTGCTCCACTCGCGCATTGCTGCAGCCAGTCGCCCAGCGCTGGCGGTTCGTAGCAAAACAGCGAAATCCAGCGCTGCTCTTGCGCCAGCGCGCTGCCCCCTTGTTGGCGTCGCCAGGCGCCCCGATCAAAGGCTTGCATGCGGTCCATCAAGCCGCGTTCCCGCAACAGGCCGCCGGTGTTCTTGCCAAAGCCGGGGTAATAGAACCACTTGGTCCAGCCGGCCGCCGGCCCGTGCAGGACCGGGCTGGGCAAGCCGTGGTGGCGCGGCACCCAGGATTCCGCTGAGAGGTATTCCAGATTGATCCATACGGGTTTTTGGGCGCCAGCGCTTACCCGGTCTGCGCATGCAGCTATGAAGTCGGGAGCAATCTCGCAGCCAAAGGCCTCCACCAGTACGTCGCTGGAGGGTTCGTTTGCCGCCGGAAATGCCCCCCAACTGCGAACTTCAATGCCAGTGGCGCCGCCTGGGGCCATCCAGGCCAGCGCGGATGCGTCGTCCACCCACAGGCGCACGCGCTGGCCAGCGGCGGCCAGCTGGCTGGCCAGGCGCCAGCACACGCCGATGTCGCCAAAGTTGTCGATCACGCGGCAGAACACATCCCATTGCCAGGGGGGAACATGGTGGGAGGGCAGGGTGCTCATGCGTGAATTGTCCACGGCTTGTGTGGGCTGCCAGCCAAGTTTGCACAATAGCGCCATGTCCGAAGCGCATTCCGAAGACTTGTTGGCCCAGGTGGCCGCGCTGCCGCCGCTGCCTGGTGTGTACCGCTATTTCGACGCGGATGGGGGGCTGCTGTATGTGGGCAAGGCGCGCAACCTGAAAAAACGGGTGTCGAGCTACTTCACCAAAACCCATGGCGGTACGCGCATCGGCCATATGGTGGGGCGCATCGTGCGCATGGAGACCACCGTGGTGCGCTCGGAGGCCGAGGCGCTGCTGCTGGAAAACAACCTTATCAAGACGCTGCAGCCCAAGTACAACATCCTGTTTCGGGACGACAAGAGCTACCCGTACCTCAAGATCACCGGCGTCGCGGCAAAAGACGGCACGGGGGACGACCCGAGCCAGCGCTTTCCGCGCCTGGCCTACTACCGCGGCAGCACCGACAAAAAGCACCGCTACTTCGGCCCCTACCCAAGTGGCTGGGCGGTGAAGGAAACGATTTTGCTGCTGCAAAAGGTGTTTCGCCTGCGCACCTGCGAGGACACGGTGTTTGCCAACCGCACGCGCCCCTGCCTGCTCTACCAGATCAAGCGCTGCAGCGCGCCCTGCGTGGGCCTGATTTCTCCGGAGGCGTATGCCCAGGACGTCGCTCACGCCGAAGCCCTGCTGCGCGGCGAAGCGGGGGCGGTGATGGAGGCCTTGCAGCACAGCATGCTGGCGCACGCCGAGCGGCTTGAATTCGAGCAGGCCGCCGACGTGCGCAACCAGATTACCGCCCTCTCGCGCGTGCTGCACCAGCAATCGGTGGAGACAACGAGCGACAAGGACGTGGACATCCTTGCCGTGCGTGTACAGGGCGGGCGCGCCTGCGTCAACCTGGCCATGGTGCGCGGTGGCCGGCATCTGGGCGACCGTGCTTACTTTCCTGTGCATGTGGACGATGCTGCCGCGTTGCAGGAAGCGCGTGCCGAGGCAGCGGATGCCGAGGACGTGGATGCGGGGCAGGGCGCCGATGGCGACGACGTTGGCCTCGCGCTGCCGGTGGAGGCCTTGGTGCTCCAGGCCTTCATCGCCCAGCACTACCTCGACGTACCCGTGCCGCCGGTGCTCGTCACCAGCGAACCGGTCGGGCGCAGCCTGCTTGACGCGCTCAGCGAGCAAGCGGGCGTGCGCATCACTGTCGTGCACCAGCCGCGCGAGCAGCGCCGCGCCTGGCTGGATATGGCGCAGAACAACGCGCAACTGCAGCTCGCCCGCCTGCTTGCCGAAGAAGGCTCGCAGCAGGCGCGCACCCGCGCGCTGGCGCAGGCGCTGGACCTGTCGCAGGACGATCTGGACATACTCCGCATTGAATGTTTCGACATCTCGCACACGGCGGGCGAATCCACCCAGGCGTCGTGCGTGGTGTTTCAGAACCACAAGATGCAAAGCGGCGAATACCGCCGCTTCAACATTGGTGGCATCACCGGCGGCGACGATTACGCCGCCATGCGCCAGGTGCTGCAGCGGCGTTACGGCAAGGTCGCCGAGGCGCAGCGCGAAGCGGGTGGCGCAGAGCCCGCGCCGGGCAGTGCGCGCCTGCCCGACCTGGTGCTGATCGATGGCGGCCGCGGCCAGGTCGGCGTGGCGCGCGAGGTGTTTGCCGCGCTGGGCCTCGACATCTCGCGCATCGTCGGCGTCGAGAAGGGCGAGGGGCGCAAGGTGGGCCTGGAAGAACTGGTGTTTGCCGACGGGCGCGAGAAGGTTTACCTCGGCAAGGATTCGGCCGCGCTGATGCTGGTGGCGCAAATCCGGGACGAAGCGCACCGCTTTGCCATCACCGGCATGCGCGCGGCCCGCGCCCGCGTGCGCACGGGGGGCAGCCGGCTGGAAGATATCGCCGGCGTGGGCCCGAAGAAACGCGCGCGCCTGCTGCAACGTTTTGGCGGCGTGCGCGGCGTGGCCGAGGCCAGTGTGGCCGACCTGTGCACGGTGGATGGCATATCGCCCGCATTGGCGCAGGACATCTACCGCGCGCTGCGCTGAGCATTGCCCGCCAGCTCCCGGCGAGCTGTATGTGACCAGCGCGCGCGTGACACAATCAGCGCCATGTTCTGGACCATTCCCACCATCATGACCTGGACGCGCATCGTCGCGATACCGTTGATCGTGGGGGTGTTTTACCTGCCGCTCTCCGCCGAAGCGCGCAACCTCATCGCCACCGTCATGTTCGTGGTGTTTGCCGCCACCGACTGGCTCGATGGCTTTCTGGCCCGGCGCCTGAACCAGACCTCGGCCTTTGGCGCCTTCCTCGACCCGGTGGCCGACAAGTTCCTTGTGGCCGCCTCGCTGCTCGTACTGGTGCACCTGCAACGCACCGACGTGTTCGTCGCGCTCATCATCATCGGGCGTGAAATTGCCATCTCCGCCTTGCGCGAATGGATGGCGCAAATTGGCGCCTCGCGCAGCGTCGCGGTGCACATGCTGGGCAAGCTCAAGACCACGGCGCAGATGGTGGCGATTCCGTTTCTGCTCTATGACGGCCCGCTGCCTGCGGGGCTGCACTCGGGTGTGGTGGGGCGCTGGCTGATCTGGATTGCCGCCGTGCTCACCGTCTGGTCCATGGCCTATTACCTGCAAAAAGCCCTGCCGGAAATTCGCGCCCGCGTGAAGTAAAAATATAGGCGCAATAGGCCTCTAGCGCTTTATAAGTAAGCGTATTCAGCTATTTTTTTAGGAGTACCAATGGCAAAGCACCGCATCGCCGTGATTGCTGGCGACGGCATTGGCAAAGAGGTCGTCCCTGAAGGCCTGCGCGTGCTTGAAGCCGCCGCCACGCGCTTTGGCATCGACCTGCAGTTCGACCATTTCGACTTTTCCAGC